>ENA-ORRO01002834-ORRO01002834.1-human-gut-metagenome-genome-assembly--contig:-NODE-2834-length-10574-cov-2.193364_pt1 | contig 10574 bp, 8 predicted proteins | sample MGYA00242176_ERZ509136 | MGnify/ENA primary metagenome ERZ509136 (study PRJEB26280, sample SAMEA2338644) | human gut metagenome | biome: human gut; feature: human-associated habitat; material: faeces... | reverse complement strand
TGGCATTCGCCATTTCCGCGAAAAACGGAACGACGCCCTTGAGAACGCCGACCAGAATCGGGCACTTGCCGCGATAGTCCTCGGAAATCTGCGCGCCAACCTCACGGATGCGGGCGTGGATGTCCTCTTCGGAGACGAGAACCCGTTCAATATCCTGCTGCATGTCAAATTTGTTAATCATTGCGTATCCTCTTTCTGTATATACTCTTTTTCATGCACAAAGTGAATCAGAATGGCGCGATCGCCCGGCTGCGCCTGCCGCGAAACCGACACGGCAAGGGGATAAACCAGGAGAACGCCTGCGCGGTCGGCAACGACCGGAACGAGACTGCGCGCATCGCGCGGGACCTTACGATCGATCAGAAGCTTTTTGAGGCGCCTGCCTCCGCCGGGAAGCTGAATTTCATCGCCCGCCTGTCTCGGGCGGACGCACAGGGCTTTGATTTCGTCTATCGTATCATATTTGAATGCAAATGTGCAGAGGCTCTGCATCGATTTTTCATATTTTTTTACGAACCGGCACGAAATGCGCAGCGAAAGCTCGGGAATTTCCGTCTCGCCGCCCAATAGCAACGCCTTCGGCTCGAAGGTTTGCGGCAGATCGTCAGCGGCGATCGACAGAATGTCGTAGCTGCGCCGGAGCATTTTTCCGCCGGGAAGAGTAACGGACGAAGAACCGCCGGACGAGGCAATCAGATGCATCAGCGCGTCCACATGCGCCTGCGCAGGCTTTGCAATGTTCAGCTGCGCAAGAAGCAGCCGCATCGCGCGCGCCTGTAATGCCTGCGGTGCGGCGCGCAGAACGCTGCATGACCAGCTGCCCGACGACAGCGCACACGACTGGAGCAGGGAAGACGTCTGCTTTTCCAAGTAGGAATCCTCCTGCCGCAAAACGGCGTCCATGCGGAAAACTGTTTCGGAAAGGTTCGGGTTTTCCCGCCGCAGCAGCGGCAGGACCTCATGCCGCAGACGGTTGCGCAGGGGAAGGAGGGAATCGTTCGAAGAGTCTTCCACGTGCGCAAGATCGTTTTGCAGCAGGTACTGCTCGACCTCTGCGCGCGAGACGCAGAGCATCGGGCGGACGATTTGCCCGCGCTTTGGCGGAATGCCGCACAGACCGCGCAGCGCCGTGCCTCGGACGAGGTTCAGAAGAACGGTTTCCAGATTGTCGTCCTGTGTGTGTGCCGTTGCAACAACGCCTTCGAGCGAGGCAAAAAAACGATAGCGCAGGACACGCGCCGCCTCCTCCACGCTCTCGCCGGTTTCCTTGCAGCGTTCCAACACATCGGCGCGCGAAACCGTGAGCGGAACGGAAAGGCTTTCGCAAAGAGACCGGACAAACGCCTCGTCGCGGTCGGATTCCTCCCCGCGCAGCTGATGGTTGAGATGCGCGGCTTTTACGGTGATGAAGAGCTCTTTTTGAAGCGAGCGCATCACGTGCAGCAAACACACCGAATCTTTTCCGCCCGAGACGGCGCACACGAGTGTGCTTCCGGGCTTGATCAGCTCGTTTTCCCGGATGAATCGCAGAATGTTACCCCTCATGCTTCCACTCCAGATCGGAGAACGTGGTGTACTGCGGCATCCATTGCGTCTTGACCGTGCCGGTTTCGCCGTGCCGGTTTTTGGCAATGATGATTTCCGCAATGTTTTTTTCTTCGGTGTTGGGGTTATAGTAGTCGTCGCGGTAGATAAACATGACCGAGTCCGCGTCCTGCTCGATGGCACCGGATTCGCGAAGGTCCGAGAGCATCGGGCGCTTGTCGGTTCGAGATTCATTTGCACGCGACAGCTGGCTCAGGCACACAACCGGAACATTCAGCTCCTTCGCCATGATCTTGAGCGCTCTTGAAATTTCACTGACGACCGTCACGCGGTTTTCGCCCGATTTTCCGGGCGCGGCAGAGGTCATCAATTGCAGATAGTCAATCAGCACCAGCCCAAGATTGTCGAGCCGGCGGCATTTTGCGTTCATTTCGGCAACCGTGATTGCCGGGTTGTCGTCCACACGGATGTCCGTCTGGCTGAGCGCGGACGAGGCGATGGAGAGCTTGTTCCAATCCTCCTCTGTCAGCTTGCCGGTGACAAGCTTCTGGTTGTCGACAAAGCTTTCGTTGGACAAAAGCCGCATTGCCAGCTGTTCGCGCGACATTTCCAAAGAAAAGAACGCGACGGTCTTGTTGGTGCTTTTCGCGACCGAGAGCGCCACATTCAGCGCCATCGACGTTTTGCCCATGCCGGGGCGCGCCGCAATGAGCAGCAGGTCCGATTTATTCAGGCCGTTGATCTTCTTATCCAGATCATGAAGCCCGGTCGAAAGCCCCGGAATTTCATTTCCGGACTCGGCAAGCTCCCCCAGCCGGTCATAGACGTTGATAAGGACCTTTCCGATGTGCTGTAAGCTGTCGCCGGAGTTTTCTTTGCGAAGGCTGTAGACCTTTTTTTCCGCCGCCTCGAGCATCTCCTGCGCCGTGCCGACGCCCTCCTGGACCATGGCGGTGATTTCATCCGCCGCTGTGCCGAGGTTCCGCATGAGCGCCTTGTCGTGGACAATGGCGCAATACTGCTTGACGTTGGCTGCCGTTGGCGTAATCTGCAGCAGCTGGGAAATGTAGTCGTAGGAATGCGCCTCGTCATAGACCCCGCGCTCTTTCATCTTGTCGAGTACGGTGACGGGGTCGATGTGCTGCGAGAAGTTGAACATCGTGTAGATGGTCTCGTAGATGTCGCGGTTCTGCTGCAGATAGAACTCGTCCGGCTGTAAAAGCGCAATCACATCCGGCACGCACCGCTCGTCAATGAGCATCGAGCCGAGCACCGACTGCTCCGCTTCCAGAGACTGCGGCACCTGACGGCTGAGCAGCTCGTCCATGGGCATGGATGTTCACCTCCTCGAAAAGTTTACATAATTACAAACCTATTCGGAATTACAGTTCTTTGACTTCGACCTTGAGGTCGGCGGTAATTTCGTAGCCGAGCTTGCACTTGGCGGTGTAGACGCCGGCAGTCTTGATGGGGTCGACGACGATCTTGCGCTTGTCGAGCGTAATTTTCTCCTGCTTTTCCAGTGCTTCGGCGATTTCCGCGTTCGTGACGGAGCCGAAGAGCTTCCCAGCGCCGCCGCCCTTTGCCATGACAACAACGGTCATGTCCTTCATCTTCTTGGAGATTTCCAGTGCCTCGGCGCGCTCCTTTGCCTGACGCTCCTGCGTCGCCTTATCGTTCATGCGCATGGTATTGATGTTGTCGGCATTTGCCTCCTGTGCGAGCTTCTTCGGAAGCAGGAAGTTTCTGGCGTAGCCGTCGGATACCTCAATCATCTGACCGCGCTTGCCCTTGCCGCGGACGTCCTGCGTTAAAATCACTTTCATAGCTATAAGCTCCTTTCGGATAATTTACGATTCATAAAACTGGTCGATGGATGCGACCAGCTCCGCGAGTACCTCGCGGACGGTTTTGTTTTTGATCTGCGCGCCGGCAGTCGCCGCGTTTCCGCCGCCGCCGAGCTTTTCCAGCACCACCTGCACGTTGCACGAGCCGATGGAACGCGCCGACATGAACACGACGCCGTTTTCGGGGTAGAGGACAAAGGACGTCATGATGCCGGAGATATTCAGAAGCTCGTCTGCCGCCTGCGCGGCAATGGTGCGCGGAACCGTATGGTCAACTGCTGCGATGGCAATCTCGTTGCGGTAGAGCCGCGCAGCCTGAATGATCTGATAGCGAATAATCGTCGCGTCCAGATCGTTCTGGAACAGCTTCATCACATCAACTGTATCTGCGCCCACGCGGCGCAGGAATGCCGCCGCTTCGAAGGTGCGAGAGCCGGTGCGCACGGAGAATTTTTTCGTATCGAGCACGATACCCGCAAGCAGCGCCTGCGCTTCAATCGGGCGGATGTCGCGCTGCTCAACCGCGTATTGCAGAAGCTCGGTCACAAGCTCGGACGCAGACGAGGCAAACGGCTCATGCAGATTCAGCACAACCTGCTCAATATAGTCTGCCGCGCGCCGGTGATGGTCAATGACGGCAACACGGGGAATCGATTCCAGCAGCGCGCGCGACTCGACCTGATCGGGGCGGTTCGTATCGACGACAATCAGAAGACTCTTCGCGTCCGCCTCTAAAAGCGCGTCCTCGCACGAAACAAAGACGCCGGAAAAATCGTTCGATGCTTTCAGCTCGGCAAGCAGGCTCTGCGAGGCGTTTTTCTCCAGATCGATCACGATCTGCGCGGTTTTGCCGCGCTTGCGGCACAGGCAGCTGATGCCGACCGCCGCGCCCAGCGCGTCCAGGTCTGCCATCTTGTGCCCCATGACGAAGACCTTGCTCGACTGGGAGATGAGCTCAGAAAGCGAGCCTGCAACGACTCTCGATTTGACTCTCGTGCGGCGCTCGGTTTCCTTGGTTCTGCCGCCGTAGAAGGTGAAATTGTAGCGGTCCTTGATTACAGCCTGATCGCCGCCGCGCGAAAGCGCCATCTCGATGGAAAGGTTGGCAAACGAGTAGTTTTCTTCAAACGAGCTTCCGTCCTTGCCGATGCCAAGCGAAATGGTTGCATTGACGCCCGCGGGATTTGTCACGGCGCGGATGGCGTCGAGAATCGAGAACTTGCCCTCCTGAAGCCGGGAAAGGTCCTTGCTCTCGAACAAAAGCAGATACCGGTTGCGCTCAATCTTGCGGCAGAGCGCATGCAGACCCGTGACCCAGCCGGAGACGGCCTCGTTGATCTGCGCGTCCAGCTTCGAGATGGTCGAGTCCGGCAGATTGCTCATCAGCTCGTCATAGTTATCGATGAGAATGACCGCGGTGATGGGGCGCGTGCGTAAAAACTCGTCGCGCACATTGAACATCTCCGTCATATCGGCAAAGAAAATCGTTGCCAGACGCACCGTCGTCGCGTCGTCCTCGGAGCGGACGTAGTTTCCGTAGATGCGGTAGCGGCGCGTACCGATCAGCTGATCGCCCGGAAGCTCGTTTCGCCCCTCGCGCAGCCATCCGGTGGTAAAGCCCGGCACAACAGACTCGAGCGTCTGATACCGGCAGCCGTCTGACAAACCCGTGATGGCGTAGAAGCCCTCGTTACCCCAGATGATCTCGCCCTCCGGCAGGCGGATGACCGCCATCGGAAACGGAGAACCGGCATGCACTGAGATGCCCTCGGCATCGGTTGCGCTCTGCACGTACTGCATGAGCGCGTTTCTGCGGCGGATGAACAGAAGCCGGCTGACGACCATGGCGATTACCGTCACAACCAGCTCGCCTGCCGCCAGATAATACTGATCCAGAAGCGCGGCAGCGACCGCAAACGCAAGCAGAATCAGGCAATACCAGAAAACGCCGGGCTGTAAGAGCTTTGAAACATGCTTGTTCATGCGCACCGCGCCTCCTCGTGCAAATAAGTTTTTATATTATAGCAAATCTTTCCCGTCTTTACAAGTTGCACGGACAAACTTTCCTGCCTGCATGGCGCGGAGTGCGGCGGCGTTTAAAACGTACTTTTCACGGTTTCGACAAAAAATTGATAAAAAATTTGTATACTTTTAGAAAGACCTGTGCTATACTATCCCATAGCATGAAACGTGTGCCCATCCGGAGGACGTTTTTCCGGGCGGCACAGAACGGAATGAATCCAAGATGCAGACAGCTGTAAGGCGCAGCTTGCGGTATGCCCGGGGCGTTGGGGCAGCCGAAGCTGCGCAGGAAAGTGCGGCGTTCGCAGACGGCAGCGGCAGAAATCCGGCGAGACGGGGCTGGAGATGCTGCGCGGTCCGCGCGGCTTTGTGCGTCCATCCGGCGTCTGCACGGCGTCCCAATCATGTCTCCCGCACCCGGCGGGAAGGGCACAGGTATTGCCTGCGCCCGCATTGCTGCGCGATTTCTGCGCGTAATTTTACACAAACAGCCCCTGTAATCGGGCATTTCCAACGAAATTTTGAAAAATTCTGAAAAGAGGTATTTATCACTTGGCTGAAAAATTAAAGATCATTCCCCTCGGTGGACTCAACGAAATCGGCAAGAACATGACCGTTCTGGAATACGGCAAGGATATCATCATCATCGACTGCGGTCTCGGCTTTCCCGAAGACGACATGTACGGCGTTGACCTTGTCATTGCGGACATGACGTACCTTGTCAAGAATCAGGAAAAAATCCGCGGCATGTTCCTGACCCACGGTCATGAGGACCACATCGGCGGCATTCCCTATGCCATGCAGCAGTTCAACTGCCCCATCCACGCCACGCGCCTGACCGCCGGCATCGTCCAGCTGAAGCTCGAGGAGCATCAGCTGCAGAATACCGTCCACCTGTTTACCCATGAAGCAGGGGAGAAGGTCAAGGCCGGCTGCTTCACCGTGGAGTTCATCCACGTGAACCATTCCATCGCCGACGCCGTTGCGTTCGCCATCAAAACGCCGGTCGGCACCATCGTCATGACGGGCGACTTCAAGATCGACGCCACCGCGGAAGACGGCATGATCGACCTGGCCCGCTTCGGCGCGCTCGGCAAAGAAGGTGTGCTGGCGCTTCTGTGCGACTCGACGAACGTCGAGCGGCAGGGCTATACGCCGTCGGAAAAGACCGTCGCGGCCAATTTTGAGCGCCAGTTCTCCGGCTGCAACAAGCGCATCATCGTCACGACCTTCGCCTCGAACGCTTTCCGGCTGCAGAGCCTGATCGCCACGGCGAAGAAATTCGGCCGCAAGGTCGCCGTGACCGGCCGCAGCATGGAAAACATCCTGAAGGTCTCCACGGAGCTCGGCTATCTGAAGATCCCGGCAGGCACGCTCGTCGACATCACGCAGATCAAGCAGATCCCCAACAACAAGCTCGTCATCGTCTCGACCGGCTCGCAGGGCGAAAATATGTCCGCCCTCTACCGCATGGCCTTCTCCGGCCACCGGCAGGTGGAGATCACGGCCTCTGACCGCGTCATCATCTCCGCCTCCGCGATCCCCGGCAACGAAAAATCCATCGGCAAGATCATCAATGAGCTCTACCGCAAGGGCGCGGAGGTCATCTATGACAAGCTCGAGGGCCTGCACGTCTCCGGCCACGCCTGCCAGGAGGAGCTGAAGATCATCCATGGGCTTCTGAAGCCCCGCTTCTTCATCCCCGTCCACGGCGAGCAGCGCCATCTGCAGGCGCATTCCCGTCTGGCCCAGTCGATGGGCATGGATCCCAAGAACATCTTCATTTCCGACATCGGCAAGGTGCTCGAGCTCACCAAGACCACCTGCAAGTGGGGCGGCACCGTCCCGTCCGGCAAGATCCTGGTCGACGGCACCGGCGTCGGCGACGTCGGCAGCGTCGTGCTGCGTGACCGCAAGCATCTGGCGCAGGACGGCATGCTGGTCGTGGTCGTCAACATCTCGAGCGAGGACGGCAGCGTCATCAGCGGGCCGGATATCATCACGCGCGGCTTCGTCTATGTCAAGGAATCGGAAAATCTGATGGAAGAGCTGCGTGTCATCGCCGCGCACGCCATCGACCGCTGCAGTCAGAACGGACGCAGCGACTGGAGCGTGCTGAAGGCCAACATCAAGAACGATCTGTCCGGCTACCTGTTCAAAACGACCAAGCGCAACCCGATGATCCTGCCCGTCATCATGGAGATCTGAGCCGAACGGCAGAAAGATACGGGCAAGGGTCAAGAAAAAACAGAAAAAATGTCAAATTGGCCTTGTCAAAACAGGCAGGATGGGGTTATAATAACACAGTTGCGCCGATGCGCAGCAATGTTACCAGATAAATGAGGATGAGCGATAGAATGGCTAATACGAAGAATCCGAAGCCCTCGACCGAGGATGCAATGGCTGCGGTATCCGCATTGATCGCAAGAGCAAAGCGGGACGGGAGCATTCAGGCGACGGAACTGACCGCGGAGCTGGAAAAGCTGGATCTGCCGGTCGAGAAAATTGAGCATATTTATGATACCTTTGACGCCATGGGCATCCAGATCGTGAGCCCGGAGCTGGAGCTGGACGTGTCCGACGATCTCGGCATGGACATGGACGAGGTCCCCGACGGCGACGACGAGGAGCTCGTTGACCCGCTGGAGCTTGCCGCGGAATACAATCTGGATGATCCGGTGCGCATGTATCTCAAGGAGATCGGCCAGGTCAAGCTGCTGACTGCCGACGAGGAGATCGAGCTGGCCAAGCGCGTCTCCGAGGGCGATAAGGCCGCCAAGGACCGTCTGACGGAGGCTAACCTGCGTCTGGTCGTATCCATCGCCAAGAAATATTCCGGCCGCGGCCTGCACATTCTGGATCTTATTCAGGAGGGCAATACCGGTCTCATCCGCGCCGTCGACAAGTTCGACTATACAAAGGGAAACAAATTCTCTACATATGCAACCTGGTGGATCCGGCAGGCCATTACCCGCGCGATCGCCGATCAGGCGCGTACCATCCGCGTCCCGGTGCATATGGTCGAGGTCATCAACAAGGCGACCCGCTGCAACCGCAAGCTCGTGCAGGAGCTGGGCCGCGAGCCGACGCTCGAGGAGATCGCCGCTGAGCTGAATCTGCCCATCGAGAAGATCATCGAGGCCAATCGCACCGCCGCCGACACCCTGTCTCTGGACATGCCGGTCGGCGACGAGGAGGATACGACCATCGGCTCCTTCGTCGAGGACGACAATACCCCCGGCCCCGTCGACGCCACGTCCAACGCGATGCTCTCCGAAGCGCTGACCGAGATCCTCGGCACGCTGACCGAGCGTGAGGCAGACGTGCTGCGCATGCGCTTCGGCATGTATGACGGCCGGACGCATACGCTCGAGGAGGTCGGCCAGATCTTCGGCGTTACCCGTGAACGCATCCGCCAGATCGAAAACAAAGCCATCCGCAAGCTCCGTCACCCGTCCCGGGCGAAGAAGATCAAGGATTTCTATTGCTGATACCAGAACGCCCTTGCAGAGTCCCTGCAAGGGCGTTTTTTGATCTGAATCTTCCAATTTGTGCAACCAATGTTCCCGTAATCCGTCTTTTATCATATCAGAGAAAAACAGGAGGGAAAACGATGCGAAATATCCGAAAGATCCTGGCGCTGCTCCTTGCGCTCTTTTTGATTGCCGCGCTTTGCGCCTGCGCGGCTCCCGGTTCGGATACCGGGCTTGCCGGTACGTCCGGCAGCGACGCTGTCAAACCGGCGGACGCGACAGATTTTATGTCCTAGGCGGGCCCAATTTTTCCGCTGACGCTGGCGCAGGCTGCCCCGGCGCTTTCCGCCGACCGGGAGATCCTGCTGGACTGTGCGCCCTATGCAGAGGAGTACGGGGCCGCCGTTATCGTGACGGACCGTTATACGATCCAAAACAGCTCCGGGGAGGCCTGCACAGCGACGGTGCTCTATCCCTTCGTCTCCAGCCTCAGCGATCTGGAGGCACTCCGGCCGCAGCTGAGTGTGGATGGGGCTGGCGCCGAAACTGCCATCTATCCCGGCGCGTTCCCCGGCTGGTTCGGCCCGGCCAGCCCGGAGCCGGAACAGGCGGAGCAGCGCTGGAACCTCCGCCACGCGGAAAGCTGGACCGAATATCAGACGCTGCTGTCCAGCAGTTATCAGACCGATGCGCTCGCACCGAAACCGCTGCCCGACCAGACCGTCTATGTCTATTCCTTTACCGCATCCGGCAATACAACGGCAAGCGCGGCGACGCTTGCGATCACAGTCGACGCAGACCCGGAACAGACGACGATCCTGACCTACGGGATCAACGGTTATGGCTTGGACGATGCGACCGGGCAGCCGCAGTACAGCTATTTTACAAACGAACACGGTCAGTCCCTGCATCTGCTTGCCGTGCTCGGGCAGGATCTGTCCGGCTATGCCATGCAGGGCTATACCGACGGAAGCTGCGAGCAGGGGAAGGAGCTGGATGCACTCGAAGGAACCGCAGCGCGCACGGAAATGACTCTTGCAGATTTTCTGCGGCAGACTGCCGCCGCCCAGCTCGGCACAGACGCCTCCAGCGCTGCTGTAGACCGGCTTGCGGCTGCTGCCGCGGAGCTTTTGACCGGATATGGCGTCTGCTCCGCCGCGCCCGCCGAGCGCTACAGCGTGGGAATGCTGGATTCTCTGCTTCAGGACGCGTACGTCATGCAGCGCATTTGCTATGCCGCGGCGGATGTGACCATTCCGACCGGCGGTACGGTCTGCATCGAAGTCATTTCCCGGAAACCGCACAGCTTTGATTTCTTTGGCTTCTATGACAATGCAGTTGACGGTTATGGAATTATGACAACCGAAAGCATACTGACACTGAAAAACCAGACCGCGCGTCTGGATACACACGGTCTGGTCACGATCTACGGGCAGAATTTCGGGTTTGCGGAGCAGGGAAGCGCCGTCCCGCTGTCCGCGGAGACCGAATATTACTATCTCAATCTGACCGCTGCGGCAGAGGAGTCATAACCGCACGACGGGCTTGATGAGGTCCTGCGGCTTGTCCTTCATGAGCTGCAGCGCCTGCGGCAGCTTGTCCCAGCCGTCAAATACGTGGGTGATGAGTGGCTTCACGTCCAGCCGCCCGCTCGTCATGAGCGCGGCGAGCTTCTCCATCCGCAGCC
>ENA-ORRO01002821-ORRO01002821.1-human-gut-metagenome-genome-assembly--contig:-NODE-2821-length-10603-cov-3.266970_pt1 | contig 10603 bp, 10 predicted proteins | sample MGYA00242176_ERZ509136 | MGnify/ENA primary metagenome ERZ509136 (study PRJEB26280, sample SAMEA2338644) | human gut metagenome | biome: human gut; feature: human-associated habitat; material: faeces... | reverse complement strand
GAAGTTTGTCAGTTCGCTGCAGCTGGTAAAGAAATGAAGAAAAAATCTTTAGCAGAAATCGCTATGAGCTACGGATACGTTTATGTAGCACAAATCGCTCTTGGAGCTAACCCTGCACAAGCAGTTAAATGTATTGCTGAAGCAGAAGCTTATCCAGGACCATCTTTAATCATCGGTTATGCACCATGTGAATTACACGGTATTGCTAAGGGTGGAATGAACCACTGTCAAGATGAAATGAAGAAAGCTGTTAAATCTGGATACTGGAACTTATTCTCATTTGATCCAGCTAAGAAAGAAGCAGGAAAGAACCCATTCACATTAACTTCTAAAGAAGGAGATGGAACTTACCAAGACTTCTTACACAACGAATCTCGTTACACTCGTTTAGTGAAACCATTCCCTGAAAGAGCAGAAAAATTATTTGCTAAATCAGAAGAAGTAGCTAAAGAACGTTACGAACACTTACAACGTTTAGTAGAACTTTACAAGTAAGAAATGAATAAAGAAGCTGATTAATTTCGGCTTCTTTTTTTTTGTGAAATTTTTTTAAATTTCACTATAATAGTTTTTAAGAGGTGTTTAATTATGAAAAAAGGAAAATTAAATCGAATTACAGATGTAGAAGGTGTATTGGTTGGACATAAAACAATTTGTTCAGGAACTCATCAAACCGGTGTTACATTTATTCGTACGGCTGAAGATGTATTTCATCAAAAGTTAGCTTGTGGATGCAGCATTCTTAATGGTTTTGGAAAGACGACAGGCTTACCACAAATAATGGAGCTGGGAACACTAGAAAGCTATATTTGTTTGACAAACACTTTAAATGTGGGCGTTGTTCAACAAGCCTTAGTGGATATCATGGTTAAAGAAAATGAAGATTTAACAAGTGTAAACGTTGTCGTTGGAGAATGTAACGATGGATATCTAAATTCGATTCGTGATTGTGTTGTTACAAAAGAAGATGTATATGATGCGTATGCTGATTGTAAAAAAGAGTTTGAACTTGGCAGTGTTGGAGCAGGTCGAGGCATGTCTTGTTTTGAAATGTCAGGTGGTATTGGATCAAGTTCAAGAGTCTTTGAGATTGATGGAAATACATATACTCTAGGTGTACTTGTACTTTCTAATTTTGGTTTAAGAGAACAATATTTGTTAGATAAAGTAGAAGGAAATCTATTGCCTTTAGAACAAGAAAAAGGTTCGATCATGATGATCATTGCGACGGATGCTCCATTAAGTGATCGTCAGCTTCATAGAGTTTGTAACAGAATGCCAGTCGGTTTAGCTTTAACTGGATCGCATATGGGCAATGGTTCTGGGGATATTGCGATTGCGTTTAGTACCGCAAATCGTTTTGGGAATGAAGAAATCCATGCTTTGAAACAAATCAATGATAATAAGATCAATGTTGTATTTGATGCAGCGATTGAATCTTGTAAAGAAGCTGTGCACTTATCTTTGATTGAAAATGAAGAGGTAACTGGACAGTCTGGTCATGTTCGTAAATGTTTAAATCAAGTGAAGATTCAGTAGTCGAATCTTCACTTTTATGTTATATTTCATCTGGTGATTATATGAAGAAATTAATGTTTGATTGTGATGATACCCTTTATGATTTATCTTGGCCATTTCGCAAATGCATGGAAGAATTTCTTCCAAATGTAGATGTGGATATGAATCAATTTTATGCGGATTATCGTAAGTTTGGAGATATGATTTTTGATGATCTACAACAAGGAAAGATTACGATTGATGAATCTGGCATTTATCGTATTGAGAAGGCTTGCGAAAAGTATGGAATCAATTTTAGTCATTCAAAAGCTGTAGAGTTTCAGTCTCGTTATAAATATTATCAGCATCATATTGAAATGGATGCACCATTGATTGATTATTTCACGAATTGTGAAGATGAACTTGCGATTTTGACAAATGGAGAGGATGCGCATCAAAGAATGAAATTAGAAGTACTTCATGTTTTTGATTATTTTAAAGCCTCTCATGTCTTTACAAGTGGACAGCTTGGGGTCGCGAAGCCGGATGTGAATGCATTTAAAAAGTGTATGGAAGCGATGCAGGAAGATATTCATGAATGGTATTATGTAGGGGATAACTACATCAATGATATGCAGGGTGCAAAAAATGCAGGCATGAAGACGATTCATTTTAATCGTCATCATCAAGTAAGTGGTCCTTTGGCAGATCATGTCGTATATTCGGCTAAAGAGTTGGTTGAATTCATAAAAAAAGACTAGATTGAACTAGCCTAGTTAAGAATGTCATAATGGCATTCTTTTTTTCTACAATTCTTCCTCACCAATGATTTCATCCGACCATATTTCTTCTTGTTTGGTGTCTTCAGTATAATCTTCAAATCTTTCAATAAGTGTTTGTTTGTTCATATTTATAGTATACATGAAATTAAGTCCGATTTAAATAGGAGGTTAAGTAGGCATAAAATCACATTTGTGGTAAAATAAATCTGTATGTTTTAATAAGGAGTAATTATGTTTATAACAACAATTCATTCTATTGATTCATTAGAAAAATTAAAAAGGGCGAAGGTGGATGCCGTAATCATTGGTGTTGAACATTATTCGATTCGTTCGTGTATTACGGTAAAAAAAGAGGATTTACAGCTTTGGAAGAAGAAGTGTAAAAAGCTTGGCCTAAAATTATATATCAACTTCTTAAGATTATGTATGGATGAAGATCTATCGGATGTCCGTGAATACTTTTCTATTTTTAAAGAATTGGATGTAGATGGTATTTACTATGCGGATGAAGGACTCTATTTTGAGGCAAAACAATTGGGTATTGAATCGAAATTGATTTATCAACCCGAAACATTGGTAGCTTCCAGTGCAGATGTTGATTTCTATATGTCTTTGGGGATTCAATCTGTATCTTTGGCACATGAATTAAGTCTTGAAGAAGTGGTAAGTATTGGTACGCATAATCCGGATATAGAAATTTTAGTGCATGGCTATTTCTCGATTCTTTATTCAAGAAGACCTTTGGTCACTAACTATTTAGAAGCTGTGAATAAACCGGTATGTTCGTTACCATGTCATTATGATTTGATTGAACAAACGCGTGATGAGCGTATGCCAATTGTACAAGATGAAACGGGTACGCATATCTTTAGTGAAATGCCAATCAATTCATTACAGGAAATGTGGGATTTTACGGATGTAGGAATGCATCGTTTCCGTATTGATTCTTTATTCTTTGATGATGATTGGACCGTTGAAATCTTAGGTTTATATGATTTGGCTTTACAAGGTATTAAAATTACGGATGATGAGTCAAGCAATCGTTGGTATTTGGAAGAGACAATTAAGAAAAAGGAGGAGCAAGTAAATGAATAAAATTGAATTATTAGCTCCTGCTGGAAATTTAGAAAAAGCAAAGATTGCGATTTTATATGGGGCAGATGCCGTATACATTGGTGGTAAACAGTTTAGTTTGCGTTCTCGTGCTAGTAATTTTTCCATTGATGAGATCGCAGAGTTGGTTCAGTTTGCGAATGCACATCATAGTCGTGTGCATGTAACTGTGAATATGCTTCCACATGAATCAGATCTAGAAGGTATTGAAGAGTATTTAAAAACGTTGGATTTGATTGGTGTGCATGCGATTATTGTGGCAAGTCCTTCGATTATGATGTTGGCTAAAAAGCTTGGTTGCAAGTTTGAAGTGCATGTATCTACGCAGCATTCTTCTACAAACTCAAGTGCTGTAAGATTTTGGAAAGAAAAGGGCATGGATCGTGTTGTTCTTGCTAGAGAATGTCAAATGAATGATATTCGTTCGATTTGTGAAGAGAATATATTACCAATTGAAGTCTTTATTCATGGAGGCATGTGTATTTCTTTTTCAGGACGTTGTGTATTGAGTAATCATATGACACTTCGTGATGCAAACCGTGGTGGATGTGCACAAAGTTGTCGTTGGAAATATCATTTGATGGATGGTGAAACCGAACTTAGTGATCCAACAAATTTATTTTCCATGTCTTCAAAGGATTTACAAGCAGTAGATTATATTGAGGATTTCATCCATATGGGTGTAGCGTCTTTGAAAATTGAAGGGCGTATGAAAAGTGCTTATTATTTAGCTACGGTTGTTTCTAGTTATCGTATGTTGATTGATTATATTTATGAGCATGGGCATGCAGATGAAAAAATCATTGAGCGTGTAAAAAAGGAAATCGCAAAGGCAGAGAACCGACCGACAGGACCGGGCTTCTATAATGGGCTTCCTGGATATAAGGTGCAGTTGTATCAAGATCATGATGAAACGGTAACACAGGAATATGTAGCCATTGTGTTGGATTATGACAAGGAAAGTCAGTTGGCAACTTTACAGGTGAAGAATCATTTTATGCCAAATCAAGATTTAGAAATATTTGGTCCTCACATTCAAAGTACGATCGTACATGTTTCAGATGTATTTGATAGTGACAAGAATGTATTAGAGGCTTGTAATAAGCCGATGCAGATCGTATATACGAAGTGGTCTGGGCCTATTGAAGTCGATGCAATGATTCGTAAGATTAGATAGTGGAAGAGGTAAGTAAAGATGAAATTAAGTCAGAGTTTCTTTTATACATTAAGAGAAAATGCGAAAGATGAAGATAGCGTATCAAGTAATTTATTGGTGCGTGCAGGAATGATCAAGAAATGTTCAAACGGAATTTATATGATCATGCCTATGGGAAAGAAAGTTCTTTCTAAAGTTGAAAATATTATTCGTGAAGAAATGGATGCGAAAGATGCGCAAGAATTATTGATGCCAGCGTTGATTCCCGAAGATGTATATGTACAATCGGGTCGTCGTGAAGCATTTGGCTCAAATATGTTTTCATTGAGTGATCGTTATAATAAGCGTTATGTGTTAGGTCCTACTCATGAAGAATTGTTTGCGGTAGCGAGTAGTATGGATGGTAAATCTTATAAGGATTTCCCTTATAACTTATATCAGATTCAGACAAAATATCGTGATGAAACTCGTCCTCGTTATGGATTGATTCGTGTTCGTGAATTTATTATGAAGGATGCGTATACATTTGATGTGGATGAAGCTGGATTGGATGTGGCATACAATAAAATGTATGATGCATATTGTCGTATCATGGATCGTTTAGGATTGGAATATAAAATCGTTAAAGCGGATACGGGAGCTATGGGTGGTTTATTATCGGAAGAATATCAGGCTCTATCAAGTATTGGGGAAGATGTTGTTGTTGGCTGTGAAGGTTGTGACTATTCGAGCAACTTAGAAATCACAGAAGTAGTAGACACAATGGAAGATTCTTGTGAAGAAGAACTTTCTATGGAAGTTGTGGATACGCCAAACGCAAAAACAATTGAAGAAGTGGCTGCTTTCTTTGGTAAGAAGGAAAGTGATTTTGTCAAAACATTACTTTATAATGTAGATGGAAAAGTCATCGCATTCTGTATTCCTGGTGATCGTGAATTGAATGAAACAAAGGCATTGAAACTATTGGGTGCGAATGAAATGGAGCTTGCTAGCTTTGAAGAAGTTGAAAAAGTAACACATGCTCGTGTTGGTTTTGCAGGTCCAGTCGGTATTGATTGTCCAGTTTATATGGATCGTCAAATCAAGCATATGAAAAACTTCATTGTAGGGGCAAACCAATCAGATCGTCACATTAAGAATGTTAACTGTAAAGATTTTACGCCTGTTGAAGTGGCAGATCTTTGTCAGGTTAAAGAAGGGGATATTTGTCCTAAGTGTGGTAAGAAATTAACTTTCCAACATGGTATTGAAGTTGGTAACTTATTTAAATTGGGTACTAAATATTCTAAGAGTATGAATCTTTACTATACAGATGCCAACAACCAATTACAGCCAGTTTGGATGGGAAGTTATGGTATTGGTCTAGAAAGATGTATGGCTGCCGTTGCAGATCAGCATCATGATGATTTTGGTATTAAATGGCCAATTGAAATTGCACCATTTAGACTTGCGATTGTTCCAGTATCTTTAAAGGATGAAGAACAAGTTAAGATTGCCAATGATCTATATGAATATTGTAAAGAACATAAGTTTGAGGTTATTCTAGATGATCGTAATGAGCGTCCAGGTGTTAAATTCAAAGACATGGAATTGATTGGTGTTCCTTATCGTATTACGGTAGGTCGTGGTGTCAAAGAAGGAAAATTAGAGTGGACAGATCGTTATACAGGTGAAAAGAGCGAAATTGCGATTGAGGATGTATATTCTGAAATCGAAAAAGTATTTGCCATGTAAACGCTTGTACTTGAGATATAAACAAAAAATTTAGAATCACATTTACTTTCAAAGTTTTTTCATGTATATTAGTCATAGTTAAAGGAGTGTAATTATGCAGAATAAAATTGAAATTTTTAACAATCAGGTTATTATCAACTACAATTTGGCGTATCCAAAGAGTCGTGAGGTTTTATTAAAGTCTCATACATTCGCAAAATTCGTTCAATATTTCATTGAATATCAGGAAACAGATAATGCGAATATGTATGCTTATTTGACAAAAAATGGTGAATTATCTTCTAAAGAAGCAGCTTATGATTTCTGTTATTTCTTACGTTTATTGTCAATCTTTACTTGTGAAGAATTAAAAGATGAATATTATCTTTCAGATAAAGATGCAACTTTAGATGTTATTGAAGAGATGTATCGTACTTGGCGTTCTTTACAACGTTTTGGATATATGAAGAGTGATAATTCAACGGATTTTGGTATTAATACATTAGTGACATTTGACTCAGCTTCAAATGATTTATTACTTCGTACATATCGTTTGTTTGAAGAAAAATTAATGGGAAGACCAAACTTAGTGTATCGTCAGGTTCAAGCTGGAACAAATGCATGTTTCTCTGTTCACACTTTGGATAAAGTATGGGCTGATGAATATGCTGCATTACAAGATATTCCAATGATCGATACTGTAATGTTAAGAACTCCAATGATTTTGCATCCAAAATCAAGTAAACGTACAGGTATGTTTACTGAAATTGATACACAGCCTATGACATATTTCAAAAAGGGAGAATCAAACTGGTTCTGTTATCCTTGTAAAGTTGGAGCTTTATTATGTTTCGTATACTTCAACTCAAAATATATGTCAAGTGCACTGAGTATGGCTAACTTATTTGAATTAGCTACTAAAGAAGAAAGTGCACAAAAACCAGATTTAGTTGTTATTTTTGGTAACGATGACGGAAATGACGATACAAACTTCTATTATGATGAAGCCAATGATATTTGGGTAGGATGTATCAGTGATAATCCTCGTATCGAATACTTTGGATATTTAAAGAAAATGTGTTTAACATTACACAACTTGGCACAAATGAAAAAGGGTTGGTTACCAATCCATGGTGCTTTCGTAAACATCTATTTAAAGGATGGAACAAAGAAAGGTATCATGTTGATGGGTGATAGTGGTGCCGGTAAATCTGAATCGATTGAAGCATTAAAAGCGGCAGCTGGCGATATGATTCGTGAAGTTGAAGTTGTATTTGATGATATGGGAACAATTCACTTAGAAGATGGTGTTCCATATGGTCAGGGTACTGAAATTGGTGCCTTCATTCGTTTAGATGACTTGGATCCAGGTACTCCATATCGTGATATGGACCGTTCAATTTTCATGGCTCCAGAAAATCCAAACGCACGTATGATTCAACCAGCGGCTCCATATCGTGTTGTTGTTCACAACCATAAAATTGACTTATTTGCGTACGCAAACAACTACACTAATGAATTTGGTCTAAAGAAATTAACTGTACAAGAAGTAAAAGATACTTGTAAATTAGGTAAACGTATGGCTTTGGGTACTACTCAAGAAGTTGGTATTTCAACTACATATTTCGCAAACCCATTTGGTCCTATGCAAAAACAAGAACTTTGCGAACCAATCATCGACACAATGTTCCAGGCTCTAGAAGATAATGGAGTATTTGTAGGTGAAATCTATACGCACTTAGGATTCGATAAATCAAACCGTAAAGGTTTAAATATTGCAGCTCAGCAATTATTAGAATTTATCCAGAAAAAGGATTAATATGTTTAACAACGATTCTATGAATTATTATTCAACAAGCACTTTAAAAAGTGCTTTGTTGAAGTCTTATGCATGGATGGCTATTGCCTTATCCATTACAGCAGTTGTATCTTATGGTCTATATGCTACAAATGCTTTAATGATTTTATTGAGTGCCATGCCATTTCTGTTTATGTTGTTTGTGATTGCACCATTTATCTTGTCGATTGCCTTTGGTGTATCTATGGCAAGATCTACATCAAGTACAGGTATGAAGGTTATGTTAGTGCTTTATGCCATCTGTATGGGTGTTTCACTTACTTCTATTGGCTATGTATATGATGTCGCTACAATTGGTACTGCTTTTCTAGTCAGTGCAGTTTACTTTATTAGTTTAGCTGTTATTGGTACAACATCTAAAAAAGATTTTACAAGCTTTGGCTCATTATGTATGATTGGACTTTTTGTATTGATTATTACACAATGCTTTATGATGCTATTTAGAGTCAGTATGGATGTTCGCTTACTTTCTATCCTTACTCTATTAATTTTTACAGGCATCACTGTTTGGGATGTTCAAAGAATGAATCGATTGTTGATTCAATCGGATGGTTCAGTCGTAGCACAAGATAAGATCGCCATCTTCATGGCATTACAATTGTATTTGGATTTCTTGAATATCTTCTTAAGAATCTTACAATTGATTGGCATGGGAAATCGTAATAATAAGTAAATGAAAAGGAAATGTGTTTTAATGATACATTTCCTTTTTTTTATATGTTCAATGTAAATAAAAATGGAGTAGTGTAATACTACTCCAAAGGTTTTTGATAGAAGTTTCCGTAGAAGTTTACGGTATTGTATGTGTTGATCAATACTTTAGGATCAACTTTTCTTACGTTATTGACAACATCTCTTAATTCATAAGTAGAAATAACGGCTTTACATACATAATATTTACGATGGCTATATGCTCCATAACATTCAAATACACTCATTCCATGGCGACAAGTGGCCATAAAGGCATCGATAATTGGGTCTGGATCGTTTGTCGTAAATTCAACGGTAATCTGTGCGTAGCGTTGATATAAAGAAGAAATTGTTTTTGTAGACAAGAATTGGAATAGGATGGAATATCCTGCATAGATCCATCCACATAAGTATCCAAAGACAATGATCATTGCGCAGTTATAGAAGAATACATAGTCCCAGATTCCCCTGTGAATCTTACTAGAAACGTATTGGGCAATGAAATCTGTTCCTCCTGTAGATCCTCCAGCTCTTAGGGCTAGGGAAATGGAGAAGCCCCATAAGAATCCTCCAAAAAGAACGTTTAAGATTTGATCTTTAAAGAAAGGTTCAAAATGGAAGATAGAAATAAAGAAGGATACTAGAAAGAATTGTACACAACTCAAAAATGTGAATCTGGGTGAGATGTGTTTGTAGCATAAAATTGCTGCAGGAACATTTAATGCGATGATTCCAACTTGAGTAGGAAAGTTAAAGTTTACTAGAGCACAGACTTTATTGATTAATAGGGCAAGTCCTGTAAATCCTCCTGAGATCAAATTGCACGGCGCCATAAATACATTCATGATATAACATTGCATAAAAGCACTAAATACAATCATTATGGTCGACGTTAATAGTCTTAGCTTCTTTTCTTTTTGAAGCTGGTGAATAATGTGTTGCATAATATAAAATACCTCTTGTTTGTTGACCACATTATAATAGGTCATTTGTCAAATAAGTTCAACCAAAAATGAAAAATGTATGGTTTTTAAAAAAATGTAAAAAAAATAATTTTTTTTCTTGCTTTTTATTTTGCGTTGAGGTATTATATATGGGCAGTCAACGAAACGGTTCCGTAGCCAAGTGGTAAGGCAATAGACTGCAACTCTGTGATCATCAGTTCAAATCTGATCGGAACCTCCATAAATGATGGGGTCGTGGCGGAATAGGCAGACGCAACGGACTTAAAATCCGTTGGGAGAAATCCCGTGTGGGTTCAAGTCCCACCGTCCCCACCATTTTTTGGAAAAGATAGCTAGAAACAAAAGTTTCTAGCTTTTTTCGTGCTTATTTGGTCAGCACAATAACCAAGTTTACCATATTTGTATATAAATTTAATGATTAAAATATAATAAAAGAGAGGTACATTCTATGAGCTGGATTGAAAGAACAACGAAAAAAAGAATCAAAGAATTGGATGAACATCCAGAATTGAATTCGCATGATTTTGAAGAAAAGGGAAATAAAATGACGAAGGATATTAAATTCTATGTAATTCTTATCCTTGCAGCCGCATTGGTTCTAGCGCTTTGGTATGAATTTAATCATCCAGAAATTCATATTTTACCTAGAAAATTATAGTATTTGTGAGGTCTAACTATGAGTTGGCTTGATAAAATAGCGAAGAAGCGATTGGCTGAATTAGAGGAGCATCCAGAATTGAATGAACCGAATTATTCGCAAAAGCTGAATTCAATAATCTTTGGCTTAACAGATACATTGGTGACATGTTAATATATTCGACATTAATGA
>ENA-ORRO01002818-ORRO01002818.1-human-gut-metagenome-genome-assembly--contig:-NODE-2818-length-10605-cov-2.979242_pt1 | contig 10605 bp, 10 predicted proteins | sample MGYA00242176_ERZ509136 | MGnify/ENA primary metagenome ERZ509136 (study PRJEB26280, sample SAMEA2338644) | human gut metagenome | biome: human gut; feature: human-associated habitat; material: faeces... | reverse complement strand
GCTGATTACGCAAAGCGGGATGAGGAAGATAAAGAACCGGGAGTGGGCGATGAAGGTGCTGATTATCGGTGCGGGAGGGAAGGCTGTCCGCATCGCCCACGATTTGTATCGCCTGGGCTATGATATTTGCGGCTTTGTCTCGGAAGACGAGAGGACGCCGGTCAAGGCCGACCGGAATCAGGTGCTGGGGACGGTGGAAGATATTCCGGTCTTGATGGAAAAAGAGAATGTGGATGAAATCGTTTTAGCTGTCGAGTCGAAGAATAATAAGGCGCTTTTAGGAATCCTCTATTCGCTCTACCGGTATAAACGTCCGATAAAGGTGTTGGCGGACCGGTTCAATATGCTTTCGAAAATACAGCTTCGGACGATACGGGGAATCCCGTTGGTCGATGTGACGGATAACAACTTTTCACCGGCCGAACAGAACATAAAGCTTTTTCTGGATAAAGTCTGTTCTGTCGTTGCACTGCTGTTGCTCTCTCCCTTATTCGCCTATATCGCATGGCGGGTGAAGAAGGATTCTCCGGGGCCCGTGTTTTTCCGCCAGGAGCGGATCGGTTATCTCGGACAGCCGTTTTGGATGTACAAGTTCCGCACCATGTATGTCAATGCCGAAGAGAACGGCCCGTCGCTTTCGTCGGAAGACGACCTGCGTGTAACGCCGTTCGGACGTATCATGCGGAAATACCGGTTGGACGAATTGCCGCAGTTCTGGAACGTGCTGAAAGGGGATATGTCGCTGGTCGGACCGCGCCCCGAACGGAAATATTTTATCGACGAGATCGTGAAAACGGCTCCCTACTACTATCTGTTGCACAATGTCCGTCCGGGCATTACCTCGTTGGGGATGGTGAAGTACGGCTATGCGGCAAGTGTGGACAAAATGGTGGAGCGTATGGAATATGATATATTATATTACGAAAATATGTCGCTGACACTGGATCTGACAATTCTGATCTATACAGTTAAAACAGTAATTACTGGTAAAGGCGTTTGAGGAATTAAGAATTAAAAAATAGAGGTGTTGATTATGAAGGATAATTTTCAATTTTCAATTTTCAATTAAAAATTTCTAATTTTTCTGACATTGCGGTTCATTAAATGTCTGCCGAGATTTTTATATAAAAAAGCCTTTACTGGTGACATTTGCTGATGATGTTCTTTGAGCAAATCGTCGGGAGAATCATAAGCACCGAAATCTTGATTAATACCCTCGCTTTGAATATAGGTGTTATTTCGGTCAAAATCTATGACAGGATTTTTGAAATCTTTAACGGCAACACCGTAACCGCAAAATGCACCTGAGCAACTGCTGTTAATTTTCTGCAAATTGTTCAGATACTTTTTATCGAGAATAAACGCTTCGAGTTCGTACCACTTATCTTCAAAATACACTTCAACCCAACTGTGAAACACATTTTGCGGAGCATTTTTATAGACAATTCCCGTCATTGCACCCTTTTGAAGTTTTTTGTCAATCGTAAATCCGTGTACCCGACAAGGAATGTTGCAGGCTCTGAGCAAAGCCATAAGCAAAGTACCCTTTGTGTTGCATTGCCCAAAACCGTCTTTCAAAACTTTTGAGGCAGGAATGTTATCGTCAATGTTGTAGCCGAACAGTATTTCATCTCGCACAAAATTATAAATTGATTTCAGCCTGTCAAATTCCTGCAGTTCAAGCCATTTTCTGTTTTCAATTAACTGCTGTATGTTAGGATTTGAATAATCCAACATTTTCGTTTCTTTAAGATATTTGTTCATAATTAGTTTAAAGTAAGGTTATGTTTTTCTGTTAAAGTATCTTTTAAAAGTTCGGTTATTTTGAAACTATGTATATTTATTCGCATCGTGTTTACACACGATACGATTGACGAACACGGTTCGTCGCTACATTTGGATACACAATTTTAATCACATCAAAAAATATGTGATTAAACAAAAATATTCATCAATGCGGGCGTCCAATGAACGCCCCTACTGAATTGTGAAAACAATTACAATGTTACGCTCGGGTATAATGTGTTTTTTTGCATTACAAACTATCTACACGAATTGGGTACGGCGGCTCGCCGTGCGGGTGGATGATATCCGCCCATACAGGTTTTGTTCTTTTATGGAATTTTGTTTATATAATAATTTGCAATACAAATCAATACGAATACGGTCGGGAATGTGAAGTTTGTTCTATGCAAAACTTTTTTCCCGACCAAAATTTTCCATTTTAAATTTTCAATTTTCCATTAAAGCGTCAGCTTAAATCATCCAATACCAATACTTGTCCTGATTGTTTTCCGAAAGGTCGGGGCTGAACTGGAGTTCGGGGTTTTTAATGCTTACTTTCATACCCTCTGTAATTGAGTTCACAATAAAGGCATTACCGCCAATTGTTGCGCCCTTGCCGATTACGGTTTCACCGCCGAGGATAGTTGTACCCGAATAGATTGTAACATTATCACGGATAGTAGGATGTCTTTTAACGCCTTTAAGCTGCTGACCTTTTCTTGTTGACAACGCACCGAGGGTTACACCCTGATAGATTTTTACATTCTCGCCTATCTCGGTAGTTTCACCGATTACAATGCCTGTGCCGTGGTCGATAAAGAAATACTTGCCGATTGTCGCACCGGGGTGAATATCAATTCCCGTAAGTCCGTGTGCGTACTCCGAAAGCACTCTCGGAATCATCGGGATTTTAAGTTTCCACAATTCATGTGCCACTCTGTAAACCGTGATTGCAAAAAATCCGGGATAGCAGAGAATGATTTCATCCGTACTGTATGCGGCAGGATCGCCGTTAAAGGCTGCAACAACATCTGTTGCAAGATAATCACGGATTGACGGAATCTTTGAAAGAAACTCATAAACCAGCTTTTCTGACTTTTCCATAACCTCATCATATGAAAGGTCGTTGCACTTTTCGCAACCCTTTAAAGCCTTTGCAATCTGCTTTTTAAGGTTGTACTGAATAAATTCTATTCTGTCGCCTACAATATAGCCGATGTATTCTTCTCTTACTCTGTTCTTGTCAAAGTAGCCCGGAAACAACAGCTTGCGGATTTCTTCAAGCACCTGAATAAGCACAGATTTGTTGATAATGTTATCCTCCGAAAGTCTGCAAGTCTGTTCATGCTTTGAATAGCTTTCGAGAATTTCATTGACTGTTTTATTTATATTATCATTCATATGAATACTCCTTTTTCAAAATCCTGTTTAATTCACTTACGGGAAGTCCGACAACATTAAAATAGTCGCCGTCAATCTTCTTTACAAGCAGAGAACCTTTGCCCTGTATTCCGTATGCACCTGCCTTATCAAAAGGCTCGCCCGTTGCAATGTACTCCTCTATTTCCGAATCGGAAAGTTCAAAAAATTCAACAAGCGTTACATTGGAAAATGATTTTGCAACACCGTTTTTGACGGTACAACAACCCGTGATAACCTTGTGCTGTCTGCCCGAAAGCAGTTTTAACATATTCTCGGCATCCTCCCTGTTCTTAGGTTTGCCGAGCATTTTGCCGTCAACAAAAACTCCCGTGTCACAACCGATTACAATATTTTTTTCATAGCCGTTTTTTGAAATATGCAATGCCTTTTTGACGGCAAGATATTCGGGACGCTTTTCAAGCGGAACATTGTTCTCAACCGTTTCTTCAATGTCTGCGGGAACAATTTTAAAATCGGTTGTTATAAAACTTAAAAGCTCTTTTCTTCGTGGTGAAGCAGATGCAAGTACAATCATAATCTATCTCCGTAAAATTACTTTTGACTATTGTAACATAAAACCGAAATAAATAAAAGGTGATTATACAAAAAACACAAAATGTACAGCAATAATCAGCTATTCGGATTGACCGCACTCCGTACTTTGTATTGACAATAATTTTGCAAAGTGTTATATTTAAGGACAGCGGTAATCCGCATTAATAAGCACAATTCAACGAAAGGAAATGAAATATATGGCTAACATTAAGCTTCCTGTTCCCGTAACGCTTCTTACAGGTTATCTCGGTGCAGGCAAAACTACTCTTATCAACCATGTCCTCGGCAATCAGGAGGGCTACAAGTGTGCCGTTATCGTAAACGATATCGGTGAAGTAAACATTGACGCAGAGCTTATTCAAAAGGCAGGCGTTGTTACTCAGAAAGATACAAACCTTGTTCCGCTTACAAACGGCTGTATCTGCTGTACTTTGAGCGTTGACCTTATCAACCAGATTACAGACCTTGTAAAGTCAGGCAAGTTTGACTACATTCTCATTGAGGCAAGCGGTATTTGCGAACCCCTTCCGATTGCACAGTCAATCTCGGTTCTTGAGGGCGATAAGGAAAACAATATTCCCGAGCTTGTCCGTCTTGACAACATTGTTACAGTTGTTGACGCACTCCGTATGGCAACGGAATTCGGTTGCGGTGATGATCTCCTCAAGGAAGATGTTGACGAAGAGGATGTTGAAAGTCTTCTTATCCAGCAGATTGAGTTCTGTTCAACAATCATCCTCAACAAGGTTGACAAGGTAACAGAGGAACAGCTCAAGAGAGTTAAGGCTATGATTAAGACGCTTCAACCAAAGGCACGAATTATTGAATCACAGTTCGGCAAGGTTGAAGTTAAGGATATTCTCGATACAAAGTGCTTTAATTTTGAAGAAACAGCCGCATCCGCAGGTTGGGCTCAGATTTATGATAAGGATGAAGATGACGAGGATACAGACCGTCACGGTCATCATCACCACCATCACCACCACGATGAAGACCATGACGAACATGAGCATCACGATCATGACCATGATGAGGACGGTCTTGACCACTCTCATTGCGACCACGAACACGGCCATTGCTGTCACCACGACCACGATCATGAGGACGGCGAAGAAGAATACGGTATCGGTTCATTTGTTTACCACCGCATTCGTCCTTTCAATCAGGACAAGCTCCAGCAGTTTGTTGAGAACTGGCCAAAGAGCGTAGTCCGTGCAAAGGGTGTTCTCTGGTTTGATGACAAGAGAGAAGATGTTTATGTATTCGAGCAGGCAGGCGTTCAGATTACTGCTACGGAACAGGGCAAGTGGCTTGCCGCATTCCCAAAGAAACAGCAGAAGCTCTATCTTGCAGAGTATCCCGATATGGCTGAAAAGTGGGACGAAAAATACGGCGACAGAGAAATCAAGCTTGTATTCATCGGGCAGCATATGGACAGGCACGCAATTGTTGATGCGCTTGACGAATGTCTTTCAGACTGATAAAATCTTATAAAAATTATGGGCAGCGGAATTCCGCTGCCCTTGTTTTTTGGTTTATACAAAAACGGCAGTCCGATTTGGACTGCCGAAATTTTTGCACCGTTAAGTTTTATTACTTTGATGACTCTGAATCAGAAGATTCGGGCTTGAAGTTAGCGTCAAATGTGAAAACGAGCTTTGTACCATCTTTTTCCATTGTAATAACACCGTCTTTGAGTGTGTATGGAATGCTCTCGCTTCCTGCTGTAAAGTTCTTGTCATCGTATGTGAGCTCCTGCTCCTGACCGGCTGCAGAAAGCTTAGCCTTGCCGTCTTCTTTAAGAAGAATGTAGCCTTTGTCCATACCGACAGCGGCAAGAGTACTGCTGTCAAAGCTCATACCGCTTGCTTCTGCACTTGTAAGCTTGTAATAGCCGAGTGTTGAATTACCGCAAGCTGTAAGTGAAAGCACCATAAGAAGTGCCATAACAGCCGCAACGCTGATTGTGAAAATTCTTTTCATTTGTTTTTCCTCCGTTTTCCCTATCGGGATTTCTCATTTTTTCAGGCTTTGTGCCTTTGTCAGTGAACGACACGATTATTATAGCACAATGGCATAAACTTTTCAAGGTTATTTGTAAAAATATGTAAAAAAGCACCCTTTCGAGTGCTTTCCTCACCTAATATTCAGTTATCAGTTGAACCTTGACAAAAATGCCTGGGTTCTTGGATTTTGCGGATTGTTGATTACCTGTTCGGGAGTGCCTTCTTCGGCAATTACACCGTCAGCCATAAAAATGATCTTGTCGGCAACATCTCTTGCAAACTCAATCTCGTGAGTTACAACAATCATTGTGCTGTCGGAGGTTTTAAGACTGCGAATAACATTAAGCACCTCACCCGTGAGTTCGGGATCAAGTGCGGAGGTAGGCTCGTCGAAGCAGAGAACATCGGGATTGAGTGCAAGCGCTCTTGCAATTGCAACACGCTGTTGCTGACCGCCACTGAGGTTACAGGGATATGACTCGCTCTTTTCGGAAAGTCCTACCCTTTCAAGCAAAGACTTTGCATTGCTCTTGATAATTTCAAGAGCCTCTTTATAGCTTTTTGCGCCCATATATTCGCCTGTCTGCTTTATCTGCTCTTTTGCGGCAAGCTTTGGAGCAAGCATAATATTTTCGATAACCGTATACTGCGGAAACAGGTTAAATGACTGGAACACAAGTCCGAAGTGAAGCCGTCTTTTTCTGATTTCGCTGTCGCTCTTTGCAGAACTGTCATTGCTGTCAAAAAGCACCTTATCATTGACGGAAATCTTGCCGTTGCCCGGAGTTTCAAGAAAATTAAGACACCTTAACAGCGTAGTCTTGCCCGAACCCGATGAACCGATAATCGCAAGCACCTCGCCCTTTTTAAGAGAAAAGCTGATATCTTTCAAAACCTCTGTTTTGCCGTAGCTTTTACGGATGTTTTCAACATTTAACAAAGACATAACCTTTCCCCCTTAACCCTTGTAGTAATCGAGCTTTTTCTCGATGAATGAGAAAAGCAATGTGAGAATTCCGCAGAATGCGAGGAAGAATACTGCCGAATAGAAAAGCGGCCAGATGAGTCCCTGCATTGAGAAGTCCTTTGCTCTCATAAGAATTTCCGGAATTGCGATAACGCTTGAAAGCGAAGTATCCTTTACAAGAGTAATAATTTCGTTGCCCATGGGTGCAGTAATTTTCTTTACAACCTGCAAAAGCACAACCTTAAAGAAAATCTGACCCTTTGTCATGCCGAGCACCTGACCTGCCTCGTACTGTCCCTTTGGAACAGACTCGATACCGCCACGGAAGATTTCAGAAAAATATGCGGCATAATTGATTATAAATGCGATAAGTGCGGCATTCATTCGTGCAAATGTCACACTGCCGTTTGACACAAGCGGTGGAACATAGAACACTACGAAAAGCTGGAGCATCAGCGGAGTACCTCTGATTATCCACACAAATGTTTTTGTCAGCCATTTTAACGGCTTGAATTTTGACATTGAACCCATTGAGATAATAAGTCCGAGCGGAATTGCCGCAAGCAGGGTTACAATGAAAATTATACAGTTTTCGCCGAATCCCTCAAGCAATTGACCGCTTACATTAAAAAATTGATCCATTTTATATACCACTCTATCCAAGTATTTTCAGTTTTGAATATATCAAAAGGCTTACAAATTTGAACCTGTAAATTTATAATCAATAAAAAGCACAATGGGCGAACATAGTCCGCCCTGTATGTACAAGCTTATTTTAATTAAATTATTTCTTTTTTACAAGAAGAAGATCCTGAAGGCTGTACTTCTCTGCAATCTTATCAAGTGTGCCGTCATCGGCAACTGCCTGAATAGCATCGTTAAGCTTTTTGAGTGTTTCGGGGCTGTCCTTACGAAGTGCAATACCGTACTGCTCAGGTGAAAAGTCCTTGCCGTCAACAACCTTGAGGTCAGCGTAGTCAGAACCGCTCTTGAGTGTACCGATTGACATTACATAGTCGATAACCGCAACATCTGCTGTGCCTGACTTAACCTCGAGAAGAGCCTTAGCCTGTGCGTCAACAGAAACATACTTTGCACTTGAGAAGAACTCGTCTGTCTGAGCAACAGTTTCACCTGCTGACTTCTTCTCTGCAACTACTGTCTTATCCTTGAGGTCATCTGCTGACTTGATTTTGTCTGCAACATCAGATTTTGCAACCATAACCTGCTTGTTTTCCATATAAGGAGTTGAAATATCCATTGTTGTCTTTCTGTCGTCATCAATTGTAAGGCCGTTCCAGATGCAGTCGATTGTCTTTGAGTTAAGCTCAACCTCTTTTGAATCCCAGTCAATTTTCTGGAACTTTGGAGTAACACCCATTTTCTCGCAAACTGCCTCTGCAAACTCAGTTTCAAAACCTGTAAGCTTGCCGTCTGCATCAAGGTAGTTCATCGGCTCAAAATATGTAACACCGATAACAAACTCTCCCTTGTTTGAGATATAATCCCAGTCTGTTGCAGAAGAACCGCAACCTACAAAAATTGACGCTGACATTGCACCTGCAAGAAGTAATGAAAGTAACTTTTTCTTTTTCATAATTATTCCTCCGTAATCTGATATACTCTCTACCTATGTTCTGCAAATCACCTTGCAAAACAATCTCTGTATATTATACATTAGTGCGTTAGCAAAGTAAAGTGTTTTCGAGAAATTTGCCGAAGAATTTTATTCCAATCGCAGGCATATTATTGCATAAAAGAATTATTCTTTAAAGAGGTGATTAATTTGTCGGGAAATCACAATAAAAATCACTTTGCGGCGGCATATATAAGGGTGTCAACCGAAAATCAAACTGAGCTTTCACCGTCAAGTCAGCTGAAAATCATCAGAAAATTTGCAGATGAAAAAGGCTATCTGATTGATGAAAAGTTCATTTTTCGTGACAACGGAATTTCGGGAAGATATGCCGACAAGCGGCCTGAATTCAACCGAATGATAAGCCTTGCAAAGCAAAAGCCTCCCCTGTTTTCAGCCGTACTTGTCTGGAAATTTTCACGATTCGCACGCAATCAGGAGGAAAGCATTTTCTATAAATCGCTGTTGAGAAAAAACGGTATTGAAGTCATCAGCGTGTCCGAACCCATTGATGACGGTCCCTTCGGAAAGCTGATTGAACGCATTATCGAATGGTCGGACGAATACTATTCGATTCGGCTTTCGGGTGAGGTAAGGCGAGGAATGACCGAAAAAGCTGAGCGTGGCGGCATCGTCAGCATTGCACCTTTCGGCTATAAAGTGACAGATGGAAGGCTTGTGGTTGACGCTGAAAAAGCCCAAATTGTCAGTAAAATTTTTGCCGATTTTTTGAATAATAAAGATATAAATATGATTTGTGACAACTTGAACTCAGCAAAAATTAAAACTTCCAAAGGCAATAATTGGGATTGCCGTGCCGTTGAATACATTTTGCAAAATCCCGTTTATATCGGCAAAATCAGGTGGAATCCAATTTGCAAAACGGGCAGAGATTTCTATAACGATAACCTGATAATTTCAGACGGCACTCACGAACCTATTATTGATGAGAATACTTTTGAGCAGGCAAAGCAAATATTATTCTTGCAAAGAATAATAAGCAAAGAACATTCCCATAAACAAACCGAAATCAGACACCTTATTCAAAATCTTGTCAAGTGTTCAAACTGCAACTCAACCCTCGTTCCGATTAAAAATAATTTTCTCCAATGCTCCGCCTACATTCACGGCAACTGCCATTCATCGCACAGCGTAAGAATTGAAAAGATTGAAAAAGTTGTAATTAATGCAATCAATATTCTCATAAAGAACAATTTAATTAATGATGCTTTCTCAATTAAAGAAAATTATCCCTTAAAAATGCAAAACGACTTACTATCCATAATTACAAAAAGAATAATCTTTGACCGCAAAGCCTCCCACCTCAACATATTTCTCAATCAAAATAAGTAACATTCTGCCATACGGCGGTCCGGATGGTGAGTTGGGTGCGTCATTACGATATCTGAGTCAACGATTTGCAATGCCCTTGCCAGAACTCAAGGGCACTCTCACCGACATAGGCACAGAAGAACTTAATCATCTTGAAATGATCGGTGCAATAGTATATCAGCTGACGAAAGACCTCACCGAGGATGAAATCAAGGAACAGGGATTCGGTGACTATTTTGTTGACCACACAACCGGAATTTTCCCACAGGCGGCAGCAGGTTTTCCCTATACAGCTGCATCAATGCAGGTTAAAGGCGATCCGATAACCGACCTGCACGAAAGTATGGCGGCTGAGCAAAAAGCCCGAACAACCTACGATAACATCCTCAGATTCTGCGATGACTACGATGTAAAAGATCCGATTCGCTTTCTGCGTGCCCGTGAGGTTGTCCACTATCAGCGCTTCGGCGAAAACCTCCGCCTCTTGACCGATAAACTCAACGAAAAGAACTTCTACGCCTTCAACCCCTCATTCGATAAAAAATGCTTCAAAAATGAATTGAAAAAGAAGAAAAAGTAAAAAATATGCACAAGTCCAAGTATTTATGGGCTTGTGCATTTCAATAAGCTTACAAATTCAACCATTTTACAAAATCAAAATCATTATCTGCGGCATTTTTACCGGTCCATGAATTTTTGTCTAATAAATAAGCTTGCATTTCTCCCTTTTTATATTTAGATATAGTCACCCATTGTAAAACCGACCTTATATTTTTTCATTTTGATCATACTTTTCTGACAATTCTTTTTTGTATTCGCTGTAATCCTTATGCAAATCAAAAATAATATTTCCTAATTCATCGGTATGTCCACCTCTTTTATTCTCAGGAGGTGGCGTCATA
>ENA-ORRO01002810-ORRO01002810.1-human-gut-metagenome-genome-assembly--contig:-NODE-2810-length-10632-cov-3.242980_pt1 | contig 10632 bp, 6 predicted proteins | sample MGYA00242176_ERZ509136 | MGnify/ENA primary metagenome ERZ509136 (study PRJEB26280, sample SAMEA2338644) | human gut metagenome | biome: human gut; feature: human-associated habitat; material: faeces... | reverse complement strand
CGGCCTGCAAACGTGCGCGCCGTCCGCCGGAGACGGACGGCGCGTGCGCTGCAGTCAGGCCGCAAATCCTTTGTCAAAAAGGAATCCTTTTTGACAGCCTCAAAAAACGGCATGGCGTCGGCCATGCCGTTTTTCGCTGCCGGTGGCATTACATGTCCTCCGCGCCGTCGAGCTCGTCGCGGCCGCGAAAGAGCAGGGAAATGCACCAGACCGCGGCCAGACCGACGAGTGTGTAGATCACGCGCGCAGCCACGGCGGTCTGCCCGCCGCAGATCCACGCCACGAGATCAAACCGGAACAGGCCGATGCTGCCCCAGTTGAGCCCGCCGACGATCGTGAGGATCAGCGCGATGCGGTCGATCACCTGCATATGCTTCCATCTCCTTTTCCGTGTATTCCCGGACAGTATGCCCCGGCGCGGGAAAAAAGATTCCGCCGCCGACAAAACAGGTGCCCGACCGACACCGTTCGCTCTTTACATTTTCCGCGCCCGGCGCTACAATAACAATACAGCTTATCCAATTGACTTCCGCACCTTGGAAGCCACGGCTCATATCTTTATCCCATGACCCTGTTTTGGGCGGATCGATCCCGATCCGCCCCCTTTTTTTCGGCGCGCGCCCGAATTCGCCGTGTTTTGCGCAATATATGGTCTATTTTTATGCTGTAAAACACAAGATATGGAGGGTTTGCTATGCAGTTTTCCAACCATTCCGGCCGCGCGCAGCGCGGCGGCATCGTGTATCTGGCGGTGGACGCGATCGCGCCGAGCGCGGTCCAGCCGCGGCAGAACTTTCCCCCGGCGCAGCTCGAGGAGCTCTCGCGCAGCATCGCCGAGTACGGCGTGCTCAGTCCGCTGACCGTGCGCCCGCGTCCGGACGGGTATGAGCTCGTGGCCGGCGAGCGCCGCCTGCGCGCCGCGCGCATGGCGGGGCTCAGTGAGGTGCCGTGCATCGTCATGGAGCTCGATCTGGAGGAGGCGAGCTTCATCGCGCTGGTGGAAAACCTCCAGCGCAACGACCTCGATTTCCTTGAGGAATCGCGCGGCATCGCGCAGCTCATCCGGCTCTTCGGCCTGAGCCAGGAGGAATGCGCGCGGCGGCTGGGCAAGTCGCAGTCGGCCGTGGCGAATAAGCTCCGCCTGCTGCGTCTGCCGGAGGATGTGCTCAACGCCATGCGCAACGCCGGGCTCACCGAGCGGCACGGCCGCGCGCTGCTGCGCCTCGAGACGCCGGCCGAGCAGCGCGAGGCGCTGGCCTATATCCTCAGCCGCGACCTGAACGTCGCCGCGACGGACGCCTACATCGACCGCCTGCTCGAGGCCAAAGCCGCGCCCGAGAGCGAGCAGCAGAAGACTTTCATCCTCAAGGACGTGCGCGTGTTTCTCAACACGATCTCTCACAGTCTCGACCTCATGAAGCAGGGCGGCATCGACGCCGGTATGCAGCGGCAGGAGACGGATGACGCGCTCATTCTCACCATCAACATCCCCAAGGCGCGGCGGCGCGAGCCGGACGCGCAGCGGGGCGAACCCGTGCCGGTCGGATAAAAAAATCGCACGCGGGCTTGACAGCGGCGCGGCGGCTTCCTATACTCTTACATAAAGAAGGGGCCGCCCGGCAGGGCGGAAAAAGGAGGTCACTGCATGAAAACGCTGATCCTGTTCGCTTCGCGTTACGGCGCGACGGAGGAGATCGCCTATATGCTCAAGAGCGCCGTCGGCGGCGATGTGACGGTGTGCAATGTCCGCGACCGCGGCGTCTCGCTCGAAGGCTATGACACGGTCATCATCGGCAGCTGCGTGTATATGTTCAAGCTCGACAAGCACATCAAGCGCTTTTTGCGCCGCAACGAGAAGGCGCTTCTGGGCAAGAAACTCGGGCTGTATCTGTGCTGCTATACCACGCCCGGTACGGAGGGCTATCTCGAGCACTTCTTCTCGCCCGCGCTGCTGGAGCACGCGGCGGCGAAGGATATCCTCGGCGGCAAGATGCAGTACGCGAAGATGAGCTATGTCTACAAGCAGCTCTTCGGCGCGCTGATGACATCGCCCCAGTACCGCGCGCAGTATTCCGAGCCCGATTTCGACATCGCGCGCATCGACACGTTCGCCGCCGCCATGCGCGGCTGAGCAGCGCGGCAAACGGAAAGCGCCTTTTCGGCAGCAAAAAAATCACCCGCATCCGACCGGATGCGGGTGATTTTTTCGTTTTGCGGCTCAGTATGTGGTCACGCCGGTGAAGGCGAGCTCGGCGTTGCCGGTCAGACGCACGCCGTCGTCATCGTAGGTGACGAGCAGGTCGCCGCCGGTGACCTTGACCGTGATGGTCTCGCCCTTCGGACACAGGCCGTTTTCCACGGCGGCCACCACGGCCGCGCACGCGCCCGTGCCGCAGGCGCGGGTCTCGCCGTTGCCGCGCTCCCAGACGCGCATTTTGATCGTCGTGCGGTTGACGACGCGGATGAACTCCGTGTTCGTGCGCGCGGGGAAGATATCTGCGTGCTCAAACTGCGGGCCGAGGTGCGCGACGTCCACCTCGTCCACGCGGTCGACAAAGACGACGCAGTGGGGGTTGCCCATCGAGAGGCACGTGATGCGGTACTCTCCGCCCGCGATGGTCACGGGCCGGTCGATCACGCGCTCGCCCTCGAGCGACACGGGCACGGCCTCGGGTGCGAAGGCGGGCTTTCCCATCTCGACCGTCACGAGGCCGACCGTGCCGAAGCGCGTGTAGAGGTGCAGCCGGTGCACCCGGCCGCCGGCCTCAATGGTGAGATCGGCGCGCGGCACGATACCGTTGTCGTACAGGTACTTGCCCACGCAGCGGATGGCGTTGCCGCCGATGCCGCCGGGGCTGCCGTCGCGGTTGAACACGCGCATTTTCGCGTCGGCCACGGCGCTGCGCTCGATGAGCACGATGCCGTAACCGCCGATGCCGCGGTGACGCGAGCACAGCGGGATGCACAGCGACTCGGGGCAGGTGATGTGTCCGTCAAAATTCTCGACGTAGATGTAGTCATCGCCGGTGGCCTGCATTTTCGAAAACTTCAGGCGCTGGCGCTTGGTGCGCATGTGGTTGATGTCCACAAGCTCGGTGTTGTGCTCGTTGTAGCGGCTGGCGATGATGTCCGCGAGGGCGTTGGCCGTGTCGAGCGAGGTGAAGCACGGGATGCCGAGCTGCAGCGCGCGGCGGTGCAGGGCAATGTAATCGTCCGTGGTCGCGTCCTTGAGCGCGCCGGTGTAGACGATGTAGTCGATGCAGCCGCTCTCGAGCAGGGCGAAGGCGTGCTCGCTCTCGCGGATGCCGTCCACGGTCACGACGTCGATGCCGAGGCGCGCAATGGCGGCGGCGGTCTCTGCGGTCGCGTAGAGCGCGAAGTGCAGGTCGTCGAGCTTTTTGGCCAGCGACACGATCTCGCCGAGGTCATGCGTGTCCACGCTCACGAGCACGCCGTGGCGGCCGTCCGGGTGCCGGCCGACGACCATACCGGCCGAGGTCAGCCCCTTGAACAGCGCCTCCTGCATTGTTTTTCCGAGGCCGAGCACTTCGCCCGTGGACTTCATCTCCGGGCCGAGGTAGGCGTTGACGTCGCCGAGCTTTTCAAACGAGAACACCGGCACCTTGACCGCGTAATACGGCGGGATGGGGTGCAGCCCCGTGCCGTAGCCGAGGTCTTTGAGCGGTGTGCCGAGCATGACGCGCGCCGCCACATCCACCATCGGCACGCCCGTGACCTTGCTGATGTACGGCACGGTGCGCGAGGCACGGGGGTTGACCTCGATGACGTAGAGCTCGTTTTCCCAGATGAGGTACTGGATGTTCACCAGTCCCTTCGTGCCGAGCGCGAGGGCGAGCTTGCGCGAGCTGTCAACGATCTTGTCCGTCATGATGTCGTTGAGGTTGTACGGCGGGTAGACGGCGATGGAGTCACCGCTGTGCACGCCGGCGCGCTCGATGTGTTCCATGATGCCGGGGATGAGCACATCCGTGCCGTCGGAGATGACGTCCACCTCCAGCTCTGTGCCCATCATGTACTTGTCCACGAGCACGGGGTTGTCGATGCCCTGCGCGAGGATGCGCTGCATATACGTCGTGACCTCGTCATCGTCGTGGACGATCTTCATGTTCTGTCCGCCGATGACGTACGACGGGCGCAGCAGCACGGGGTAGCCGAGCGTCTGCGCGGCGTGCAGCGCCTCGGGCAGTGTCTGCACACCCATGCCCTTCGGGCGCGAGATGTGAAACTGCTCGAGCAGGGCGTCGAACCGCTCGCGGTCCTCGGCGATGTCAATGCCCTCGGCCGAGGTGCCGAGGATGCGGACACCGTGGCGATCGAGCGTCTGCGTGAGCGCGATGGCGGTCTGCCCGCCGAAGGCGACCACGACGCCGACGGGGTGCTCGACATCGATGATCTGCAGCACGTCCTCGGCCGTGAGCGGCTCGAAATACAGCCGGTCGGCGGTGTCGTAGTCCGTGGAGACGGTCTCGGGGTTGTTGTTGACGATGACGACGTCGTAGCCCATGGCCTTGAGCGTCCACACGCAGTGGACGGACGAATAGTCAAACTCGATGCCCTGCCCGATGCGGATCGGGCCCGAGCCGAGCACCATGACGACGGGCTTGCCGCTGCGCGGGAAGCTGCGCGCCTCGCAGCGCGCGTCGGCGCTGGCATAGAAATACGGGGTCTGCGCGTCAAATTCCGCGGCGCAGGTGTCGACCATTTTGTAGCCTGCGCGAAAGGCGGGCAGCGTCTCGCTGCCGGAAAGGCGGCGCAGCGCCGCGTCCGGATAGCCGAGCGCCTTGCCGCGCCGGTAGCTTTCCGGCGTCAGCCCGTCCCGGATACCCGCCTCATAGTCCACGAGGTTTTGCAGCCGGGACAGAAACCAGCGGTCGATGCGGGTGATGTCGTGGATCTCGTCGATGGACACGCCGCTGCACAGCGCCTCAAAGACGGTGAACAGGCGGTGATCGTCGCAGTCGGCGAGCCGGTCGCGCACCGGGCGGTCGGACAGGGGCTTGGCGTGCAGCGTGTCGAGATGGATCTCGGCGCCGCGCACGGCCTTGAGCAGCGCGCTCTCAAAATTCGTGCCGATGGCCATGACCTCGCCGGTGGCCTTCATCTGCGTGCCGAGGCGGCGGGACGCGCCGACGAACTTGTCAAACGGCCACTTGGGGAACTTCACGACGACGTAGTCCAGCGCGGGCTCAAAGCAGGCGCAGGTCTTGCCGGTGATGTCATTTTGAATTTCATCGAGCGTGTAGCCGAGGGCGATCTTCGTCGTGATCTTTGCGATCGGGTAGCCGGTCGCCTTCGACGCGAGCGCCGACGAGCGCGACACGCGGGGGTTGACCTCGATGACGGCGTATTCAAAGCTGTCGGGGTTGAGCGCGAACTGGCAGTTGCAGCCGCCGACGATGTCGAGCGCGGAGATGATGTTCAGCGCCGCGCTGCGCAGCATCTGAAACTCCTTGTCCGAGAGCGTCAGCGCCGGGGCGACGACAATGCTGTCGCCGGTGTGCACGCCGACGGGGTCGAAGTTTTCCATGCTGCACACGGCGATGACGTTGCCGACACCGTCGCGCATGGTCTCGAACTCGATCTCTTTCCAGCCGTAGATATAGCGCTCGACGAGGATCTGCGTGATCGGGGACGCGTCGAGGCCGGTCTGCGCGGCGCTCGTGAGCTCCTCCGGGCTGTAAGCCACGCCGCCGCCCGCGCCGCCGATCAGATAGGGCAGGGCATCCCGGAGCGGCAGGCTGTCATGCACCGCATAGACCGCGATGGAGACCGCACACAGCGGCAAAATCACCGCGACCGCCGAGGAAAACGCCGCCTTATCCTCCAGCCGGACGAGCCAGAGGAGCAGCGGCACGAGCACCATCCCGCCGCCCGCACCGAAAAATCCATTGATGAACCCTGCCAGCGCCCCGGCCAGCAGGCAAAAGCCGAGCTTCGGCTTCTGTGTCTCAGGCATAAAAGACCACCTCTCTCGCGGCATAGTCTGCCGGAAACGGGGTGGTTTTATACATCCGGGAAAAACGAACAGCCGTCCGGAAACCGGGCGGCTGTTCCGCAAAAACCTTATTTCGTGGTGTACTTCATGCCAAAGGCGGAGGTGGTGTAGCTGCCGTCACCGGCCGTGGCATCGTACCAGGCGTTGTAGTCGGCGCTGCGCAGAGCGTTCTCGACCAGCGCGTCACGGTAGATCTTGCCGAAGCTGTCGAAATACATGACATGCACGCCGTAGGACGTCTCGATGATGCCGGTATCGCCGGGCTTGCGGTCGGCGTCGAAGCACCAGTCGTTGAACTCGGTGACCATCTGGCCGGGCATGATGTTTTCATACAGGCCGCCCTCGTCGCCGTTGGAATCGGCGGTGTATTCCTTGGCCAGTTCGCCGAAGCTCTCGGCGGTCTTGTCGCCGGCTTCGTACTCGGTCAGGACGTCTTCGGCCTTCGTGCGGGCCTCGTCCATCGCGGTCTCGTCGGTGGTGTCGCTGACGGAGAAGAGGATGTGGCGGACGTTCGGCAGCTGATAGTCGTTCGTGCTGCGGGAGACGAAGTAGAGGACGTAGTAGACGCTGTCAGTGGCGATATAGGTGGTATCACCCTCGGCACGGCCGGCATCAAACAGCCAGTCGGCAACGTCGGTGCTGAGGGAGCTGTACAGCTGGTTCTCCTTCAGCGTGGCGCTGTCTTCCGCGTAGGTCTCCTTGGCGGATTCCAGGCAGTTTTCGTAAGCCTGATCGATGAAAGCCTGCTCGTCGCCCTGCGTGTCAGCAGCCATCTTGGAGGCCAGCTCTTCCTTGAGAGCGGTCAGCTCTTCATCGGAGAGGGTCTCAGCCTCGGCCTCGGCGTCGTTATCTTCCGTGTCAGTGCTGTCGGTCTGGAACATGGCGTCGGAGACCAGGAACTGCCGGTAGGTCACGGCGTCATAGCTGTTGGGGTCAGCGGCGTATTCCGACGCGATCTGCTCGTCGGTGTAGGTAAAGCTGTTCTGGGTGGCGGTGGCGTAGCTGTCGGCCAGCGTCACGACCTCGAGATACTCGCGGAAGTTCTTCTCGTTGCAGCCCGTGCCGTAGACACCTGCAATGTAGCCGCTGGTGTTCGTGCCGTAGTAGGAGGCATACAGCGCCAGGGAGGAGATCTGCGAGTCGATGGAAGCCTGCTCATCTTCGGAGAGCGTGTGGCCGTCAGCCTTTGCCGCGTCATAGAGGGCGTAGGCGTTGGAGGCGTTGATCAGGCCCTGATCGGTGAAGTAATCGGCCCAGGTCTCGCCGGACTCTTCGTCATAGACCTGCTCGTCGAGCGGCGTGTCGGAGTCGATGACGTAGCTCATGAAGTCGCCGTACTGGTTCTGCATGTTGCCGTAGGCGCCTTTATAGAAGTAGTTGACCATCGCGGGCGTCAGCTTGTGCGTGCCGACGGTGGCAGCCGTGGTGTGGGAAGCGAAGAAGCCGCTCGTCAGCATGTAGAAGAACACGACGATGCAGACGATCAAAACAGCGCAGACGGCAATCAGCGTCGTCTTCAGGCCCTTGCTCATACCTTTCTTTGCTTCGTTGGCAGCTGCGGGAGCGGCGGCCTCTTCCTTGCGCTTGTTCTTTTCGCGGGATGCGCTCATGTGGGATCATTCCTCTCATTTGTCATAAGTCTGAGTTTTGCCGCAAACCGGCGGCAGTCAGCCGATCAGGCAATTCAATGCGTATTATACCGAAAACAGCCGCTATATGCAAGCAAAATTTTGCAAAAGGGAAAAAGTAATAGTGAAAAGGGAAGAAGTGCGGTACCGGCTGCGCCAGCGATCCCGATCGTGCCGCCCCGCGGCACGCCGCACTGATTCACTCTTCACTATTACTTCCTATAAACACAGGTATCCCCGCAGAAGCCGTGCGGATCCAATTATAACCTGCACGAAACGGGCAGGTGGGTTGCCTCTTTGCTGCTTCTCTGCTTCCAACGTCCACCACCGGTCAGAGCCGTGGGCGGGAGGCCTGCAATCGACAGCAAAAGTATCCGGCATCCCCTAAATATAATGTGGGTTTAAGTGGACCCGTCACGCACCCCGCAGGGATACGCGTTTATTATTATATTTGTAGTTTGCTGCGGCGCGGCGGAATTATGCTTCCGGTGCGTCGTCTTCCTCGTAGATGAGATCCATCAGCGCGCTGTAGACCTCCTCGAGCTCCGCGTCGTCTTCGATGGCTTCGAGGAATTCCTCACCGTTTTCCTCCACGGATTTGAGGATGCTGACCTCAAGATCCTCTTCCTCATCGTCGTTGCCGCTGCCGGCCGGGACGAGGGCGAGATAGCGGCTGCCGTTGTGCTCCAGCTCAGCCAGAACTTCCAGCTCGTATTCCTTGCCGTCTTCGTCGGTGATGCTGATGAAATCGTCGCCGTATTGCTGCTCCATGGGGCTCCTCCGTATCACTTGATCTTGGCTCTATTTTAACCTGCGGACCGGATAAAATCAAGAGGAATTTGCTGACCGGATGCGGCCCGCCGTACGCCGGAACGCCATTTTATTCCGGAAAACCTGCCAAACAGGGCGTTTTTGCCCCATGCGCGCGGGAAAAAAGCGGAAGAAGAAAAAGACTGCATGGATTTCAAAATTTGTTTTCAAAATAATTGACAGATGTGTTATAATTGCCTGGATAGCATGATATATAGTGGCGCAATGCGCCGTTTGCCTGTATAACAGAAAAAAGTATGGAGGGTCCGTATGGCTCAGCAAAAAAGAAATGAAGCTGCGAAGAAGTCCGGCGCAGGCCATGTCTTCGCGGTGATCGGCAAGGTGATCGGGACGGTCTTTCTGACCGCATTTCTGGCGTTTCTGATCTTCGCCTGCCTGTTTGCGGTCTATGTGAAGAACGACCTTTCGCAGCAGGCCGAGTGGGCGGCCGACAGCTTCTCGCTCGACCAGACCTCGGTCATCTACTACGAAAACCCCGAGACCGGGAAATATGAGGTGCTGCAGACGCTCTACGGCGGCTCCAACAGCACCTGGGTCGAATACGATGATATCCCGAAAAACCTCATCCACGCCTGCATCGCCATCGAGGATAAGCGCTTTGAAAAGCACCAGGGCGTCGACTGGGTCACCACCCTGCGCGCCTGCTTCAAGATGTTCCTCGGCAAGAGCGAGGCCGGCGGCTCCACCATCACCCAGCAGCTCATCAAGAACCTCACGGGCGAAAAGGAGGTCACGGTCCGCCGCAAGCTGGTCGAGATCTATCGCGCGCTGGAGTTCGAAAAGACGCACACGAAGAAGGATATCATGGAGTGGTACCTCAATATCATTCCGCTCGGCGAAAACTGCAAGGGCGTCCAGTCGGCCTCCCGCGTCTACTTCGGCAAGGATGTCAAGGACCTGAGCCTGGCCGAGTGCGCGTCGCTCATCGGCATCACGAATAACCCGTCCCGATACGATCCCTATATCAGCGAAGCGAATACCAGAGAGAACAAGGAACGGCAGGAGGTCATCCTGACCCAGATGCTCAAGCAGGGTTATATCAATCAGGAGCAGTATGACGAGGCCGTGGCCGAAGAACTGGTGTTCACCAACAGCAGCCGCGATAACAGCGACACGAGCGATGATTATTACTCCTGGTTTGAAGATCAGGTCATCCGCGATGTCGTCAGCGATCTGTGCGACAAGACCGGATACGAATACGACATCGTCTACAAGATGGTCATGACCGGCGGCTACCAGATCTACTCCACGGTCAACCCCGAGGTGCAGGCGGCGGTCGACGCGGTCTACGAAGACCTGCAGAGCCTGCCGGCCACGGCGAGCTCCCAGCAGCTGCAGTCCGGCATCGTGATCGTCGACAATACGACCGGCGACGTCGTCGCGCTGGCTGGCGGCGTGGGCAGGAAGCAGGGGAGCCTTGTCTGGAACTGCGCCACGCAGAGCCTGCTCTCGCCCGGCTCCATCATCAAGCCCGTCGCGGTCTACGCGCCCGCCATCGAGCTTGGCCTCGTCACCCCGGCGACCGTGATGGACGATACGCCCTATTCCTTCACCGACTCCGCGACCTGGCCCAAGAACCTCGACTCGACCTACCGCGGTCTTGTGTCGGTGGAAGAGGCTGTGGCCCAGTCGATCAATACCGTTCCGGTCAAGCTCGTCGCGCAGATGACGCCGGAATACAGCTATTCCTTCGCCAAGGACAAGATGGGCCTGTCCACGCTCGTCTCCTCCTACCAGTCGAATACCGGCGAGGAGCTCTCGGACGTCAACCTTTGGGCGCTCGCGCTCGGCAGTCTGACCCGGGGCGTGACGGTCCGCTCCATGACGGCGGCCTACGCGTCCTTTGCCAACGAGGGCGTCTGGCGCGAGGCCAGGACCTATACCGTCGTCAAGGACGCCAACGGGCAGATCATCCTTGACAATACGCAGGATTCCCACGTCGCCATGAAGGACATGACCGCGTGGTATATCACCGACATGCTCGAAACGACGGTCCAGACGGGTACCGGCACTGCCGCGCAGCTCGAAAACATGACCGTCGCCGGCAAGACCGGCACGACCACGAGCGACTTTGACCGCTGGTTTGCAGGCTATACGCCGTATTATACGGGCGCCGTGTGGTGCGGATATGACGATCCGGAGGAGGTCGTGCTGACG
>ENA-ORRO01002802-ORRO01002802.1-human-gut-metagenome-genome-assembly--contig:-NODE-2802-length-10655-cov-28.011038_pt1 | contig 10655 bp, 8 predicted proteins | sample MGYA00242176_ERZ509136 | MGnify/ENA primary metagenome ERZ509136 (study PRJEB26280, sample SAMEA2338644) | human gut metagenome | biome: human gut; feature: human-associated habitat; material: faeces... | reverse complement strand
AGGAGATGAAGTGGGCTCACAAGGCTTATCTTCCCGAGTTCTTCCCCAACGATGTTGTCATCAAGTGCTGAAATTAAATATTTTTATCCCGCCGCTTAATACGGCGGGATTTTTATATGCATGAAAAAGAAACGGATTGAAAAATTTATAAGAAAAATCTATATAATGTATATAATATCAATATATTTGAGATAAAGTGAAAAAATTGCATATTATTCAGCTTTTTTGTCTGTTTTTGAAGTAATATACCAATTGTTACAGTTTTGTTATCGTATGTAACCGTTTTTTCATTATGTTGTAAACAGGAATTAATTGCATTATATTTACACTTGTGGTAATATATCCTACGGTGGTTTATTACCGAAAAAATCGGAGGAAAATTGTATTGAACAGTCAAAAACTAACCGTGAATCGTGAAACGGTAATAAAAATTACGGCTGTAGTTGCTATTGCGGCGCTTATGTTCAGCCTTATACTTGTGTTTAACGGCATGATAGGATATGCCGCCGATGATTATCTCTATTTCTTCAAGTACACTGGACATGTTGTCAAAGGCACGCCGGAACGCCTGACGGGAATAAGGGATATTTTTACGGGCATGGTGACGCATTACAAGATCTGCAATGGCAGAATACCGGCGCATTTTCTCCTGCAGCTGTTTACTCTGTTCGATAAATCGGTCTTCAATGTTGTGAACTCCCTGTTCTTTACATTGCTCGGCCTGCTGATATATTTTCACGCAAACTACAAGCGACCGATAAATATACCGCTGCTGGTCTTTATTTATGCCTTTGAGTGGCTTGGAATGAACAAACCCGCATCGGCCTATATCTGGTACAGCGCAGCGTTCAATTATCTGTGGACAACCGTGTGGATACTGACTTTTCTTATGTTCTACCGCATCCATGATACGGAGTCCGAAAAGCCGAAGCCTTCAAAAGAAATTATTCTTTCGGTTCTCATGTTTGTCGCCGGCGTCTTTGCGGGTTGGACAAATGAGAATATGGGCGGCGCAACGATGGGAGCTGTTATGCTCTTCTTGATCTACTTCAAGATAAAGAAAATGCCCGTCAGAGCACATCATGTTACCGGACTTCTCGGAGTCATAACCGGATTCGGAATATTGCTTCTCGCTCCCGGCAACAGAGTGCGTATCGATAATACCCACCGCGAGCGGAATATAATGAAGCATTTGCTGTGGTCGGCGGAGCAGATATATTTTAATATCTGGCGTGCTGTGCTGCTTATGCTTGTAGTTTTGGTAATTGTCCTGTTAATTGTTTGCATCAAAAAGAAAAAGCTCAACTGGCTCCTGCCGTGCATATATCTGCTCACCGGTGCGGCAGCTGCGGGAGTTTTGATAGTTTCGCCCGAAGCGCCTCCTCGCTCTTTCTTCGGCGCAAATATTATGTTCGGATGCGCGGCATTTGTCCTGGCGGCTCAGCTTCTTGACGGCAAAATGGACGGAATTAAGAAAACCGCTGTTGTGCTTTCAGTTTTGGTTGCCCTTGGTTTCAGCGTTATCTATGTCGGAGAATATTATGCGCTCAAGTCCGACAGCATCGCTTATGAAGAGGCTGAGCAGGCGATATATGAGCAGAAAGCGGCGGGCATAAAGGATGTCAAAATACCGCGCAGTCGACCGCGCAAATCTTATTGGTCGCTGAATTCATATATGATAAATATTACCAACGATAACGCGAACAACAAATGGTTCAATGATTGGACTGCGGTGTACTACGGTGTTGACAGCGTTACCGTGGTGAAGAAGCCGAAAAAATAAGCAAAAATCTCTGTTTAAAGGTTAAGGTAACAACATGGCAGAAAATGTGAAAAGGAAAAAGAAGAAAAGAGCGGTGCTGATAGTTCTCATGGCGCTTGTGCTTGCCGTTCTTGCTGTGGTTTGCGTATATGAGACCGAGCTCAATAAGCTGGATTCAAACGACGGCGTAGATAACAGCTTCTATGATTCTCAGTTTAAGAACAAAAAAGTCATGGTTATAGTCCCTCATGAAGATGACGATCTGCTTATCTCCGGTCAGGTGCTTCCGCCTATGTACAAAAACGGCGCCGATGTCCGTGTCGTGTTCGCAACAAACGGCGATAAAAGAGTTTCTGCATACACCCGTCAGAGTGAAGCCTGTAATGCGCTTGAAAAACTCGGTATACCGAGAGAGAAAGTAATATTTCTCGGATATCCCGACGGAACGCAGCTCTACGTCGGCAAAAAAGCTTTTTCTTTCTCTTCCGGATGGGATCATACTTATGCGGGAAAGGGATTTAAAGATTATCACTTCGACCGTTTCGGAACTCACGCCAAATATACAGCCGAAAATATGGTTGATGATATCGAAAGTGTTGTTCTCGAATATCGCCCGGATTATATTTTAGCAATAGATTTCGATACCCACACGGATCACCGCGGAGTCAGCATATCGTTTGAAAAGGCGATGGAGCGTATCCTGAAAAAAGAGAGCGGATACACTCCGAAAGTGCTCAAGTGCTTCGGCTATTCACTTGCGTGGAAATCAAAGCCGGATTTTTATGCACTTAATATCAAGAGCACCGTGATGCAGGACAGAGAGAAGAATAACGATCCGTCATATGAGACCGATGTTCCGCAATACAGATGGAATAACAGGATCAGACTGCCGATAGATAAAAAGTCTCTCAGCCATTCGATACTCAGATGTTCCGAATATAAAGCGCTCAGCGAGCATCTTTCACAGTATGCTTATTGCTATTCCGAGCGCATAATAAACGGCGATTCGGTCTATTGGAATCGCCGCACGGACAGCCTCACATATAATGCCGATATCAGCGTGTCCTCCGGCGATGCTTCGTTGCTTAACGATTTCAGACTCATCGGTGTCGGAAACAGGACTGCCGGTCTCCATGTCAAGCTTGAAAACTGTGTGTCGAGATTCGATAAAAATGATGCACAAAAGACTGTGACTGTGAAATTTGACAGCCCTAAAACGGTTTCATGTGTGTCTCTGTATGACAACTTCGGGCTCAATTCAAATATACTCGGCGGAGTAATCACTTTCAGCGACGGAAGCAAAGTCGAAGTTCCCGCTCTCAATGCCGACGGCAGCGAGACCCGCGTTGTGTTTGAACCGAAGCATAACATTACCTCTTTTACATTCAAAGTGACCGAGTATGAGGGCGTGGAGGGACTCGATGAGATAGAAGCTTTTGAAAATGCCGATTATGATATGGGCTTCTCTCTTATAAAGCTCAAGAATGCCGATACGGACGATTATATATATAATTATCTTATCACTCCCGATGAAAAGTCTCTGAATCTCGGCGCGTATGCGTCCGACCTGAACGCCGGATACACAATTAAAATAATCGAAGGCGACAGCGTAAAACTCGAGGGAAACACGCTCGTGTTTGACGATGATTTTGAAAAATGTACAGTTCGCGCGGAGCTCAACGGCGATCCTTCAACCTATGATCAGATAACAGTCAAGCGCCTCAGCGAAAGGGAGCTCAAATCATACGAATCGTTTGAAAAGGTGAACAAAACTGTCTTCAAAATCGATACACTCCGTCTCAAAACGAAGAACCTTTTTGTCAACGGATATGTTTATGAGGAGCTGAATGATTTTGTTAAATCACTTGAAAAGAAAGCCGGCATAGAGATCAGTGAATAATTGTTGCAAATAATGAAAATTTGTGATACAATTCAGAAGCTATATTTGTGCAATTTCGGAGGGAAAGATGAAATTATCCTTAGTAATTCCCTGCTATAACGAGCAGGATAATGTTGAATTATTTTATAACACCGCAACTGAAGTTTTTAAAGACAAAGGCTTTGATTATGAGCTCATATTCGTCAATGACGGCAGCCGCGATCAGACGATGGACAAGCTCCGCCACATCTATGAGATAGCCGATGAAAATGTGAAAGTTGTCGGATTTTCGCGCAACTTCGGCAAAGAGTCGGCTATATATGCCGGACTCAAAGAGAGCAGGGGAGAAATGGTCTGCCTTATCGATGCCGATATGCAGCAGCGCCCTGAGCTGGTACTTGATATGATGGCGATACTTGACAAGGATCCCAACTACGATGCCGTGGCATGTTATCAGGAGGACAGACGCGAATCAAAAGTTCTCTCGGCTTTCAAAGATTGTTTTTATAAGATAATCAATAAAACTTCGGAGATCGAGTTCAAAAGCGGCGCAAGCGATTTCAGACTTCTCAGACGCTGTGTGGTCGATGCCGTGCTCAGCATGAGCGAATATCATCGCTTCTCCAAGGGCATTTTCTCGTGGGTTGGATTCAACACATATTATATGCCCTATATCGTTGAAGACCGTGCAAACGGCACTTCCAAGTGGAATTTTGCGAAGCTCTTCAAATATGCAATGGACGGCATTATCGCTTTTACTACTACGCCGCTCAAAATTGCAACTTATATCGGCTTGACATCTTCTGCCGCGTCCATAATCTACATGATAGTTGTCATAATCCAGAAGCTGGCGTTTGATATCAAGGTTCCCGGTTACGCCACAACCGTTGTGCTCATTCTTCTGCTCGGCGGTCTCCAGCTTTTCTGCACCGGCATGGTCGGCGAGTATCTTGCCAGAACATATATTGAGACAAAGCACAGACCGATATATATTGCAAGAGAAGTTCTTGACTACGAGGACAAATAAATCAAAAAACAGGACTGCGGCAGATATTTACCGCAGTCCGATTTTTTACAATGCGTATTGCACGAGTTTTTTTGAAAAAACTATTGACAAATCCGCTTCTTTTGATATAATAGATAGCGTTCCAAACGAACTTAATATTTGGGGGTATAGCTCAGCTGGGAGAGCGCTTGAATGGCATTCAAGAGGTCAGCGGTTCGATCCCGCTTATCTCCACCAAGCGAAAAGCCTTGAAACTCAACGGTTTCGGGGCTTTTGATTTTTTTGTGTACGATTATAAAACACATATTTTCTAACACTTGAGTAAAACGAGAAAAGCAAAAGCGCAGATAATCGTTGTGGCGTAAATTATATTTCTGCCGACTTTTTCTCACCAATGTGACAAAACAAAACCTTGCCTTCGAATTTTCTGCGATGTATAATAATGTTGAAAATGTATTATAACAGGGGGTATATTATATGAAGATAATCAGAAATGCAATAAGATGCAAAAAATGCGGCGAGGTTATCGAGAGCAAATCCGTACACGATTTCAAATTCTGCTCATGCGGCGCATGTGCCGTTGACGGAGGACACGAATATCTCCGCAGATGCGGTGAGCTCGAGGATTGGGAAGAGCTGGCGGAGACCGAAGAAACTGATGACGACTGATTTCGCCTGACAAAATACAGCCTGTTCTGTACATGTAAATTTGTGTTAAAAGTTAATTGGCAACCCTGAGGCTTAATCGCTTCGGGGCTGTTACTTTTTTGTGTTATATTTGTCTGCGCCGTTGGCGATTAAGTCTAAAAAGTGTTGCGTAAACGCAACATTTCTGTTATCATTTACTTATATTTTCGGAAAACTCGCAGGCTTTTGCCTGACGGCGAAAGGATATGGCGTAACAATGAAAAAAGCGGGTGTTTGCGGCCACTTCGGATTTGGGCGCAGCTTGCTCAACGGTCAAACAGTGAAAACAAAAAATGTGACCGACGAGCTCCAAAAATATTTTGGCGATGCTCAGGTGGCTGTTGCTGACAGCTGCGGCGGGATAAAAGCCATGCCGCGAATGGTAATCGATGTCTTGAAGCTGTTCAAAGGCTGTGAAAATATAATAATGATGCCCGCAAACAGGGGACTGCGTGTTTTTTCACCGCTGTTTTTGTTCTATAACAAGTTTTATCACAGCAGGATACATTATGTGGTCATCGGCGGATGGCTCGATTCTTTTTTGGATGAGCATAAATGGCTTGTCAGACTGCTCAAAAAATTTGATGCTATATATGTGGAATCGGATATGATGAAATCCGCTCTGCAGAGACGGGGCTTTGAAAATGTGGTTGTTATGTACAATTTCAAAGAACTTGAGCCGCTGGCAGAGAGCGATATTGAATATCCCAAAAGCGAACCATATAAGCTTTGTACTTTTTCGCGTGTGATGAAAGAAAAGGGTATAGAAGACGCGATAAATGCGGTCGAGAGCGTCAATACCCATTTCGGAAGAACGGTATACACGCTCGATATTTTCGGTCAGGTTGATGTCGAGTATAAAGAAAGATTTTCACAGCTTGAAAAGTCATTCCCGGATTATATCAGCTACGGCAGAGCTATTGAAGCGAATAAGAGCGTTGAAACGCTGAAATCATATTTTGCTCTGCTGTTCCCGACCTATTATAAAGGCGAGGGCTTTGCCGGGACGCTTATCGACGCCATGTCAGCCGGAGTGCCGGTGATAGCGAGCGACTGGAAATATAATCCCGAGTTTGTCGTTCCCGGAAAGACAGGAGTTATAATAAAAAACTGCAATGCCGAAAGGCTTGCCGAGGAGCTTGTAAATATCGCAGCCGCTCCGGAAAAATGGAACTCAATGCGACTTTCTGCGCTCAAAGAGTCGGAAAAATACAAGCCCGATATTGCAGCCCGTCCGCTTATAGACAGAATAAACGGCTAAGACCGTACTCATAAAAAGAAGTAATTTCTTTGAGGAGGAAAATATATGTCAAATGAACCGAAAGTTCATCTCATAGGCAACGCGCACCTCGATCCTATCTGGCTCTGGCGTTGGCAGGAGGGGTGCGGGGAAGTGCTTCAGACTTTCCGCAGTGCACTCGACAGGCTCAATGAATATCCCGATTTTGTGTTCACTTGTTCGTCGGCATCGTACTATAAGTGGGTCGAGGAAATTGATCCCGATATGTTCGCGGAGATAAGAGCGAGAGTCAAAGAGGGACGCTGGGTGCCCGTCAACGGCTGGTGGGTTCAGCCGGACTGCAATATGCCCTCGGCAGAGAGTTTTGCCCGTCAGGCGCTCTATTCTCAGCTCTATTACAACGAAAAATTCGGCAGGATATGCAAAATCGCATACAACGTGGATTCTTTCGGCCACAGCGGAATGCTTCCTCAGATTATAAAAAACGGCGGTATGACAGCATATGTTATGATGCGCCCCGGTGCTCATGAAAACGCCGAGATACCAAATATGTTTATGTGGGAGAGTCTTGACGGCACTCAGATACCGACTTTCCATATCCCGGATGCGAGCGGATACGGTTCAGGCAATGCAGAAGCTATAAACAGATCGCGCGACCTCGCGGAAAAGCTGATAAACGAAGAGGGGCACGGCATGATGATCTTCTACGGTGTCGGCAATCACGGCGGCGGTCCGACGAGGGGATTGATCGAATATGTTCAGACCCAGCTCAAAAGAGACGGATATCACGATATGGTCTTCTCTTCGCCCGATGCTTTCTTTGAGGCGCATTGCCTTGAAAAAGTCGAGCTGCCGGTTTGGAAAGACGATCTTCAGCACCACGCGAGCGGCTGTTATTCCGCAACGAGCCTTGTAAAGCAGCTCAACAGAAAGCTCGAAAATTCACTCTATTTTTCAGAAGCTTTCGCGACCATCGCATCGAAGACTGCCGGTATGCGCGACAGAACCGAAGATTTCAAAGAGGCATGGCTTGACGTCTGCTTCAATCAGTTCCACGATATACTCTGCGGCTGCTCTATAATGGAGGCGTATGACGATGTTAATGCTTCTATGGGTCACGCGCTGACGATATCAGACAGAATACAGAATGAGGCGTTCCTGCGTATTGCGCGCAGAATAGATACTTGGATCGACGGCGTTTCCGACCCAGTCTGCGAGGTCAGAGGTCACTCTTGCGGCAAGTTCCCGCGTCCCGTGGTTGTGTTCAACCCGCTCTCTTTCCCGGTCAAAGCACCGGTCAGAACATATCACCCGTCAAAGCAGGTGACCGATGATGCGGGTAATGATGTGATTTTCAGCAATGTCCGCTCCTCGCGCTCCAATGACTCCCATCTCGACACGGTGTTCATTGTCGATGTCCCCGCAATGGGCTATGCCGTCTATTGGCTTAAATCCTGCTGGGACGAAAACCGCGACCTGCCGGAAATACATATCGATACAGATGTTTCAGCTTCCGGCTTCTCGATGGAGAACGAGTATCTCAAAGTCAAGTTTGACGAGCACACCGGATTCATAACTTCGCTTGTCGATAAATTAAGCGGATATGACTACGCGTCCGCAGATAAGCCAATCGCGGTGCCGACTGTTATAGATGACCACGAGACCGACACATGGGCGCACATGGTGTTCAGATTTCATGATATCAAAGGCATCATGAAGCTTGAAAAAATCGAACTTGTTGAGAGCGACAACGCGAGAGCCGTTATAAGAACGCGTCACAGCTTCGGCGGATCGTATCTTGTTCAGGACTTCATTCTTGCAAGCGGACAGAAAGTTCTCCGTTCCAAATGCAAAGCACTCTGGACGGAAGATTTCACGCTGCTCAAGATGAGCTTCCCGGTCGGCGGAGAGAACAGAATAAATACTTATGAGATACCCGGCGCATATATCAAGCGCCCGACAAACGGCGAGGAAGAGCCTGCGGGACGCTGGGGCGCGATAAGCTTTGCCGACGGCGGCAGAAGAACGCTCACTGTGGTCAACGACTCGAAGTATTCATACGACTGCCCGGACAACGACCTGCGCCTTACGGTTATCAGAAATGTTATCTTTGCCGATCACTATTCGGATCGCCCTGCGGCAAACTTCAATTTCACCGACGAGGGAATGCAGAGATTTGAATACGGTATTTTCGTCGGCGATGGTGAAGCCGAGAAAAGCGGCATTATGAATGAAGCGGCAAAGTTTAATATTCGTCCTATGGCCGTGCCGGAAGGCTTCCACAAGGGCACATTGCCGCAGAGAAAGAGCTATCTGTCGGTTTACAAGGATAATATAATAATGACCGCTTTCAAGTTCTGCGAGGACGGCAGCGGCGACTGCATCATGCGTTTCTATGAGACCCGCGGCGAGGACGCAAAAGCGCATATTATCTGCGAATCGTTCAATGCCGATTTTGAAGCCGAGTTCGGTCACAATGAGATAAAGACATTCCGCATTTCAAAAGACGGCAATGTAAAAGAGACGAACTTCCTTGAGAGTATAGTATAATAAGCGAAAGCCGGAGTGAATAAGCTCCGGCTTTTTCGTCCTTTTTGCTCCAAACGACTTGTATCAATAATATTTTATGTTATAATTGGGTTGCAACTCAGGAAAGCGTTGGGAGCGCAAATCTTTGGCAAAGAGAAGCAGTGTTATCGAAGCGAAAAACAGAATACTGTCCGCCTGCGTGAAAATGTTCATAGAAAAGGGCTACAAAGAGACCACCATGCTTGATATAATCAGAGAAGCAGGAGTCTCGGCGGGAACATTTCAGAATATTTTCCGTACCAAGGACGGAGTACTCACAGAACTCGTCAATGTCATGTTTGACAATCAGTTCAGTACCGCTGAAAGCATTGTTGGCGGAAGCAGCGATCCCGTGCTTCTGTATTCGGTTGAACTGGCGGTTCAGATGACTCTTGCGGAGCTGAATGAAAATCTCAGGCAGATATATGTCGAAGCTTATACGCAGCCGAAAATAAACGAATATATATGCCAAAAGACATCTTCCGAGCTTTATAAATTATTCGGCGGTATAATGCCGCAATATTCGGAGAGTGATTTCTATGAGTCGGATATCGGCAACGCCGGTATAATGCGCGCCTATATGGCTCGCCCGTGCGACAAGTATTTTACGCTCGAAAGAAAGCTTGAAAAACTTCTCAGAATGACTCTCAACTCATTCGATATTCCGAAAGATAAGCAGAATCAGGTTGTTGACTACGTCGATTCACTTGATATCCGCAGTATCGCAGACGGCGTGATGCAAAAGCTCTTCGAGACTCTTGCGATGAAATTCGATTTCAGCCTCGCCTGAACGATACCACTAATTTTGAATACCTCTGTTCTCATATCTCTTAGCAGTTGGACTGTCACCGTGAAAGCGGCGGCAGTCCTCTGCTTTTTGCGTATATAAAAAGCAGGCGAGATAAATTCCCGCCTGCTTTTGGTTTTACCAACCTATTACATATCTGTTGAGCGTGTCTTCAATGCCGCCGGTGACGGAATTCTGGTTGTCTATAAGTCCGTCGCATCCTACTCGGAAAACCATAACTCCGCCCGCTCCGCTGAGCAGGGCAAATATCGTATGTATAACATTTATGGCTTTTATGCCCTTGAGGCTGTCTTTTTTATCTCCGGCAAATGCACAGATGAGCAGATAAATAAGATTGACTGCCGCGCACGCGCATATTACGCCGAGAAGAGTTGGAACGAATTTGTCCCCGAGCGGATAGATATCTGCTATCCAGCCGTATGTCCATGTTGCACTGCTCAAAAATACTGCGGCGCAGACGCTGAGCACAAAGCTCGTGTAGGCGAAAGCGCGGGAATTTATCGCGCTTCCGACTTTTTTGAAAAATTTTATATCAGGGCCCCTTTCGGTTCTTTTTATATCAATTGCAGTGTAACATACAGGTATATTTTGGTCAAGCGGCATTTAGATATAAAAAACTGCCCGACCGCACAGTTGTTGCACTATGCAGCCGGGCATTATAATTTTGTTATTTGCAGACGAGCTCGCCGTTTTCAACATCAACGG
>ENA-ORRO01002799-ORRO01002799.1-human-gut-metagenome-genome-assembly--contig:-NODE-2799-length-10659-cov-3.142965_pt1 | contig 10659 bp, 10 predicted proteins | sample MGYA00242176_ERZ509136 | MGnify/ENA primary metagenome ERZ509136 (study PRJEB26280, sample SAMEA2338644) | human gut metagenome | biome: human gut; feature: human-associated habitat; material: faeces... | reverse complement strand
AGTTGGGGGATTGAAAGTTTGAATAACTGCGCGTCGCATTCTCGTTACTTTCAGTGATGAGTTAGACGCGCAAATTTTTTTACTAAACAACAGAACAAATGTTTACATAAACCAATACATATGGTATAATATTTATATGGAAAAAGATATATTTACTATTAAAGAAAATACACTTTCATATGGTAGAGGATATGTGTATTCTTTACAGTATCATCTTGTCTGGTGCACGAAATACAGAAAACAGGTTCTGAAAAATGGATTAGATGCAGAATGCAAAAAAATGTTATATGAACTTGCGGAGGAATACCGATTTCAGATTCTTGCGATGGAGGTTATGCCGGATCATATTCATTTACTTTTGGACTGTAAGCCACAGTTTTTTATATCAGATATGATCAAAATTATGAAAGGAAATCTGGCGCGTCAGTTGTTTCTTTCGCATCCAGAATTAAAACGGGAACTGTGGGGAGGACATTTGTGGAATCCATCGTATTGTGCAGTTACTGTAAGTGATCGAAGCAGAGATCAGGTAATGGCGTATATTGAGGGGCAAAAAGAAAAGGAAAAAAGAAAGTAAAGGTGCTTTATGCAGATTGTATCCAGCTATGGTGTAGAGGTCAAAAAACAGAATATACCAATCCGCCATACGCTGGATATTTTCCGGAAGGCAGTTTCCTACCTGATTGGGGTGTATGCAGAGAATTGGGAAGAACTTTCAAAAATCGGAAATACACAGAAGCGCTTTAATGAAGCCGAACATCTGGTACATGAAACGAAAAAGAATCGTGCCAGATTTGCGTTTGACCGCCATTTTCCCAAAATGCCATCCTATTTGAGAAGAGCGGCCATTCAGCACGCGCTTGGAAGTATATCCTCCTATCAGACACGGCTGAGTTTGTGGGAAAAGGGAGGCTTGAGCGGAAAACCGAAGCTGACCTGCGAGAATCATGCGATGCCGGTATTTTATCGTGATGTAATGTACAAGGAAGCAGAAAACGGAGAAGATGTGGCTCATTTAAAGTTATTTGATGGGCGTGACTGGAAATGGTTCCCAGTAAAATTACTCCATACAGATATGGAATATCTGCGAAAAAAATGGAGCGGAGAAAAAGCATCTGCCCCCACTTTGGAAAAGAAACATCATAAATATTTTCTTCGATTTTCTTACACAGAGGAAACAATCTTATCAAAAACAGTGGTAAAAGAACAAGTGGTATGCAGCGTTGACTTGGGAATGAATACGGATGCGGTCTGCAGTATTATGTGTGCAGATGGCACTATCCTGGGACGTAAATTTATAAATTTCCCCAGTGATAAAGACCATTTGTATCATGTACTTGGCAGAATCCGCCGTTTTCAGAGAGAACATTCCTCCAGACAGGTTCAAAGCCGATGGGATTATGCAAAAAGGCTGAATATGGAACTGTCCCGTAAAATAGCTGTGGAAATCACGAAATATGCCAGAGAAAATCAGGCGAACGTAATTGTTTTTGAGTATCTGGAAATGCAGGGAAAGATATCCGGGAAAAAGAAACAAAAGCTTCATTTATGGAGAAAGCAGGATATTCAGAAACTGTGTGAACATCAGGCGCACAGATGTGGAATACATATTTCCCGAGTATCTGCCCGCAACACAAGCCGGTTAGCGTATGATGGAAGCGGAAAAGTGGACAGAAGCACAGGAAATCATAGCCTTTGCACATTTACAACAGGGAAATGCTATCATTGCGATTTATCTGCTTCGTATAATATCGGTGCCAGATATTTTATCAGGGAATTACTAAAACCCTTACCGGAAACGGAAAGGTCTTCACTGGAGGCAAAAGTACCTGCAGTGAAGCGCAGAACCTCATGTGTTTATGCGGATTTAAGAAAGCTTTATGCAGAATTAAAAGCAGCATAAACACAGGCAGATATACAGTGGATTACCTATAATGTGGAAACCAGCCGTATCCGGCATGGAAAAAGTGCGTATCCGCACAAATTCTAAGTTACAGGCGTATCCGCCGATATTTAGTCTTGCTGCTTAAAGCAGCTGAGAAGCACGTGACTTTAGTCATGTGAGGTTCACAGGTAATAATAATTCACAATAATAGTAGTAAAATTTAAGCCAATTTCTTCGCAATAAGGTAAAATAAAAGAACGGTACCTTTTATTGCACCGTCCTTTTTGTCAACATTTGTTTTATACTGTTTTTACGCTCTCAGCCGGAATTTCCGAATATCCTTCGCATTGTTCACACGCTCAATCTCAGCGCCCAGTCCGCGGAGCTTTCCGTCGAAATCCTCGTATCCGCGCAGAATGTATACAATATCATCCACCACGGTAACACCCTCTGCTGCAAGACCTGCAATGACAAGTGCTGCGCCTGCACGAAGGTCCGGTGCGGAAACCTCTGCTCCGGTAAATTTCTCCACGCCGTCGATGATAGCTGTGTTGCCCTCAACTTTAATGCAGGCACCCATGCGGGCCAGCTCGTCAGCGTATTTAAATCTGTTTTCAAAAATGCTCTCTGTTACAATACTCGTACCGTTTGCCAGCGCCAGTGTAACCGCGATCTGCGGCTGCATATCGGTCGGGTAACCCGGGTACGGCTGTGTCTTTACGTGTGTTCTGCCCAAGCGTCTGCTTGCGCTCACACGAATCGCATCGTCAAACTCTTCCACGTCGCAGCCGATCTCCTCAAGCTTCGCCGTTGTCGCCTCCAGATGCTTCGGAATAACATTTTTTACCAGCACATCACCTTTGGTAGCTGCTGCTGCAAACATGTACGTACCAGCCTCAATCATATCCGGTACAACCGCATAGCTCGTTCCGTGCAGGGTATCGACACCTTTAATACGGATGACATCGGTTCCGGCTCCTTTGATGTTGGCTCCCATGCTGTTCAGGAAGTTTGCCACATCAACAACATGAGGCTCTTTTGCCACATTCTCAAGGATCGTAAGTCCTTCTGCCATCGATGCTGCCATCATAACGTTGATCGTAGCTCCTACGCTTACCACATCAAAATAAATGTGCTTTCCGATCAGACGCTCTGCTTCTGCGATAATCTTGCCATGCTCGATATCCACATAAGCACCAAGCGCACGAAAACCTTTCAGATGCTGGTCGATTGGACGGCTTCCGATATTGCATCCTCCCGGAAGAGCGACTTCTGCTCTTTTATACTTACCAAGAAGTGCTCCGAGCAAGTAATAAGATGCACGGATCTTCTTGATGTAATCATATTCTATATCAAAATTTTCAATGTTGCTTCCGTTGATTCTGACTGTGTGCCGGTCAATACGGTCAACCTCGGCACCAATTCCACTGATTGCTTCCAGCAGAACGTTGATATCGTTGACATCCGGAAGATTATCGATAGTAACTGTCTCATCTGTCATAATCGCAGCTGCCAGAATTGCCAGTGCTGCATTCTTTGCTCCACCGATCTCGACTTCGCCGACCAGCGGATTGCCACCCTTAATAATATACTGTTCCATTTCGCACCTCAATTAACGATTTCTTTCCCTCTGAAATATATCCTGTTCTATACTTCTGTCAAACACTCTATTCATACTCTTTATTATTTCATGAATAAAAAACCTCATACTTTTTATTCTTTCCAGATCTCTCAGGATTTGTATGAAGCTTTTTGTAATAATCCTCTATATCACATATCAGTATAGCATATTTCTATATTCATTGCAAAATTATTTATCTTGCTTTCTTCATTTTCGTAAAACTTTTGTAATAATTTCTTTAAAAAATTTATTGATTTTCCAAAACTTCCATTACATTTTCAATGGTTTCTTCCAGCTCCAGTCCATCCTCTGAAACAGTAATATCTGCATATTTTTCAAATAATACTACCCTTTCGTCATATAGATCCTTCAGCGTCTGCCCGTCCCGAAGTGCAACTCCCCTTTTCTTTGCATTCTTCAGTCTGGAATTGATAACCTCAAATGACGCATGCAGATAAACAATGGTTCCGATCTCTTTGTAATGCTTCATTGCTTCTTCACAGTAAACTACGCTTCCTCCCGGGGAAATCACCGCATGTTCCGCTTCCACATCACGATTGACCTGATTCTCAATACTTAAGAATCCGTCCAGACCTTCTTCTGCGATAATCTCCCGCAAAAGTCTGTTCTCCTGCTTCTGAATCAGCAGATCTGTATCAATAAACTCGTATCCAAGCCGCTTTGCGACTACCACTCCGACGGTACTTTTTCCAACTGCCGGCATTCCGATAAATATAATATTCTTCATATGTACCCTGGCCCACTCCTTACCGAAACTGTGTTTCAGATGCTGTCATTTTTATATCGGACGATATTATAGCACAAGTCCTGTGCATGAAGCAACTGTTTTTTCCTGTTGCCGCCTGCCTTTTCCTCTTCTTTCCATCAATTCCTGGTACATCAAAATTTCTACGATCTCCCGGATCTGTTCCGGAGTATAGGTCTCTTTTTCCCATTTTTCCTGTTTCATGACCTGTTCATACGCCCTGCGACACATCAGGCACAGCTGGAGCTTATCCGGGTACTCATCATAGATCATGCTTCCTTCATATTCCTGGCGGTCGCATTCTTCCTGTATATATGGAAAAATCTTTTTTGCTGTTGCCGGATACATACTTTGCAGGTATTCCCGGTCGCGCTTCTGGATTTTTTCTTCATCAAATGCGTATGGAATCGGATACATCATATAATAAGGCAATCTCAGGTCCATGTCTGGCACTTCCATTTCTTTTTTCTATGCTTTAGTGTATGCGGTATGGGGGAGTGGGGTTCCTGGGAGGTGGGTGTGGAAGGGGGACGATTTTCCTGTGGCTTGGCAAATGTGCAGTTGAAATTTGTTGATGAAAAGGTTATTTATTAAAATGTTTTTATGAAGAAATGATATTTATTGTGTGGAAATTACTTTACTAGTTTTTTGATTACCATATAGTTTGCTATGAGTAGCAAATCTTTTAAATTATAAAAGAACATATTCTATATTGAAATAATTGGGTTTATGGTATACTGAATTATAGGTATATATTTTTTCATGCTTTACGAGGGAGGACATATATGGATATAATTATCAGACCTGCGGAAACCAGTGATTTTGACAGTGTAGTACATATCCTGAATCAGGTTCAGGCTTTGCATGTGAACTGGCGGCCTTATATTTACAAAGAAAGTAAGGATTTTTTCTCTTTGAATGCTTTTCAGGATGCTTTGGATAAAGAAGCTTTTTATGTTGCCGAATCAGAGCACAGGATTATTGGAATTCTGGAGCTTACATACCGGCATATTGAATTTCCTTCGATGCTTACCCGTGATGTAATTTATATCGATACAATGGCGGTTGATGAAAATTACAGAGGTATGGGTATCGGACATCATTTTTTTGAAATGCTAAAGGACTTAAAAAAAGAGAAACATTTTGATGGCATTGAATTACAGGTAAACGCTAAAAATGTTGCTGCATATGAAATGTACAAAAAATGTGGTTTTACAGAAAAATCAATCAACATGGAATTATTATAAGTAGTGAGGTGCAAAGTTATGAATAATGAAATTGTGAATGCTATGGAGGAACTTGAAAACTGGTTGGCTGATCCGTCTGAACTGGGGCGGAAACCGGCGAAGATTGAGTATACAGCTTCTTTTGAGGATGAGGATGGGATCAAATGTATGATCTTTAAATTCAAGAAATCTTTCTTTGGAAAATGGCTTCTTGGAATCGTCAGTGAATCCGGAACCTTCAGTGAGATGAAGGAATACAATTCTGCCACAGAAACAGAAAATGCAAAAGCATTGCTTCATATTTTAAAAGAATACTGGAAAAAAATGGCAGAAAAAGAGCAGGGATTTATCGAAATTCCGATTGAAAATCTGATCGAATGGGACGAGCCGAATGGGGAAGGTTGTATCGTTTCCGATAAGATCACAAAAGAAGGCTACAAAGTCGGCTACATGCTCCGCGAAGAGCCAACAGAAGGGAATCCGGACAGTGGCTGGAGATTCATGGCTGGTAATGAAGATGACGAATATATGGACAATCCGGATAATCATCATGTCTTTGCACTCAACACCATCTGCAATTACGACAGCGATATTATCCCTTATCTTCATGCCAAAATCGGATCTGCTTTCATACGTGTAGATGAGTCCCATTTTGAAAAATATCATGAATTTAAGCCTATGTTCATCCAAAAGCAATAAATAAGTAAAAATAAACTCTGTTTTTTCCACTTCACCACAACATCCCCGTCTGCCAATGCACAGGCGTGTGGAAGGTTGGACTTTCCGGTTCCGTTTTGTACTACAGCCATCAAGTCAATGAGACGTACCAGAAAGCCCAACCTTCCACACACCATCCCATTCGCCACCTACAACTTAATCTTAGCCAGCGCATCCGCAAATGGATTATTCATCGGCTCATCCTTCTGCTGTCTTAAATATTTCTGCACATCCTTCTTGCTGACTCCCGCACCTTCTTTCTTCCGTCTCTCCTGGAACGATGTCAGCTTCTCCTTATGTCCGCAGACACACACAAAAATCTGTCCATCCCCTCTTCCTTTCAGCTGCATCTTCTTGTGACACACAGGACATCTCGCATTCGTTGTCCGTGATACTGTTTCGCGGTATCCGCACTCTCTGTCCTGACAAACCAGCATCTCACTGTTCTTTCCTTTCACTGCAAGCATTCTCTTACCACATCGCGGACATTTACTATTTGTCAGATTATCATGCCGGAACGTTCCAGCTCCCGCCTTAATCTCAGAAACCACCTGATCCGTATATTTATCAATATCCTTCATAAAATCCTTCCGCGAAAGCTTTCCCTTCGCAATCTGCGACAAACGCATTTCCCAGTCTGCTGTAAGTTCCGGCTGTTTTAACTCTTCCGGCACAAGTTCCAGAAGCTGCTTCGCTTTCGATGTAAGATAGATATCTTTTCCACGCCTTTCCAGCAAAAAGCTTTTAAAAAGTTTTTCAATAATATCCGCTCTTGTCGCAACCGTTCCCAATCCTCCTGTCTCGCCAAGCGTTTTCGCCATCGCTTTGTCATGGCTTTCCATATAAGCCGTCGGGTTCTCCATTGCTGACAGAAGTGTTGCTTCATTAAAATGTGCCGGTGGCTTCGTTTTACCTTCTGTCAATGACAACACAAGTCCTTTAATCTCCTGTCCTTTTTCCAGTTCCGGCAGTGTCTGTCCTTTCAAACTCTTTCCAGACTCATATGCTTCTTCCTCTTCTTCATCCTCATCCGAATAGACTTCCTCTTCATAAACAGCCCGCCATCCCTGCGCTTTCACAATCTTTCCAGACGCAAGGAAAGTTTCACCGCCAACCTTCACCGTAACCTGTGTCTGCTCATACTCAAATGGCGGATAAAGCACAGCAAGAAAACGCCGCACAACCAGATCATAAATCTTCCGCTCTTCATTTGTCATATGACTCAGATCCACAAACTGCTCCGTTGGGATAATCGCATGATGATCCGATACCTTCGCATCATTTACAAAAGCGAGCTTTCCGCTCAGATCCTTTTTCTTCGCTGTCATTGCAAGCTTACGGTACGGTCCTGTACCACATGCCTCCAGACGGTCCTTGATCGTCGGAACAATGTCTTTGCTCAGATATCTGGAATCCGTTCTCGGATAGGTCAGCACCTTATGATTCTCATACAGTCTCTGCATGATATTCAGCGTCTCTTTCGCCGAATATCCAAACCGCTGATTGGCTTCTCTCTGCAGCTCTGTCAGATCATACAAAAGCAGTGCATACGTTTTTTTCGGTGTTTTTTTAATCTCTTCCACTACCGCTTTCTGTCCATCCAGCTTTTTCATCAGTCCGGTCATTTTCTCTTTATCGAATGAGCGATAACTCTTTGACTTCTGATCCTGCCAGGTCAGCATAATATTTTGTCCTTTTGCAGTCATTCCATAATAACCTTCCGGAATAAAACTACGGATCTTTTCTTCTCTCTTTGCAATCATTGCAAGCGTTGGTGTCTGCACACGTCCACAGGAAAGCTGCGCATTATATTTACAGGTCAGTGCCCTTGTTGCATTGATTCCAACCAGCCAATCTGCCTCGGCACGGCACATTGCAGCATCATAAAGCGCATCATACTCATGCCCGTTCTTCAACTTTGCAAAACCTTCTCTGATTGCTTTATCTGTTACAGACGAGATCCACAGCCTCTTGATCGGCTTTTTGCTTCCTGCTTTTTCCAGAATCAGCCTTGCTACCAGCTCTCCTTCTCGTCCTGCATCCGTAGCAATGATAATTTCATTCACATCCTTGCGGTGAATCTGTGTTTTCACCGCTGCGAACTGTTTTCCGGTCTGCTTTATTACTTCAAGCTTAAATGGAGCCGGCTTCATCGGAAGCACATCAATTTTCCACTCTTTATATTTTTTATCGTAATCTTCCGGATCTGCCAGGGTAACCAGATGACCAAGTCCCCAGGTTACAATATAACGCTCTCCTTCAATTGCTCCATTTATCTTTTTTCCACATTTAAGTACACGCGCAATATCACGCGCAACAGAAGGTTTTTCTGCAATTACAAGTGCCTTCATTCTGTCTTTTCTACTCCTTTTTATTCTTTTCTGCTACTTCCATCATTGTCTTTAATTTATCCTGTGCTTCGGTCATACACTGGAGTAACAGTGGGTTAAATGTACCGCATTCACCATTTTGGATCATTTCCAGTGCTTTTTCATGCGAAAATGCCTTCTTGTAAACCCGTTCACTCACCAGGGCGTCATACACATCCGCCAGCGATACTACTTGTGCCGAAATCGGAATTTCTTCTCCGACAAGTCCGTCCGGATATCCCTTTCCATCATATCTTTCATGATGCCAGCGGCAAATCTCATATGCAAGATTGAGCAGCTTTTCATTCCGGTACATATCCAGATTATCCAGCATTTGTGCACCGATTAAGGTATGTGTCTTCATAATCTCAAATTCCTCTTTGGTAAGCTTTCCCGGTTTGTTCAGAATTTTCTCGTCAATTCCAATCTTTCCGATATCATGCAAAGCCGATGCTGTTGCAATCAATAATCTATCTTCCCATGAGAGCTGATATTTTCCTGTCTTTTTCACCAGTTGTTCCAGCAAAAGCTGTGTGATCAGATTGATATGGATCACATGCAGACCACTTTCTCCGTTTCTGAACTCAACAATCTGGCTCAGGATACCGATCAGCATCCGGTTATTTCTCTCTTTTTCGTAAATCTGCCTGGTCACCAGACGGATCAGTCTCCTCTGTTTTGCATATAGCTTGATCATGTTCAGGACGCGTTGATATACGATTTTTGCGTCAAACGGGCAGCTGATGTAATCTGAAACGCCCATCTCATATGCCCGTCTGATATAGCTGTCTGAATCTTCACTGGAAATCATGATTACCGGAATATCTTCAATCCAATGATTCTGGTTCATCGCAGCAAGGACTTCAAATCCATCCATTTCCGGCATCACAATATCGAGCAGCACCAGTGAGATCCCTGTTCCATACCGTTCCAGTTGTTCCAGACATTCTTCTCCATTAGCCGCCTCCAAAATCCGGTAGTCCTCTTTCAGAATCTCTTTCAGAATCTCGCGGTTTATTTCCGAATCATCCACGATAAGGATCTGCTGTTTCAGTTTTTCTGATGCAGAATTTTCTTCCTTTTTCTTTCCATTTTCATTCCATTCTGTGACAACCATATTTTTATAATTTTTAGCTATATACATCTGTCTGTCAGCACTGGCAATAGCATCTTCAATATTGCCTTCGCGGAATACAGCTCCGCCGATGCTGACCGAAAGCTGCATTTTCTCATACTTCGGCACAACCGTATCGTGGATTTTTTCCCGGATCAGTTTTAGCTTATCTTCAAAAATATGCTTCTTAATCGAAGGAAGGATCAGTAAAAATTCATCTCCACCATACCGGATCAGAATATCCGTCTTCCGGATATATTTTTTGATAATGTTCGCAGTCGTTATAAGTGCCGCATCTCCCGCACTATGTCCATAAGTATCGTTATGAAGCTTAAAATCATCCAGATCAATCACTGCAATTCCGGCTTCATCCTCCATGTTTTTGATCTTTTCTTCAAAAAAACGCCGATTATATATCCCAGTCATTACATCCGTATATAGCTTTTCATTATATCCTGACAGTTTACTGATCAGCTTATCATACCCCTCCTGATCAATCTGAATACTCTCATCAAGATTCTGAATCATTTCCATAACATAGGGTCTGCCATCAATCTCAACATAACGCGAGATCATTTGAAATACCTGCAAATCCAGAAATTCAAATTTTATCTTCTGCGTCTGTTCTTTCAGTGCCAGAAGAGAGCTACAGTTCTCGCATTCCTTGTCTTTTTTCCAGAAACTGTAACACTGACACGTTTCAGATAAATCTCCTGCATTTATCCGTTTTTCCCGATCCATCAGCATTTTCCCGTCTACCAGTCTGACAACCTGAAACACTTCCCTCAAAGATTCCATCTTTCTTTCCGCTTCCTGCATTGTCATTTGGTCCTGTTTGTTCATCCCTTTATCCTCTCAATTTTATCCGGCCATTCATACTCTTTTTTACGCTATATAATGATGTTGGGGTCAAAAGGTATTTTGACCCCTTTGATACCAGATTGCTACGTGCTTTGCACTC
>ENA-ORRO01002795-ORRO01002795.1-human-gut-metagenome-genome-assembly--contig:-NODE-2795-length-10673-cov-3.302788_pt1 | contig 10673 bp, 9 predicted proteins | sample MGYA00242176_ERZ509136 | MGnify/ENA primary metagenome ERZ509136 (study PRJEB26280, sample SAMEA2338644) | human gut metagenome | biome: human gut; feature: human-associated habitat; material: faeces... | reverse complement strand
TGTATTCATGCCATTTTTGTGCCCATCATTAACATAATGGCTTTGTCCCAATAAACGCCGTTGCCTGCCTGCTTGTAAAGTTGGGTGTCGGAATTGACGGCGGCTGCCCGGTCAAACATATCGTCCGAAAAACCTTGCAGCCTCCAGCACTCACGGGGTGTCAGCTTGCGGATGCGTCCGCAGCCAAGCGGCACGCCCTGATTGCAGGAAGTGTCCAGCGTCTGCGCATGGCCTTTGCTGACACGGCCTCGGCGGGTCTTGCTGTCGGGAAACGCCAGATTGATGCTGTCGCCGCAGGGGGCCTCCGCATATCCGGCAGCAGTGGCGTTTTTGATACGCAAAGCAAACTCGCAGGTATCGCAGGCGCAGAGATAAACGCCGTGCTTGTCCTGCGTGTTCAGACAAAAGGCCGGTTCGCCGCACTCCTTGAAGCGCCGTCCGTTCTGCCGCTTGTTTTCCCGGTCGGGGGTGAGGACGGCACGGCAGCCATAAAAAATGCCGGAGCTTTCGCCCCGGTTGCTGACCCCAATCTTGTCATAGCCTGCGATTAGGCATTTGGTGTGATCCTGCTCCAAGATTTTCGGATCACCCCGTTTTAGCTGAATGAGCGCCGTTTCTTCGGTGCGGTTTGGGCACTCGCAGCTCATGCAGAGAACGCCGCTTTTGTCGCCGCTGTGGTTGGTAATGCCGCTGTCATACCTTGCCTTGATGCAGCGGGCGTGTTCGGTCAGCCTCGGTTCACCTTTGCACAGGTCGATGAAGTACATCCCCGTGCGACCGGCAAAGCCGCCGCCCTCGCTCATCAGCGTGCAGCTCACGCCTGCGGGGTCATAGACCCGCTTACCCTGCGTGCCGCCGATCAGTTGTATAAGAGCCTTGCCGTCGCCTGCGGTGACAGGAAATATTTTTCGTCCACCCTCGGCTCTAAAATGTCGATAAGCGACAAGGTAGATGCGTTCCCGGTTTTGCGGAACGCCGTGGAAGCGTGAATTAAGCAGTCCGTATTCGATATGATAGCCGATTTCGGCCAACGAATGGAGAACGGTCGCAAAGTCCCATCCTCGATTAACAGAGAGCAGATTTTTAACATTTTCAAGGGCAAGCCATTCGGGTCGATCCTCGGCAGGCGTGCCTTTGAGGAGTCTAATGATTTCAAAAAAGAGAGAGCTTCGCTTGCCTGCAAGCCCTCGTTGCCGGCCAGATACAGAAATGTCCTGACACGGGAATCCGCCTGCCCAGAGGTTGACTCTCGGCAGATCGGCGGGGTTGGTTTTGGTGATGTCCTCGCCATACCATTCATCCTCCTTTACATCGTGGATCGCACGGTAGCTGCGGTCTGCGAATTTGTCGATCTCGCAGTGGCCTTTGCAGACCATGCCGCAAAGTTCAAAGCCCTTGCGGAAACCGCCGACACCGCTGAAAAAGTCCAAAAAGGTCATGGGTTCATTCACCGGCTGTGACCTCCTTTCGGGTATAAAAATATCGTCCTCCGCATGGGCGGGGACGAAAGGGTTTCAGGGATTTCTCTGACAAGTGCCGTTGTGGTATCACAACGGCGATGCTTGCTGGTACAGTGCATGGCGTTCGTCCCATAGGCCGAACATTTTGCCACCGACCGAAATAACATCACCGCTCCTGCTCCGGCTGCGGGCGGTACGGGATGCCGAGCAGCGTGCCGTTCACCCTTGCAAGGTGTTCAGGATAGCGGAACATCTTGCCATAGCGGTCGATCTGTTCATCGGAAAGGCTGTCCAGATTTTCGCCCCGGCAGTCGCAGATAAAGGCGGGGCCGAAGATGAAATCCACCATCACGCCGTCGTCGTTCTTCACGCTGCGGTTCGGACGCATTCCGTTGATCTTGCTTTCCTCATTGCAGATGATGCAGACCTGTTCCTCAAAGGGATAGAACGGCTCGATCAGACCGTCCACCGTTTTCTGCATCCCGGCGAGGGACGCATCGATCTCGGTCGCACGGGCGAGTTTGCCCGGTTCCAGCAGTACCACCTTGATTTTCTTTTCATTTTCCATTGCAAATGCTCCTTTCGTCGTTTTCCGTAACTGTGATCGTCAGTCCGTATTCATCCGCCAGCACAAGCAGCAGTTGGTTCAGAGCCTCACGGTTCTTGATATGGGGAATGTCCAGCGCCGAGGGTGAAACGCCCAACGCCTCCGCCAGCGTACAGAGCAGAGCGTATTTCGGCGTTCTTGCGCCGGATTCATACTGTGCGATGCGGATGTCAGCGGTTTCGGACGGAAGGCCTGCGGCGATGCCCAGCGCCTTTTGCGTCATGCCCCGCAGCATACGATAGTGCCGGATGCGCCGTCCCAGACTCATAAAGTCGCTCACCGTTCTTTGCTCCTTTCTCCGCGCTTTGTGATGGGCAAGCCCAGCCGCATACAAAGGCAGTCGTTGTAGTCCTTGCCCTGCGGGGGCGGCTGGATGTCCACCGTGACCGCATACTTTCTCGGCAGCAGCGCCTTGATGGTTTCTGCGGCGATCCGTCCCGTAGTGTCATTGTCAAGCCGCAGCACCACACGGCTGATATGAGGATGCTCGGAAAGATACCGCACCAGTGCGGCGGGCAGGCTGCTTTCCTCAATTTTCGCCCTTGGCTTGTAGACACCGGCGAGGGAGAGCAGGTTTTCGCCGCGCCAGTCCTTGCCGTCCAGCTTTTGCAGTGTCCCATAGGACAGCAGATCCACCGCCGATTCAAACAGGTGGAGCGTATCGTTTGCAGCCTCCGCTGGAATCCCAAAGGAATAGTGCTTGTCGCTGCCGCTGGCATCCCCGATGAAGTCCGAGCCAATCCCTCGCTGGTTGGCGTAGCGTGGCTTTCCGTCTGCGTCCATGCCCACGAAAACCACATTGTGATAGGGGTAGCTCTCATAAAGGCGACCGGTCTTGATGCAGAAATCGATCAGCTCGTAGTCGATGCCTCTGCGGTGCAGGTATTCGACGGCATGGGTGGCGCTGCGGTTGATCTGCGGCAGAAGCAGCACCTTTTCCTTCGGCGCTTTCGGAGTCGGGGCAAAGGCGGGCGGTGCCGCTGACAGATTTCCCATAATGGTTTCGACTGCCTGCGTAAAGGGCATCTCTTTGACCTTGATAAGATAGTCCAGCGCGGAATAGCCGCCGATCCCACGGGAAAACCAGCACCATTTGCCGTTGGAAATTTTCAGGCTGTCGTGCTCACGGGTGCAGTAGGTGCTGCCGCCGAAATGCACCAGCTCCTGTGGCTCATAAGTCCGCAGATAGGTCAGCAAGTCCAGCTCGCGCGCCCGCGCCACCACCTCCGGCGGGATATATGGCATATGTTTCACCTCCAATCTGACATAAAAATAGCCGAGGGGCTTTCAGAATGAAAACCTCTCGGCTATGTAGATATTACGAGTATTATGTAACAGTAGACGGTTCTTTTGAAAGAGCTTTTGTTGCTTTTGACCGAGCAACTTTGTAATATCCGGCTTTTGTAGTGCTTTCTTCATAACTGTCAATCAGATGACACTCTTTGAAAGCGGCGAGCAGCTTTTCGCTTTCGTTATTGATTTCAAACTTTGGTCTACTTCGCATATCAAATATTTTTAGGTAGTCTGTCAAGTTAAGTAATATGAGAATGCTCTGCATATCAGCTTCAGATAGATTTGGCATTATTGCTGCAAAAAGATCAAGCTTCTCATCCCGGCTTACGCTTTCTGAATTTAGAAGAGACTTTATCAGCTTTTTGGGAATGGAATTTTGATTATCAATAATGCATGATATATTATTTACAGCATGATCGAAGACCTTTTCCTGAATAGAATCGTCCCATTGTTCAAAGGATGAAAATAAACTAGGTAAATCGGACTCTGCAAAATTGTTGCTTAGAATATGTAGACATACAGCGGTGGAATAGCCTTTTTCGATTATCGAAATTGGTTCTTTAGACATTTTAAGTAGACTGATTTTCAGATCATCATTAATGTCCCAAGTTAGTATTTCTATAAGCTCATTTTGCGAAAATAGAGTTTTGCCAACAGTGTCAACATATTCTTTCACATTGATGCGAATAAAGTGAAATTTCTGATCGGGATAATTATTGCGAATAAACGCTAAGTTGTCGGTTGTCATCCTAATGATTTTTGTATCAATCAAGATGGCGATCTTATCATCAGAAATTCCTGAAATATTAAAATCATCATAGACGAAATCCAACGACGACAATATTTGTGCATACTTTGAGTTTTCTATGTCTCTGCATGTAATTACACTATTGAATAATGCACCTTTGGTGTTTTCGTCATATTCGGTTTTTGAAAAATCCAAGTCGATGTCACACTGATTTATGTAAGAAACAACACTGCTGTTAAGTTTTACAGCATTGAAGCAATCCATGATATTGTACTCTGAATACTGCACAATATTAGCATCCAATAACGCTGCCCATAAAGAACTATCTTTGATTGCTTTTATAGAAGTGATTTTCGTCTCTAATGAGTGAATATAAGCCTGTTTATGTTCAGTGGTGAGATCAGAATTGTTCAATGCAACAACAGCTACATTTTCGTCATCACAAATAATTCCACAGCTCATTTTTAGCATAACATCAAAGTACTCATTTATGTTGTGATTCACATATTTAGTTAGTGCAGATTCGGAATGCAGACATAGCAGAGAGTAATTTTTGTGAAGAAGGGTATCCTCGTTTTTCTCGTTCAGGATTTCTTTTTGGATAAGGCTCAGATTTTCATCGGTTATAACATACAGGGACTTTTCATATACAGCATAAAAGAGCTCTTTGTGTATTTTATCATAATCAAATCCTTTGAAGCTCACATCAAGAAGCATAAAGCAATGAATTAATCTATCAATGTTGGGATTATCTATAGTAAGGTAGTCGTATGCCTCGGAGATATAGTCAGACAAACAGTTATTTTTGTTGATCAATTTAATTATATCGTCATCAGAATAATAAAGGGAAAAAATCGAATACTTGCGTATCTGAGCTTCTGTTAGTGACTGTTCACTACGGGCTGTTGAAAACATTTCCGGCCATCCGATGTTAAGATGTTTAATGTAATTTGGCAATTCAGCTGTCAAATCGAAATATGCACCAACAAAGTCAAAGTTATTTGTCTGTTTTAGTTGATCAATAAATCTCTCTATATAGTCTTTGCGAGATGACTTAAGCAAATAGGTTAATAGATCGAAATTTAAGGTTTCCTCTTGACCAAAGTCGGCCAATCTAAGGCGGGAAACGACCAACTGTGGATTTTTCAGCTTGTAGGTATATTCTTTTGCTTTTTTGTCCGTTACGCTGCGCAGAAAAGTTTTGTCGACACGACTTAGGCTATTCTCGTAAAAATAAGTCATATAGTCGGCATAGCTTTCATCAATATACCCATTGCGTATAATGTATTTTAATAGATCAAAATACTCACTGCCTTTTATGTCATTGAAATTGGTTGTTATTCCAATTTCGTTTGTGTTGGAGATAGAAAATACACTATCAATGTTTTCACGAGTGATGATCTGATGAAGATGCTTATCATTGAGCTCAACTATATTTTGCTCCAAGCGAAGGATTTCTTGAGACAATTTGTCGCTATTTCCATCCAGCTTTTCTTTCAGCATTTGTCTGCGATGCAAATATTCATCTTTAGAGCTTCCTGACAAATGCTTCGTTATAAATTCAGACAAATCATTGTCGTTTTGCCGCCGCAAATCGTAACCACTCAAATATTTATCTGCAAACACCACATTTAGTTCTCTCATAGATATAAGATGCTCAGCCTTATAAGATGAAATCTTACTGCGTATTTCCTCGATTTCTCTTTTGATTTCTGAAACTTCATTTTCAACAAACTTGTCTTTTTTGCTGAAAAGAGTGCATACAAAACCTTGATTGAGCTGCAAATCGGCAAAATCTCGTGGAAATAAATTTTTATATGCAATAATCGCAAGCATCTTGTTACAATCAAGCTCGGTGATATTAAGCCGATTATAATAGATTATAAATTCGTTGTAGATGTTTTTAAGAAGACGCATATCATCTATGTATAGTGATAGACCTTGTAAAAAGCTTTTGTCAAACTTCTCGAATGTTCCGGCGCTTTTGAGTTGCGAAATAAACTGGTCGTATGAGTTAGAGCTATCAACGACCGGAACAACAGGAATAATATAGTCAAAAAACTTAGTTCTATCTTTTGAGTCAAAAATATCATCACGCAGCAAATAGAAAAAACGGAGAACTTTTTCGTTTTCTTTATTTAATTGAATATTTGCAAGTGTGTTAACTTCACGCAGACGCTCAAAAATACCATTTGTATTAAAGCGATCCATATCTTCAAATACAATTACATCTGCATCAGAGTTTTCGAACAAATACAATACTTCGTTGAGATATTTGTCAAAATAGGAATCATCACTTTTTTCAAATATTTCGATTTCATTGCCCTTAATATTTAGTTTGCGGAAAATATTCTTTTCCCTTTGTATGCGTATCAACTTGTATACAGAGAGTGAGAGTAAAACTAGTATTATAATTCCGTCTACTATCAGAGCGTACGGATGTGTAGATGGCATCAGTATTGATTTAATCAAACTTACCGGCAGAACGCCTATATAGTTTTTCCACACACTGAAAAATAGAAGATGAAGAATGCTGATGAGAAATAGAACAGCACCAATGGTTGAGGTAGCTATGCTTTTTGAACTTACCGTTTTCTTTACTCTGAAATTTGTCTGCGGTATTTTTTCTGACGGAATTTGGTGTATCAGTTGATTAAGAATTTTGCCTTCTAATGTGGATTCTTTAACTTCGGCATCACTTTCTTGATCTGTGGATTTGAAGTGCGCAAGAGAGATATGCAAAAAGCGCAATTCATCATGCTTTTTCTTGTATGAAGCTAAAACACTGCTTTTACCAGCGCTATATGCGCCGGAAATAGCTACATTCTTTACATCGGAGTTACTAAAAACATAATCTATCGCTTCTTCATAAACATCCAAGTCCATATTGTCGATTGGAGTCAATCGCTCAAACTTGTATTTTTGCTTTGCCATATTCTTCACCCCTCATTCTATACATTCAATAATCCTTGCTCAGCAGGAAGTCCGCCAGATGCACGATTTTGATACCGTTGATATTGCCAGCGGCCAGTTCGTCCAGCGTTACTACATATTTCGGGTAGTGGTCTTTGATTTCCAGCAGGTTGGCGACCTCCCGGTCAGATTCCTCCGGCAGATTGCGGCACACCTGCACATAGATTCGCTCATCCCGTCGAACTGCCACAAAGTCTATCTCCTTGGTTGCGTTTTTACCAATATACACATCATAGCCCTTCCGCCGAAGCTCGAAGTATACGATGTTCTCCAGCATAGCGGCAACAGACTTCGGATTAAAGCCCATCATGCAGTATTTGAGGGAAGCGTCCGCAAGGTAGAACTTCTCCTGCGTTTTGAGAACAGTCTTGCCCTGCATATCGTATCTTTGGCAGCGGTAGATCACAAAAGCCTTTTCCAGCCATTCCAAATAATTATAGACCGCTTCCACCGAGAGGGAACGCCCCTCGCTCTTTATGAACTTCACGATGGCATTGGCAGAAAAGGTCTTGCCGACATTTTCGACCACATACTTAACCACACGGTTGAATAGGTCAAAGTTCGTGATGTTGTGCCGTCTTGTGATGTCGCTGGTGATGACGGAATTATATATTCCCTCGACAATCTGATAGGATGAGCGCTCATCAAAGCTCCCAAGAGCGACGATAGGGAAGCCGCCCATGCGGATATACTCGTTCAGAAGCTCTTTCGGAGTGCTGCCGCTTTCTTTTTTGAACTCTATATACTCGGCAAACGATAGAGTGAAAACCGGAATGGAGATATAGCGCCCCGTCAGATAGGTGGAGATCTCGCTGGACATCAGCTTGGAATTGGAGCCTGTCACATAGATGTCGGTATTGGCATCCTCCAGCAGACTGTTGACCGCCTTTTCCCAGCCGTCCACCTCCTGCACCTCGTCCAGCAGAAGATAGTAACGCTCGCTGTCTGTCATTTTCTCTTTGATGTCATGGTACATCTGCTTGGCGGTCATGCTGTCGTCCAGTTCCTCAGATGTATAACGCAGATGAATTACATGGTCGGCCTGAATACCGCTGCCGATAAGGTCGTCTTTTAGCATATCCAAAATGGTGGATTTTCCGCAGCGGCGGATACCGGCAAGAATCTTCACCAGCGGAACATCCCGATAAGTTTTAAGTATATTCAAATAGTAGGGCCTAACAATCATAGTATCGCCTCCTTGCTAACAGTATAGCCCAAAAAACAATTTTGCTCAATAGTTTTTTCTTAGATTTCAGAAAAACTTTTTGATAAATACAAGTTTTATGCGCTAATCAAACAAAAAGCGATGCAGTTTTAACCTCTGCATCGCTTAACTATTGTATTCAAACTCAAATTGCCTTGATTTTTTTGAGATACGCCACGGTATCGGTATGTCCGCGGAAGTAAATGTGCTGCCGCTCCATGTCCTCCATTTGCCGGGCAAGATTCAGATAGTCCACATACGCCCGATGTTCCTCTGCGGTCATGCGGATCTCGCCGCTGTCCTCGTTCATGTCGTCGATAACGGGGTGCTGCGTTTTCAGCTTGTCCATACGGTCGGAAAGCTCTGCGTAGTCCTCGTCGGTGTTCAGCAGATCCATCACAATATCGCTGTCGATCTCCGCAAAGGCATCCTCAATGCAGGATGGCAGGTCAAAATAGCTGTCGCTCACGGTGCTCACATCTTTATCGTTTTTATTATCCAATACCCAAACCGCAAGACAATATCAAAGGTGCAAATTTTATCGTTCGGGCTGTTCTGCTTGCCGTGGGGCTGCGGAGCGGACGGGGACGGCGGGCGAACTGATCCGATATTCTTCGGGAATGTTCTCGATGTCGCCGTCGTAGATGTCCACAAAGCGGCCGCCGTTTGACCGTACATAGCCGTTATCCCCGAACACGCCGCCTTCTTCATACCGAATGTCCCGCCCGAAGCCCTCATAGTCGATATAGTTTGCCAGTGCGCCGAGATTACTTGTGTCGTAGCAGCCACTTTCCTCGATCCAGTAATAGCCGAGGTCATAATCATTCCGCACACCGGGCAGGCAATCAAAGCAGTCCAAATTCTCAGTTAGGTTGATCAGCTCCTGCACACTGCCGGTGTTCTCGCCCAAGTCCAAAACCGCCTGCCAGAAATCGTCGCTCTCCCGCAGCTCCATGATCTGCCCGGCGAGGTAGTTCAGCTCGCTTAGGCTCTCATATTCTCCGAGCACCTTGCCGATAGCCTCGTCCGGGCAGTCATAATCGGTGATGAACCATTCCTCATAGCGCCGCCCGATGCCGATGCGCCGGAAAACCGCCTGCATTTCTTCATTGGTCACAGGGAACTTCACCCATTCGCCCACCAAAAAGCCCTCGTTGTATTTGCCGAGGTTGGTAATAAAGGCTTCAAAAGCGCAGTTCCTTGTATCTGATACATTCATCATAGCTGCCTCCGTTATCGCTCCTGTACCGGTGCCTGCCTGCGGGGAATGAGAAAACCGTAAACATGGGCGATCTCGTCGCCAAGCCTGCGGGTCACTCTTGTAATGTCCGCACGGGTGGCAATGCCCCGGCAGATTTTTTCTTTCAGATTCTCGATCTGCGTGTCGCTCACGCCGTCCTTATAGGCACGGTAAAGATAATGGTTCGTGCCATCGTGATGGATGGCATCGCAGCGGAAGTCACCGTTTTTATCCACATACCAAGTGCTGTAATCAATATCCCGTTCGCTGTAAAGGCAGTCCCGGATATTACCGCTCGGAATTTCCTTATATCCCATGCGGCGGCCGTGCCAAAGCCCCAGATCACCGACAACGAGAATGGGACGGGAGAGCTGAATGTCCAGATTGGAGCGCTCGTCGTCCAGATAGTCGCCGTTCAGCTCATACATCCGCTCCATCCGCTCGGCTTCGGTGAGGTCGGGATACTGCTCGGCCTGGTAAGACGTAAACTGGGTTCCCAGCGCGGGCGTACGTTCCACCTCGCGCTCGATGTATGCGACGGAACCTCCGCGGTCCGCGGAAACCGTCCAAGCCGTAAGTCCGCCGGCTGCGGCCGACACGGCTACGAGTCCTAAAATCAAAAATGCCTTTTTCATAATGAATTAAATGTTTTGGTTCTATTAATCAGAGGCAACTTCATTACATAAGCTGTACGTTTAAATTTCAATTTCGAAGGACAAACGCACAATAACGTCCGGTTAGTATGTCCTTTTCGCACAAAAATCGGGACATCCTGCACGGACGCCCCGATTTTTCAGCGTATCCGGACGCTAAAGGCCGAACTCCCGCTTGATCTGCTCCACGGCATCGAGTTTCTCCCAGCCGAAGAACTCGATTTCGCGCTCGGTCTCGACGCCGTTCTCCCAGACCTTCTCCACCTTCGTATAAGGACGATTGCCGAAATGCCCGTAGGAGGCCGTCGCCTCGAAGATCGGGTTTTTCAGGCCGAAACGCTTCACGATGGCCGCGGGACGCAGGTCGAAGAGCTTCCCGATGCGGCGGGCGATCTCGCCGTCGGTCATGCCGGCCAACGCCGCGGGACGGGGTGAATTGTAGGTATCGACGTAGATCGACAGCGGCTGCGCGATGCCGATGGGGTAGCTCAACTC
>ENA-ORRO01002790-ORRO01002790.1-human-gut-metagenome-genome-assembly--contig:-NODE-2790-length-10708-cov-2.620858_pt1 | contig 10708 bp, 6 predicted proteins | sample MGYA00242176_ERZ509136 | MGnify/ENA primary metagenome ERZ509136 (study PRJEB26280, sample SAMEA2338644) | human gut metagenome | biome: human gut; feature: human-associated habitat; material: faeces... | reverse complement strand
CCCCATCCGATACATGACTGATCTTTTTGATACATGTCCGGTCACTGTACTCTCCGTTATTTGCCAGAGTGGCATATCCCTTTGCCATATCCACAACACGGACACCCTCTGTAAATCCTCCCAGGGAAAGCGCCATATTGCCATTATCTACATAACTGAGGTTATGAAAGTGCATCTTATCCAGAAAAGACAGACCATACTCCGGAGTAATTGCCTCCAGCACCTGCCATGCAATGGTATTAATCGAACGAGCTACCGCTTCTCGGATATGAACATTGCCCCGATAGCCTCCCCCGGAGTTTTTCGGTCCGTTTTTGATCGCATGGTCATTTACGACTGTGGAAGGAGAAAACTGTCCTGACTCAAATCCCGGAGCATAATCAATCAGTGGTTTAATGGAACTTCCCGACTGACGTGCAGACAGATATGCCCTGTTGTAGGCGTCCTTTGTGCCGCGCCCTCCCACAACAGCCACAACATAGTTCGTATTGTTATCTACACAGACCGCCGCTCCCTGCAGGGCATACTTGCCGCTGTCTGCATTTTTCTCTGTATTGTATGCCAGACCGCTGTCAACCGCCGCCTGAAGCTTTTTCTGTTTTTTCTGATTTAAGGAAGTATAAAGCTTATAACCGCCGGAACGGATATCATCACACTTTGCACTATACACAGAAGCATATTCTGCCTGATAGTTTTCGTATTCTTTTTTATTTTTAAATGTATATTTAAATTCAAAATTTTCCTTTTCCAGCAGAGATAATGCCGCACAATGTACCGCATAGCTGAGCAAATAACTTTCATTAGATGTTTTCTCCGTAAGCTGCAGAACCTCCAGCTTTGTTTTAACCGCTTTTTTGTATTCCTTCTGAGTGATCGCTCCTCCCTCATACATTTTCAGCAGAACATCATTTCTCTTTTGTTTTGCCTCTTTGGGATGGGCGACCGGATTATATGCCGCCGGTGAATTGGACAATCCGATCAGAAGTGCCGCCTCCGCCGGCTCCAGATCTGCCGGTTTCTTTCCAAAATAATATTTACTGGCAGAAGCAACTCCGTAGCACCGGTTACCATAATAATTGCTGTTGCAGTAAAACTCCATAATCTTGTCCTTGCCAAACTTCTGCTCCACCGAAGGTGCCAGCAGAATCTCCGCCACCTTTCTGGTAAATGTCTGCTCCTGGGACAAAAGGTTATTTTTGATCACCTGCTGCGTGATGGTACTTCCCCCCTGCGTAATCGCTCCTCTGTTTTTTAAGAGTGCCACGCTGGCACGCATGGTTGCCAGAAGATCCACGCCCCCATGGGTTTTGAAACGTTTATCCTCCACGGCAATATATCCGTTATAAATATACGGAGAAATTTTTGAAATCTTTGTATACTTAAATCTGCCCGCATTGACAGAACCAATCTTGTTTCCTTTGTCATCAAATACCTGGGTGTCCTCATTCATAACAAAGTCTTCCTCTGTCATATTGACCAGATTGTCAAAGACCACCTCTCTTGCCTCCGTAAACATAGGTATTACCTTTACATAGACGCAGATTCCCGCAATCAGACATACCACCAGGATGGACGCCATAATTCCCAGCATTGTTCCCAGAATCGTAGAGATAACCCCCAGATATCCACCGATCACACCGACCAGTGCTTTTATCCCTATTTTAACCCGATTTATACCCTTCTTCATTCGTGCTCCTCCATTTTGAAGCGAATCATTATATTTCTTTAATCAAACGTTTTTTCATTATAACCCCATCGATTGAAATTATCAAGTTGACACCCTAAATTCTGTCGATTAGAATATAATTTACGGATGTTTACACCGTACAGGTGTTCACCATATATTTTACCAGACACACGTTATACAACAGAACAGAAAGGTACTGAAAACTTATGGATCTATTAGACTCAAAAAAACACTTTGGTTTCATCGGTCTGGGACTGATCGGCGGCTCTGTGGCACGCTGTATCCGTCAGGAGCTTCCCAAGGCACGCATCTCAGCATATAACTACTATGAAACGAAAAAACATCCCCGGCTGGAAATGGCTTTGTCCGACGGAGTCCTCACAGATATCACCACAGATATTACAGCAGTCCGCGACTGGGATGTCATCTTCCTGTGCACTCCGGTCCGCACCAACGTGGCATATCTGAAAAAGCTCAAGCCATATCTGCGACAGGACTGTATTCTGACAGATGTTGGCAGCGTCAAGGGAGAAATTTACGATGCCGTTCATCGGGAGGGATTAGACCACTGCTTTATCGGGGGGCATCCTATGGCCGGCACAGAGTATATCGGCTATGAATATTCCTTCGCGTCTCTTCTGAAGGATTGTTATTACATATTAACGCCGACTGATCAGGTCCCGGAGGAAAGTATCCGGTGGATGCAGGAATTCGTCCAAAACGTAACCCGATCCCGCTGTGTAACGATCGATGTAACGGAGCATGATGAGGCAACTGCCGGTATCAGCCATGCACCGCATATTATCTCTGCTGCTCTGGTAAATGCTGTCCGGGCACGGGACGACAAGGGGATGTACCAGCTTCTTGCCGCAGGCGGTTTCCGGGATATCACAAGGATTTCCTCTTCTTCTCCTGAAATGTGGACAAGCATCTGTCTGGCAAATAAGGACGCGATCCTTGATTTTCTACATGAGTACAGAGGGCTTCTTGACACCATGGAGCATGCTGTTGAAGAGGGAAATGAGACAGAGATCAATCATTTCTTTGCCACGGCAAAGGAGTATCGTGACAAGCTGTTTCCATCCGAACTTTCCACTGAAAAGTAGAAATAATATTGTCAATCTCCTACCGACATTTTAAACTGTATACATAGAAAGGACCTTTTATTTATGTTGGAAAATATATTAGAGGGATTAAACCCCCAGCAGGAAGAAGCCGTAAAGCACTTTAAGGGACCGCTTCTGATCCTTGCCGGTGCCGGCTCCGGTAAAACAAGAGTTCTCACACACCGCATTGCCTATCTGATCGATTATTATGATGTAAATCCTTATCACATTCTGGCACTGACCTTCACCAACAAGGCTGCCGGCGAAATGAGAGAACGTGTGGACCAGATCGTGGGCTACGGCTCCGAAAATATCTGGGTCAGTACCTTCCATTCTACCTGTGTCCGGATCCTGCGCCGTTATATTGAGGTACTGGGTTATAAACGAAGCTTTACGATATATGATGCCGACGACCAGCGCGCCCTGATGCGGGAAATCATCAAATTTCTTGATCTGGACCCCAAAAAATACAAGGAACGTGCTTTCCTGAATGTAATTTCCAATGCGAAGGATGAATTGATCGGTCCCGAAGAATATGCCCGGAGAGCACAGGGCGACAAAATGCGGGAAATCTATGCCCGCGCCTATCAGGAATATGAAAAACGTCTCCGGGATGCCAATGCTCTGGATTTCGATGATCTGATCTGCAAGACGATCCAAATGTTTCAGGAAAATCAGGACATTCTGTCTTATTACCAGAACCGTTTCCGCTACATTATGGTGGATGAGTATCAGGATACCAATACCGCACAGTTTAAGCTGATCAGTCTGATGGCAAGTACTCCGTCCGAAAACGGTGGTGTGGAGCACAACCTCTGCGTCGTAGGTGATGATGACCAGTCCATCTATAAATTCCGTGGTGCCAATATTATGAATATTCTGAACTTTGAGCAGGAGTATCCGGATACCCGTGTCATCCGTCTGGAAGAAAATTACCGCTCCACTCAGAATATCCTGGATGCAGCCAACGCTGTGATCCACAATAATACAAAACGTAAAGAAAAGGCTCTCTGGACCCGCAAGGACAAAGGAGATTCCATCTACTATTCCCAATTTGAGAATGAATATGAGGAAGCGGAGGCAGTTTCCTCTGCCATCGCCCGCGCCGTAGAAAACGGAGAGGCTTCTTACAAGGACTTTGCCGTACTGTACCGCACCAACGCCCAGTCCCGTGTCTTCGAGGAGAAGCTGATCAATTACAATATCCCCTACCGCATCGTTGGTGCCGTCAACTTTTACCAGCGCAAGGAGATCAAGGATATTCTTGCTTATCTGCGCACCATTGAAAATGGCATGGATGATATCTCTGCCAAACGAATCATTAACGTTCCAAAACGCGGAATCGGCCTGACCACCATTGACCGGGTCAGCAATTATGCGATCATCCATGGCGTAAGCTTTTATAATGCCTTACGGGATTATGAATATATCGAAAACATCGGCAGGAGCGCCACAAAGCTCGGAAGCTTTGTAGGACTCATCGAATCCTTCCGTACCAGTCTGGAGGATCCGGACTACTCCATTGAGCAGCTTGTCCGTGATGTGGTGGAACAGACCGGATATGAAGCAATGCTGTCAGAGGATGACACAGAGGAATCCCAGGCACGTCTTGAAAATATCGAAGAGCTGATCAATAAGGCTGCATCTTACGAGGAGGACCATGAGGAAGACGGCGCCACGCTTGGAGGCTTTCTCGAAGAGGTTGCCCTGGTGGCAGATATTGACAATGTAGATGACAGCACCGATATCGTTCTGCTGATGACTCTTCACAGTGCCAAGGGACTGGAGTTTCCTTATGTTTATCTGGTGGGTATGGAGGACGGAATCTTTCCGGGTGCCATGGCTGTTTACGGCGAAGATCCGGAGCAGGCTGCCGAGGAAATGGAGGAGGAACGACGTCTTTGCTATGTGGGCATTACCCGTGCCATGAAAAAGCTCTCCCTGAGCTGTGCCAGAAGCCGGTTCCGCAACGGAGAACACCAGTATAACCGGCCTTCCCGCTTTATCAGCGAGATTCCCCGTTACCTGATCCATGCCGGCACCGGCTCCTCCACGGCCTCCTCCGGTGGTGTCAGTGCAGCTGAGTTTTTAAAACACCAGCCGGGTGGAATTTCCTTCGGGCCCGGCCAGAGTAATCGAGGCAGCTTTTCTAACACCAGCAACGGTTTCTCCGGCAGCTCCTACGGTAATGGCTCTGCCGGCAGATCTTACGGCACCGGCACCTGGAATCCTGCTGCCGAGCAGCGTGTCAAGCAGTCCGGCCACACCCGCGGCAAAAGCGGGCTGGACCTCCTCGCAGGCAATCCTATGATCTCCAAGGGCTTTGGCAGCTCTTATGCTGCACCAAAATCAAAAGCACCTGTATCCGATACATCTGTCACCCTCAACTATTCCGAGGGAGACCGTGTCCGTCACATGCGCTTTGGCGAGGGTGTTGTACAGACGATCAATCCAAGTGATTCTGATTTTGAAGTAACCGTTGCCTTTGACAATGGCAACACCCGAAAAATGTTATCTTCATTTGCAAAGCTAAAAAAGGTATGATATACTGATGATAATATATAGCTGGATTGGAGGTATTGTATGATGAATAATTCAAAACTGGAAGAACTTTTAAACACTGCACGCATCAATGAGCTCCTTCACAAAAAGGAGTTAGAAGAGAAAAACAAAAACGGCATTCTGGTTGCTCTTGCTATCGTTGGTGCAATTGCCACAGTTGCAGCGATCGCATATGCTGTTTACCGCTATTTTACACCGGATTATCTCGATGATTTCGATGATGATTATGAGGATGATTTCGATGATGATTACATCGAGTTTTCCGACAGCAAACCTGAGGCTGAGAATTAATCCGTAGATACGGTCTTTTCAGCAATTGAAACAAGTCAAACCGAAATGGATCTCCATTTCGGTTTGTTTTTGCCGGTTTACAGCCAATGATTCTGACAGTGTGCTGCCTGTCACCGACACCATATCATTGATCAAAATACCCGCAGCACAGAAATGAGGACATTATGAAGCTTTGGGGCGGACGTTTCACCAAGGAAACAAATCAGCTTGTACACAATTTTAACGCATCTCTTTCCTTTGACCAGAAATTCTACAAAGAAGACATCGAGGGAAGCATTGCCCATGTAACCATGCTTGCCAAACAGGGTATTCTGTCTGACGAGGATAAAGAAAGCATCATCAAGGGACTGGAGAGCATCCGTCAGGACATTGACAACGGTACTCTGACCTTTACTGCAGAGCACGAGGACATTCACAGCTTTGTGGAGGCACATCTGATCGAACGCATTGGCGATGCCGGAAAACGTCTTCATACCGGACGAAGCCGTAATGACCAGGTTGCACTGGATATGAAGCTTTACACACGCCATGAGATCGAAGAAATGAACGATCTCTTAAAAAGCCTGCTGGACAGCATCCTGCGCATTATGAAGGAGAACCTGCACACGATCATGCCGGGCTTTACACATCTGCAGAAAGCACAGCCAATTACCCTGGCACATCATATGGGAGCCTATTTCGAGATGTTTAAGCGTGACCGTTCCCGTCTTTCTGACACCCTGGAGCGTATGAACTACTGCCCTCTCGGTTCCGGTGCCCTCGCAGGTACCACATATCCGTTAGACAGGGAAGAAACCGCCAGGCTTCTTGGCTTTACAGGACCAACCTTAAACAGCATGGATTCTGTTTCTGACCGTGATTATCTCATCGAGTTTTTAAATGATATGTCGATTATTATGATGCATCTTTCCCGTTTCTGCGAGGAGATCATTACCTGGAATACCAACGAATATCAGTTTGTGGATATTGATGACGCTTATAGTACAGGAAGCAGTATCATGCCACAGAAGAAGAACCCGGATATTGCAGAGCTTGTCCGTGGTAAGACAGGAAGAGTTTACGGAGCATTGACCTCTCTTCTGACAACAATGAAGGGAATTCCGCTTGCTTATAATAAAGACATGCAGGAAGACAAAGAACTTGTATTTGACGCAATTGATACAACAAAAGGATGTCTGGCGCTCTTTACAGGAATGCTTAAGACAATGAAGTTTAACGATGCACGCATGGAAGAGAGTGCGAAGCATGGATTTACCAATGCGACAGATGCAGCAGATTATCTGGTGAATCATGGAGTTCCGTTCCGTGATGCACATGGAATCGTAGGAAAGCGGGTACTTTATTGTATCGATAAGAAGATTGCGTTAGATGATATGTCACTGGAAGAATATAAGGAGATCTCTTCGGTATTTGAAGAAGATATTTATGATGCGATCAGCATGGAGACCTGCGTTAATAAGAGAAATACGATCGGTGCACCTGGACCGGAAGCTATGAAAAGGGTGATCGCGCTTCACGAAGCGTATCTGGAAGAGTGCTAATCGTTATAGGGAAAATGAGCATTGCTGGTCACAGGTTCTGGAAACAGTAACATGAGCGTTAATAAGTAGACATAGTTTTTCAATTGTCAGGGTTGAAAAATGTCGGAAAATGCGTTATGATATACAAATCGCGCGTACAAATGTGCGCATTAAAAAGACAAAACAGGAAATGAGGACATAAAAATGGATCAGAAATTAAGAGTAGGTATTCTTGGTGCAACAGGAATGGTAGGACAGAGATTTATCGCTCTGCTGGAAAATCATCCGTGGTTTGAGGTAGTAACACTTGCTGCAAGCCCGCGTTCCGCAGGAAAGACATATGAAGAAGCAGTCGGAGACCGCTGGAAAATGGACACTCCGATGCCGGAAGCAGTCAAGAAGATCGTTGTACATAATGTCAACGAAGTAGAAGAAGTTGCAAAGACAGTTGACTTTGTATTCAGTGCAGTTGATATGTCAAAAGATGAGATTCGTGCGATCGAGGAAGCATACGCAAAGACAGAGACACCGGTTGTATCTAATAATAGTGCCCACAGATGGACACCGGATGTACCGATGGTAATCCCGGAAGTAAACCCGGAACATTTTGCAGTCATCGAAGACCAGAAAAAGCGTCTTGGAACTACAAGAGGATTTATCGCAGTAAAACCAAACTGTTCGATCCAGAGCTATGCGCCTTGCCTTGCAGCATGGAAAGAATTCGGGCCGAAAGAACTGGTTGTTACAACCTACCAGGCAATTTCAGGTGCAGGAAAGACCTTTAAAGACTGGCCGGAAATGGTAGAAAATATCATTCCATTCATTGGTGGAGAAGAAGAAAAGAGCGAGCAGGAACCGCTTCGTGTTCTCGGCAGAGTTGAAAATGGACAGATCGTAAAAGCAGATTCTCCGAAGATCACATGCCAGTGTGTACGTGTACCGGTTCTTAACGGACATACCGCTGCCGTATTTATCAATTTTGAAAAGAAACCAACCAAAGAGCAGCTGATCGAAAAACTGGAAAGTTTCAAAGGCTTCCCGCAGGAAGCAGAGCTTCCGAGTGCACCGAAGCAGTTCATCCGCTATATGACAGAAGACAACCGTCCGCAGGTGAAACTGGATGTAGATTATGAGAACGGAATGGGAATTTCTATCGGACGACTCAGAGAAGATTCCCTTTACGATTATAAATTTATCGGACTTTCCCACAATACAGTCCGCGGTGCGGCAGGAGGAGCTGTTCTCTGTGCTGAGACACTGACTGCAAAAGGCTTTATCACAAAGAAATAGCTTTTGCAGGAAAGTTTAAAAGAAGTTAACTTTTCTTTCTTCTGATTCAGTGGTAGAATGAAATTATACCAGTGTAAAGGAAGAGTGAAGGTGGGCTAATATGAAAAAAGAAATGCAGAACTATACACAGAACAGAGAACTGTCCTGGCTGAAGTTCAATCAGAGGGTACTGGAGGAAGCAAAGGATTCTTCAGTACCCCTTCTTGAAAGAATGAAGTTTGTATCCATTTTTACAAGCAACCTGGATGAATTTTTTATGATCCGCGTAGGAAGCCTGTATGATATGTCGCTTACGGATAACAGCACGATCGACAGCCGTTCGGGGATGAATCCGAAAGAGCAGCTGGATGCTATCTTTGCGGCTGTAGCACCATTGTATAAAGAGCGGGACAAGACTTACTCGGAGATCAAGAAGCTGCTGAATCCATACGGTGTCTGTGGACTATCGATAAAAGAGCTGGAGCAGCAGGAAAAGAAGTATGTGAAAAAGTACTTCAAAGACCAGATCCTACCGATCCTGTCTCCACAGATCGTGGATGCCAATCATCCATTCCCACATCTGCTCAATAAGGAACTGTATGTGATCGCAAGTCTGAAGCAGAATGGAACTTCCATGATTGGAATCGTACCGGTTCCACAGTTTGTGTCAGATATTTTATATCTTCCGGGCCATGATATCCGTTATATCCGTATGGAAAAGGTGATCATGGAATATCTGGATGTGGTGTTCGACAAATACGAGGTATCGAACAAGAATTATATCTGTGTGACAAGGAATGCAGATGTGTCGCCGGACGATGAGGCACTGGAGATCAATGATGATTTCCGCCTGCTGATGCAGGAAACCCTTCACAAGCGCCGCAGAATGGCAGTGGTCCGCATGGAGACAGCGGAGCCGCTGGATAAGGAACTGGAAAAGTATTTCTGTGACAAATTTAAGATCACACCGGCACAGATCTACCGGACCAAGATGCCGATGAAGCTGGATTATATTTTTTCGATTATGGATAAGGTTCCGGCATCGCTGAAACGTTCTCTGATCGACGAACCGTTTACTCCGCAGCCGTCCCGCTATCTGACGGATGGAAAAGTGATTCCGCAGGTAAAGAAAAAAGATATACTTCTTTCTTATCCGTATGAGAGTATGGATCCGTTTCTGCGTATGATCAAGGAAGCGGCTTATGATCCGACCGTTCTTACGATCAGGATCACAATCTACCGTCTGGCAAAGAAGGCACGGCTGGTAGAGTACTTATGTGCGGCGGCCGAGAACGGCAAAGAGGTTACGGTTTTGATCGAGTTGAGAGCCAGATTCGATGAGCAGAACAATATTGACTGGTCCGAACGTCTGGAAGAAGCAGGATGCCGTGTGATTTACGGATTTGAAGGTTATAAGGTGCATTCCAAGATCTGTCTGATCACTTACCGGAACCGCAACAATATCGAATACATTACGCAGGTGGGAACCGGAAACTACAATGAAAAGACAGCGACGATGTATACGGATGTGTCGCTGATCACAGCGGATAAGGGAATCGGAGAGGATGCAGCCGTCTTCTTCAAGAATATGTCTATTGGCAATCTCAATGGAAGCTATCAGCACATTATTGTTTCACCGACCAGTCTGAAACCAAAGGTGCTTTCACTGATGGACGAGGAGATCAAAAAGGGAACGAACGGACGGATCATCATGAAGATGAATTCTGTGACGGATGTAGATTTTATTCAGAAGGTTTCCGAGGCATCAAATGCAGGGGTGAGGGTGGATCTGATCGTCCGTGGGATCTGCTGTATTCTTCCTGGAGTCAAAGGGTACACAGAGAATCTCCGTGTGACCAGTATTGTCGGACGTTATCTTGAGCATCCGCGTATTTTCCTTTTTGGAACCGGAGCGGATCAGAAAATCTATATCGGTTCCGCAGATATGATGACGCGTAATACGGAAAAACGCGTGGAAGTGGCATGTCCGGTTTACGATGAAACTATCAGGAAACAGCTGACACATATGCTGAAGATCATGCTTGCGGACAATGTAAAAGCGCGAGAATTAAAGAGTGACGGCAAATACTACATGAAAGAAAAAGGAACTTCAAAAGTCAATTCCCAGGAATATTTTATGCGTGAAGCAATCACCGTCAGACATCCGGAAGGACGGACAAAACAAAGCTTCGTTGATAAAATCCGGAAGATTTTTCGAAGAAAATAATTTGTTTTATGTTCTGAATATGATATGATAAAAAAGTGGAGCTGGT
>ENA-ORRO01002772-ORRO01002772.1-human-gut-metagenome-genome-assembly--contig:-NODE-2772-length-10750-cov-3.458532_pt1 | contig 10750 bp, 12 predicted proteins | sample MGYA00242176_ERZ509136 | MGnify/ENA primary metagenome ERZ509136 (study PRJEB26280, sample SAMEA2338644) | human gut metagenome | biome: human gut; feature: human-associated habitat; material: faeces... | reverse complement strand
CGTATGGCGGATTCTCTGACGCTTCCGACTGCGGCGGTCGCGGGCATATGCTGCGCGAGTGTCACAGACCGGGCGCCGCTTGTTCTGGCGGCAGGCGTTTTATTTGCGCGCTTTGTGAATCTGCTGGGACTGCGCGAGGGTGTTCTGCACGCGAAGCTCGACTGGACGAACGAGGCGCAGGCAGTCAAGCAGGGCTGGGCGACGATGCTCACCATGCTTCTTTGCTGGGGCGTCATTCTGGCTACCGGCGCGCTGTGGCTGATGTGGCTTGCCGGGCTTGTAAGCGCCGAGGCGTTTTTGCTTGGCTTCTGCGCGGTCTTTTTTGCGCTCGACGCGCTGCTGCTTCGCTGGGTAAAAACGACCGGCGCAGAACGCTTTTCGCACCTTTCCTGACCCGCGTCCTGCCATCCGGGCGTCAAGTTTTCAGCGTTTTGCCAACTTGCCAAGCGTCCGCCTTTGCGGTATGATAGGCGCTGTTGACACGGCGAAATCAGGCGAAGGGAGGCGCGGGCATGAAATACATCGCCATCTGCGGCACGGTCGGCTCCGGCAAGACCACGATGCTCGGAAAGCTTCTCGACCATTTCGGCGCGCGCGCGTCGTTCCACGAGGAGCGCCCGCAGGACAATCCCTTCATCTGCGACTACTACGCGGATTCCAAACGCTGGACCTTCCACGCGCAGGTAAGCTTTTTGTCGCTGTACTTTGACGATCCGGCGTGGAAGCCGGAGAATGCCAAAACAGAGCTGTTCTTCTTCGACCGGTGCTTTTTGGAGAACCTCGTCATCGCGCGCTACCGGCTGGACCAGGGAGACCTCACGCAGGCGGAGTTTGACACGCTTGAGAAGCTCGCGTCCGGCATCGACTCTCTGATGCCGCAGATTGACAAGTTTATCTATCTCGACTGCTCGATTCAGACGATTCTCGAACACATGCGAAAGCGCGGGCGCGAGTATGAGGACAATCTGGACCTCATGTACGTGTATGAGCTCAAGAGCCTGTACGATCAGTGGCGCGAGACGCTGCCTGCGGATCGGACGCTCACCGTCAACATGGACGGCGGGGAATACGACCTTTCCGAAATTATAAAATTTATCGAAGCGTAAACAGGACGCGGCTTTTGCCCCGTCCTGTTTTGTTTCCGGTGTGTTATCTAACTGTATCCGCATTGTAACGCGGAGTTTCTAGTTATTTCATATTTTGGGCGTATACTATATGCTAGATTTTCTTAGGAGGGATGAGACATGGCAGATTGCCGCGCACCGGTTGCGGTGTTTGACTCGGGACTCGGCGGCATCAGCGTTCTGCGCGAGCTGGTCCGGACGCTGCCGATGGAAAACTATCTCTATTTCGGAGACTCCCTCCACGCGCCCTACGGCACGAAGACGCCCGAAGAGGTGACGCAGCTGAGCCTGCAGGCGGCGCAAAAGCTTCTGGCTCAGGGCGCGAAGGCGCTCGTGGTCGCGTGCAACACGGCGACCAGCGCTGCCATCCGGACGCTGCGCAAAACGTATCCGGCGCTTGCCATCGTCGGCACGGAGCCTGCCATCAAGCCCGCGGCGGAGCGTCATCCGGGCGGCAGAATTCTGATGCTGGCGACGGCAATGACCGTGCAGGAGGAGAAGTTCCAGCGGCTCAAGGCGCAGTATGACGAGCAGGCGCAGATCATTCCGATTGCCTGCAGCGGGCTGATGGAATATGTCGAGCAGGGCATTCTGCGCGGTCCTGAGGTCGAGGGGTATCTGCTCGACAAGCTCGAACCGTACCTGAAGGTGCCCATCGACGCGGTCGTCCTCGGCTGCACGCACTATCCGTTTTTGCGCGGGGCAATCCGCCGCATCGTCGGCAGACGCCCCGAGATCATCGACGGCAGCTTCGGCATTGCAAAGCAGCTGCACAGACGTCTGGAAGAGCAGCAGCTTCTGAACCCCGGACCGGACGCGGGCAGCGTTTCGTTTCAGAACTCGCTGGACGAGCCGGAGATGCTGGAGCTGATGCAGGCGCTTTTCTCCTACGAGGACGAGACGCCGTAACGCGCCGGAAATTCAGAAAACCGAACATCAGCCGCTGGAAGGAAAAACAATCTTTCAGGCGGCTGACAATTTTTTTGCATACAAACATCGCGTTATAACCGGATACCGAAAATTTGTGCAACTTTTCCGTTTGCGTTTTTGCTTGAAAATCTGCTATAATAGAATTACGAAAAGTTGGATTTTGCGGGAAACGGAGGAAGCTATGTTTGCACCCGGGGATTATGTGATTTACAGTGTGGAGGGCGTCTGCCGCGTGGACGAGGCGGGGCAGCTGAACGTGCCGGGGCTCGAGCGCGGCAGGAGCTACTACCGCCTGACGCCCTATTACCGCGGCGGCGTGATCTATACGCCCGTAGACGGCAAGGCGGCGATTCGCCCGGTGATGACAAAGCCGGCGCTGCAGGCGCTGTTACCGGAGCTGCCGGGGATGCCGGAGCTGGAAGACGTTCCGCAGGACCCCCGCCAGCTGGCAGGCTTTTACCGCGAGATACTTGCGTCTCATGACTGCCGAAGGCTCCTGCAGCTGTGCAAGACGATGTTCCACAAGCAGCGTCAGCTTGCGCCGAAGCGCAAAACCGTCAGTTCGACCGAGCTTCGCAGCTGGAAAACCGCCGAGGAGATGCTTCATCAGGAGTTTGCCTTCGTCCTCGGCATGCAGCCAGCCGAGGTCAAAACCTATCTGGAAACAGCATTCGCCTCCTGAACATCCAAAAAGCCGCACGCAGGGTTTTTCTGCGTGCGGCTTGTCGTTTTTCTTCGATTATTTGCGGAGCTTTTCCAGAAGACCCCTGCGGCGCAGCGCCGGGGCGATTGCCGCGTAGAGAATGGGCGCGACGATCATGGCAAAGACGGCGTTGATTAAAGACGCGGGGAGCTTGCTGCCCATCGTGACGACGACGGCGTCGAGCGGATACCCGTTGACAAAGCGCTGGAAGATGTAGGTCTTGAGCATATAAAGTGCCACGTAGCTCAGAGCGCCGATGACGCTGCCCACGACGAGGCGGGCGTGCTTGCCCTTGCCGTCTTCCTTGCCGCCGAAGGCAATCCAGGCACAGATCGCTGCCATCAGGAACTTGGACACAAACGTGATCAGGCAGTTGATCAGATCGTAGCCGCCGAACAGCGCGTCATAGAGCATCGAGCCGAAGCCCGCGGCAAGACCGCCCAGCACCGGTCCAAACAGCATGCCGGAGAGCAGGCACATCGCGTTTGCAAAATGGACCTTCGAGCCCAGAAACGGGAAGCGGAAGAAGGTCACAACGCAGACAATCGCTGCCATCACCGCGACAAACACAATCTGATACGTGGAAAACTTTTTCTCTTTCATAGTCGGAAATCTCCCTCCTTGACTTTTTCGTTGCGTGCCGATATTATAGCATGGACTGGCATTTAAGAAATTGCCAAAACGATTCTGGTTTCCAGGGTCAGATTGCGAGGACGCCATGATACGAACCTATGAGCTATCCCACGAAAGCAAAACGCCGCTCTATGTCCAGCTATATGAGGCAATCCGCGCCGACATCCTCTCGGGGAGCCTTCCCGGGGGCGAGAAGCTGCCGTCGAAGCGGGCGCTGGCAGAGCATCTAAGCCTCAGCAAGATCACCGTCGAGACCGCCTATGCCCAGCTGCTGGACGAGGGGTATCTCACCTCACGCGAGCGCTCGGGCTACTTTGTGGCGCACATGCCGCTGCTGGCAAAGGCGCCTGCGCGATATGAGCCGGAGACGGCAAAAGCGCCGGAACCGGAACCGCAGCAGAACGCAGCGGCAGAGCTGTTTCCGTTTTCCGTGTGGGCAAAGCTGATGCGAAGCGTCATTCTGGACGAAGGGCAATATCTGCTCCAGCCCGTGCCGAATGGGGGGCTTCTTCCGCTGCGCCGGGCAATTGCCGGGGAGCTGGCGCGCCAGCGGGGGCTTGTGGTGCAGCCGGAGCAGATCGTCATCGGCGCGGGCACAGAGTATTTTTACGCGCTTCTGGCGCAGTTTCTCGGGCGCGGACAGCGCTTTGCGATCGAGGACCCCTGCCACCGGACGCTGGCGCAGGTCTACAGCCGAAGCGGCGCGGAGGTCGTGCCGGTACCGATGGACGAAAGCGGCATCCGCGTAGCAGAGCTGGAGGCAAGCGGCGCGCAGATTGTCCACGTGTCTCCGTCGCACCAGTACCCGACTGGAACCGTTATGCCGATTCCCCGGCGGCAGGAGCTACTGGCGTGGATGGGACGCGGCGAGGAGCGGTTTCTGATCGAGGACGACTACGACTCGGAATTCCGCTTCGACGCCCATCCCGTCCCCGCCATGCAGTCGTTGGACGACGGCGGGCGGGTGATCTACATGAACAGCTTTTCCAAAAGCCTTGCGCCGGGCATCCGCATCGCCTGCATGGTGCTGCCCCAAAGCCTGCTGGCGCGCTACCGGCGCGATTTTGCCACCTACGCCAACACGGTTAGCCGGTTTGAGCAGCAGACCCTGGCCCGCTTCATCCGCGAGGGCTACTTTACCCGGCATCTTGCCCGGGAGCGCGTGGCCTACAAGGCCCGGCGGGATGCTCTGGCTGCCTCTCTGCGCGCTGCCTTTGCGCCGGACGAGCTGACCCTGACCGGCCTGCACACCGGCCTGCATCTGTTGGCAAGGCTGAAAAATGCCCCGCCGGATGCCGCCCTTCACGCCGCCGCAAAGGCGCAGGGCGTGGCCCTGAGTCTGCTGAGCGATTATGACCTGACCGGCGGGGAACAGGATTTTTCCGGTACGTTTGTGCTGGGTTATGGCTCCCTGAGCGAGGCATCATTCCCCGAGGCGGGCGAAACGCTGAGGAAGGTCTGCACCGCCGCCTGGGAAGCGTCTGTGACCGTGTAAGTGCCCGCCTTTGCATCCCACACCCCGGGCAGGGCCTCGGCGTGGGGGAGGGCGCTGTTGTTGGCCAGAAACTCCAGGACCGTGCCCAGCAGGGTGTAATCCTGCGCCGCAAAGTCGGTGAGCAGGGCCGCGCTGCTGGCCCGCAGGGCATCCGGCAGGGTGGCGGGCAGCAGGGCGAGGTCCTGCCGGAAAAAGGCTTCCCACACTGCCGCCCGGGCAGCGGCCCGGCGGGCAGGCGGCAGGGTGCCCTCCGCATCCCAGCCGGAGAGCAGAGCGTGGGCCTCCTTGGCTGAAATGCTCTGCACGGCGGCGGAAAGCCCGGTTTCGGCCAGCTCATCGGCAGTCAGTGCCCCCGAAAACCCCACCCGCACCGGCCCGTAACGGGAAGCGGTCTTTTCCAGCACGGCGGGGGACAGCGCCAGATAAAACATATCCTCCGGCAGGCCCAGCACCTCCAGAAGCGCCTGACGGCACCGGGCGGGCCCCGCCGCTCCGTAGCAGTGGGCAAGGCTGGCAGTCTCTCCGTTGAAGGGAACCGTCAGCTCCCCCGGCACAGCCAGCAGGTTCAGACTGTTCTGAGCGGCGTTCAGGTAGACCAGCAAAAAGCCCGGCTGCTCCCCGGCGGTGCAGAGAAGCAGGGTCATCCGGTGCTCGGCCCGGGGCAGCTGGATGGGCACCCCGCTCTGGGGCTGGGCGGTCTGGATGCGGGTGCGCACCATCTGCCGGGTGAGCAGGACTGTGCCGCCCACCAGCGGCAGCAGCACCAGAAGTGCCGCCCCCAAAGCCGCCCAGAAGGGCCTCCAACCGTTCTTGTGCATCCCGTGTTCCTCCGTTCCGTTTTGGAACAGGGTGGGCCGGGATGTGCTTTTTTATACAGAAACCGCTGCCCGGGCATGAAAACGCCCCCTGTGCCATACAGTAGAGCACAGGGGGCGTTTGTGTATGTGGGAGAGCTTGGCGCGGGTGAACGCGGTGGTCGGCGGTGTGGTATGGGGGCCGGTGGGGCTGACGCTGCTGTTTGGCACTGGCTGCCTGCTGACAGTGCGCACCGGTTTTTTCCAGCTGCGGTATTTCGGGTACTGGATGCGGCACACCATCGGGGCCATCTTCCTGGACCGGAATGTGACCGCCCACACGGACGATGAAGCCATCAGCCAGTTCCAGAGCCTTTGCACGGCGCTGGCGGCGACCATCGGCACCGGCAACATCGTGGGCGTGGCGGCGGCCATTCTGGCAGGCGGGCCGGGGGCTGTGTTCTGGATGTGGGTCATGGCCCTGCTGGGGATGATGACCAGCTATGCCGAGAACGTGCTGGGCATCTGCTACCGCCGCCGGGATGCCGCCGGAAGATGGTGCGGCGGACCCATGTACTATCTGGCCGAGGGACTGGGCGGCGGCTTTGGCCGGGCACTGGCGGTGCTGTTTGCCTGCTTTTGCGTGCTGGCCAGCTTCGGCATGGGGAATATGAGCCAGATCAACTCCATTGCGGGCAATCTGCAGGCGGTGTTCCGGGTGCCGCCGGTGGCAACGGGCATCGTACTGGCCCTGCTCACCGGGCGGGTCATACTGGGCGGGCTGAAGCGGGTGGCCGCAGTCACGGAGGCCATCGTCCCGCTCATGGCCCTGTTCTACCTGTTCGGGGCGCTGACCGTGGTCTGTGTCCATTGGGCGGCTGTCCCGGCGGCATTCACGGCCATCTTCCGGGGGGCGTTTGGCTTGCAGGCCGCCGGGGGCGGGGTGCTGGGTTACGGCATGGCCCGGGCCATCAGCTGGGGATTCAAGCGGGGAGCCTTTTCCAACGAAGCAGGACTGGGCGCGTCGGTGCTGGTGCACTGCGCGGCCAACGTGGAGGAGCCTGTCCAACAGGGAATGTGGGGGATGTTCGAGGTGTTTGCAGATACCATGGTGGTCTGCACCCTCACGGCCCTTGTGGTACTCACCAGCGGCCTTGTGGATCTGGACACCGGTGCGGCCCTGACCGACGTGGAAGGCTCCGCACTGGTGGGGCAGGCCTTTTCCACGGTGTTCGGGGCGTTCGGGCCGCAGTTCATCGCGGTGTCGGTCCTGCTGTTTGCCTATTCCACTACGCTGGGGTGGAGCCATTACGGCACCCGGGCAGTGGTGTATCTGCTGGGGGAGCGTGCCGCTGCAGGATATAAACTGGTGTTTGCGGCCATGGTGCTGGTGGGTGCTGTGATGAAGCTGGATCTGGCCTGGGCGCTCTCCGATACCTTCAACGGCCTGATGATGCTGCCCAATCTTGTGGGCGTGGTGGGGCTTTCGGGAGTGGTGGTCCGGGAGACACAAGCGTATCTGAAACGAAAATGACCCTCTCCGTCCCTGCAGTCTGTCTGTCAGATGCGGGACGGAGAGGGTCATTCTTTATCGCTTCTTTTTATTCGGCTTCGGGGCAGCCCGCTTCAGGCTCCGCACCGCGTCACGCCCGGCGGCGATGCCGCTGCCAAAGGCCCAGTGCAGGTTGAAGCCGCCGCAGCTGCCGGCGCAGTCCAGCGTTTCACCCACAAAGTAAAGGCCGGGGCAGCCCTTGAACTGGAAGCTGGGGGTCACTTCGGTCAGGCTCAGGCCGCCGCCGGTGGTCTGGGCCTGCTTCCAGCCGCAGGGGGTCAGGCCCTCGAACAGCCAGTGCTTGGCCGCGTTGGCCAGCACCTGCCAGGCTGCATCCGGCAGGGTATCCACCGGTTTTTCAGGCAGTTTTGCCGCTGCCCACAGGGCGCGGCCCAGCTTGGGATTGAGCAGACCTGTCCAGAAATCCGCAGGTGCCTTGCCCGGCAGCAGGGGCACCCGGGCCGCAAACAGGGCGGTCAGGGCAGTCTCGTCCAGCGCGGGGAAGAGGTCCAGCTCAACGGCCGGGCGCTTTGGCCCCCGCCCCGGGGCCAGATGACCGGACAGCTGCATGATGCAGATACCCGAAAGCCCGTAGTCCGTGAACTGCACCTCACCGTTTTCCACGGCCACGGTGCAGTGGCGGTCGAGGTCCAGCAGGGTGGCGGCGGCTTTGGCCCGGATGCCGGCCAGAGAGCGGTTGGGCTTTGCTGTCTGCAGGGCGGTCAGGCAGGGGTACAGCGGCTCCACCCTGCCGCCGCACTGGGCGGCGAACCGGGTGCCAAAGCCGTCGGTGCCGAACTGCGGCCCTGCCTCGCCGCCCATGGCGCAGATGACGGCATCGGCGCGCAGGGTCTCGATGCTGCCCTCTGCCGTCTCGAACTGCACGGCGTAGCCGCTGCGGCTCTGGCTCAGGGTGCGCACGGTGCAGCCGGTGCGCAGCTGCACATGGTGCTGCGCAAGGTGGTGCTCCAGCAGGGCCAGCACGTCCGCCGCCTGATTGGAGTACGGATACACCCGGCCCGCCTCGTCGGTGCGGGTATAAAGCCCCAGCGCACGGAACCAGCGCAGCGGGTCGGCGGTATTTACGGCATCCAGCAGCGGACGAAGTGCTGCCGGGTCGGCAGTGAAATACAGCTCCGGTGCAATGCCGGTGTTATCCAGATTGCAGCGGCCATTGCCGGTGGCAAGCAGCTTTTTGCCCGGCTTCGGGTTGCGCTCCAGCACAATGACCTGTGCAGCGGGGGCACTTTGTGCCGCCGCCAGCGCGGCTGCAAGACCGGCGGCACCGCCGCCCAGAATGAGGATGTTCGGCATCCGGACACCTGCCTTTCTCAGTAGAATTTTAGGATCTGTCTTCATAAGCGGGGTGCTGTGCTTATGAAAACGGCTTTTTGTATCATTGTAGCAGAACCCTGCCGGAAACGCAACGAAGAGGCAGCTTTCCGTGCAGGTCTTTTTGCGCGGGGGCAGCAGGTATAAATGGCCCGGCCTGACAGATACTAGTGCTGCAGGCATTTTTAAGGAAACGGAGGAGCAAAAACATGAAAGCAACAGGAATCGTGCGCCGCATCGACGAGCTGGGCCGGGTGGTGATCCCCAAGGAGATCCGCCGCACCCAGCGCATCCGCCGCGGCGACCCGCTGGAGATCTTCACCACGGGCGACGGCGAGGTGATCTTTAAAAAGTATTCGCCCATTGGCGAGATGAACGCAGTAGCGGCCCAGTATACCGAGGTGCTCAGCAAAAGCTTTGCACTGACCGCACTGGTGGCCGACCGCGACCGCATCCTTACGGTGAGCGGCAGCTGGCCGACCGCAGCATCAGCCAGCCGCTGGAAAAGCTGATGGATGGCCGCAGGCTGTACCAGAGCGAGGGCATTGCCGAAAAGTGCATCCTGCCCTGCGAAGGCTCGCCCCGAGCAGTGCTGTGCGCCGCACCCATCATTGCGGCGGGAGATGTGACCGGCGTGGTGGCCCTGCTGACCGAAGACCGCACGGCCACGCCGGATGCCGCCCAGCTCAAGGCCGTGAATGTGGCAGCGGCATTTCTGGCAAGGCAGATGGAAGAGTAAAGAACATGCCGGAGCGCTTTCCTTATAATAAGGAGGGCGCTTTCTTCGTTTATGACAGAATTATGAATCTTTTAAAACATTTTTCCAAGGGGCTTGACAGCACCGGAAAATTGGCTATAATGGTCTTAGCACTCAGGAACAAGGAGTGCTAAACAAACAAAGCAAACGCAAAAAGGAGGCAGGCGCTATGACGATGGATGCACGCAAGCAGCGAGTCTTGCAGGCGATCGTGGCGCTGTATGGTCTCGAAGGCGAGCCTGTTGGAAGCAGCGTGCTGGCAAACTACTTTGACATGGCAGTTTCCAGCGCAACGCTTCGCAATGAGATGGCGGCGCTGACAAAGCTGGGTCTGCTGGAGCAGCCCCACACCAGCGCGGGCCGTGTGCCCAGCGCCAAGGGCTACCGTTACTACCTTGATAATCTGCTGACCGACGATCAGCCGCTGGATCGTGTGAGCCGCGCCCGTGTGGATGCGGTGTTCGCAAGCCTCGACCATGAGCCGGAAAAGCTGGCCGCAGGTGCCGCCAAGGCGCTGGCCGCCATCAGCGGCTGCACCGCCGCCATCAGCACCCCTTGTGCCGAAGACCTGTGCATCGCCCACTATGAAGTGGTTCAGGTGGGCCGCAGCGCAGCGGCTGTGCTGGCCGTTACCACGGCCGGTTACGTTCGTACCCGTGTGGCACGGGTGCGCACCGGTCTTTCCCGCGAGAATGCGGCAGCACTTGCCGCACTGCTCAACCGCAACCTTACCTTTGTAGCGCCGGTGGATCTTTCCACCCGGCTGCTGGCAGAGCTGTGCAGCCAGATCGACCCGGAGCTGGTGCCCGTTATCAGCGCGGCGGCTGCCATCCTGCAGGATTCCGTCAAGCCCCACGTATTTCTGGGCGGCGAGCAGTATCTGCTGGACTGGCCTCAGCTGGACGGCAAGGTGGGCGACATCCTCACACTGCTGAACGACGAGGAGCAGGCCGCTGGCCTGATCGCACCTCCGGCAGAACGCAGTGAGAGCGTGCTGCTGGGCGAGGATCTGGAACCGCAGGTCCCGGGCCTGTGCATCGTGAGCGACCGGTATCTGGTGGGCGGAGGCCTGTGGGGCTCCATTGCATTGATCGGCCCCACCCGGATGCCCTTCCAGAAACTGATGCCGCTGCTGCATTACTTTGCAGACCAGCTGGGCGAGGGCATGAGCGGCAAACGAAAAGACACCCCGCAGGCTGCCGTACCGCGGCGGACTGTGATCTATAAGGAGGATCTGGAATGAGCGAAGAAGCAAAAAAAACGGCTCCGGCTCAGGAAGCGGAGCAGCCCGAAACGGCTCCCGAGGAAAAGGCCCAGCAGGCAGCACCCGAACAGGAACCTGCTGCCGAAGCTGCCGACCCGAAGGATGACAAGAAGAAGGATGGTGGCTGGTTCAACAAGAAGGCCCGTGAGCTGGAAGCCGTAAAGGC
>ENA-ORRO01002771-ORRO01002771.1-human-gut-metagenome-genome-assembly--contig:-NODE-2771-length-10751-cov-3.014304_pt1 | contig 10751 bp, 6 predicted proteins | sample MGYA00242176_ERZ509136 | MGnify/ENA primary metagenome ERZ509136 (study PRJEB26280, sample SAMEA2338644) | human gut metagenome | biome: human gut; feature: human-associated habitat; material: faeces... | reverse complement strand
TTCCAGCAGCTCGCCGTAGATCGGTTTCGTACGCAGCAGGTCGGAGACGAGCAGTGCGATGAACGCGACGGCGGCGACCGGCAGCATGTGCGTCAATGTGCCGGACATTTCCACGGCCAGCAGAATCGACGTGATCGGTGTTTTCACGGACGCGGCCAGCGTGCCCGTCATCACGCATACCGAGAAAATCGCCACGGAATCGGACGGCAGGTTGCCGAACTGGCGCAACGTCTCGCCGCAGATACCGCCGGCGAGTGAGCCAACCGCGAGAATCGGCATGAAAATGCCGCCGGGAGCGCCTGAACCGAAGCTGGTGGAGGTGAACAGCACTTTCGCCACGAACAGCACGCACAGCATGCCCAAGCCGACGCGCGCATGCTCGGCCATGGCGATCAGGTTCGAGCCGCCGCCGAGCACGTCAGGCAGCCAAATGCCGATTGGCAGCGCGAGTGCGATCGCGATCAAAGGGCGGCTCCATACGGGAAGCTTGCCGTACAGCGTTTGGAAGCCGAGCAGCGAACGGTTCATCAGCGAACCAACCAAACCGGCCACCAATCCCAGCGGAATCAGCCACCCGTATTCGCCGAGCGGCAGTTGGCCGATGGTGCCGAAGTCAAGCACCGGACGCAGGCCGAAACAGTATTTCGATACGAAATCGGCGGTCAGGGACGCGGCGGTGGCGCCCATCAGAATCGCGGGCGAAAAACTGCGATGCACCCCTTCCAAAGCGAACATCATGCCGGACAGCGGTGCGCTGAACGCGGCGGACAGGCCGGCCGCGGCACCGGCGGTGACCAGATAATGCTCCTGCATGTCCTCACGTTTCTTGCCGCGCAGCCGGTGCGATAGGAACTGCGCGCCCGATGCGCCGATTTGGATGGACGGTCCTTCGCGGCCGAGCGAGAGGCCGAAGAGCGATCCGAGCAGGCCTCCGATGAAGCGAACCGGCAGAATCGTCTGCCATCGCATTTTCAGGCCGCAGATCACCACGCCGTTGGTTTGCGGAATGCCGCTGCCGCCGGCCATCGGCTCTTTTTTGACCATCCATGCGATGGCGAGCGCGGCTGCGATTGCGGCGACCGCCCACGGTGCGACCAGCCACGGGGTTTCGCGGATGCGCGCGTAGATCCAGCGCGCGGTGTCGGTGCCGTATTCGATGCCGAGACGGTAGAGGACGACGAGGAAGCCGGAAATCAGGCCGACGAGAATGCCGGCAGCGGCCATCTTCCATTTCAGGTGGTCGAATCGCGGGACCAGTTTGCTGAACCTGTCAAACCTGTCGAACCTGTCGTTAGGCGGCATTGCAGTCATCGCACTCCCCTTTTCCGTTCCTCCGCCGCGCACCCCGTCGGTGTGTATGCGGTGTGCGTCATACGCGCACGCCATCGCACGCACCATACGCAAAGTGCCGGCAGGCACAGGCCCACCGGCACTTGTCATTGACGTTCGTTACCGACGTTCATATCGACGAATCAGCCGAATCAGCTTCAGTCGATCAGCGAGTTGATCTGGATGATGTGGTCGCGCTGCGGGCCGGTGCCGATCACGGAAATGCGGCAGCCGGACAGTTCCTCAAGACGCTTGACGTAATCCTGGCAGGTCTTCGGCAGATCGTTGAAGTCATGGACCTGGGAAATGTCCTCGTCCCAACCCGGCATGGACTCGTAAATCGGCTTCGCGGCGGCGAACTCGGCCTGGTCGGTCGGCATATCGTCGCGACGCTCGCCGTTGACGTCGTACGCCACGCACAGCGGGATTTCCTTGAGGCCGGTGAGCACGTCGAGCTTGGTGAGCACGATGTCGGTCAGGCCGTTGACCTGGGCCGCGTAACGGTTGACGACCGCGTCGAACCAACCGCAGCGACGCGGGCGACCGGTGGTCACGCCGTACTCGTGGCCTTGGGCGCGCAGCCATTCGCCGTCCTCGCCGAACAGTTCGGTCGGGAACGGGCCTTCGCCCACGCGGGTCACATACGCCTTGGAGACGCCGATCACGCGGGTGATCTTGGTCGGGCCAACGCCGGTGCCGGTGCAGGCGCCGCCGGCGGTCGGGTTGGAGGAAGTCACGAACGGGTAGGTGCCGTGGTCCACGTCGAGCATGGTGGCCTGGCCTCCTTCGAACAGCACGGTCTTACCCTCGTCGAGCGCCTTGTTGAGCACCAGGGAGGTGTTGGCCACGTACGGCTTCAGGCGTTCGCCGAGCTTGAGCAGCTCGTCGGTGGTCTCGTCCACGTCGATCGGGCGACGGTTGTACAGCTTGACGAGCATCTGGTTCTTCTGATGCAGGCTGGCCTCGACCTTGTCATGCAGGTGCTCCGCGTTGAACAGGTCGTGCACGCGGATGCCCACGCGGTTGATCTTGTCGGCGTATGCCGGGCCGATGCCACGGCCGGTGGTGCCGATCTTGTGCTTGCCGAGGAAGCGTTCGGTCACCTTGTCGAGCACGCGGTGATACGGGGCGATGATGTGCGCGCTTTCGCTCACCAGCAGTCGGGAGCAGTCCACGCCACGGCTTTCAAGGCCGTCGATCTCCTGGAACAGCACTTCCGGATCGACGACGACGCCGTTGCCGATGACAGGGGTGGTGTTGGGGCTGATGATGCCGGACGGCAGCAGGTGCAGTGCGTACGATTCGTCGCCGACGACCACAGTATGGCCAGCGTTATTGCCGCCGTTGAAACGGGCGACGTAGTCGACCTTCGTGCCGATCAGATCCGTTGCCTTGCCTTTGCCCTCGTCTCCCCACTGGGCACCGATCAAAACAATTCCAGGCATGTTGTTGCACCTCCGTGCGTACGCGATTCTGCCTTAAGCCTTGCGCCTAAAGCCTTACAAAGGTTACTCTTCACCCTCTACCGGGTCTGAGGGATGCTCACGGCTCCGGACCGACCGTAATCGGATTGCAACCGGTCCGAAAAACAGACCAGAAAACGCCCGAAAACAGTTCGAAAGACCGTTGGCTAGTTCAGCGCGCGCCCGGCACTGCCGAGCTGCTTGCATGCTTCGACCACACGCGCGGCCATCGCGGATTCAGCTTCACGACCCCAGGATCGCGGATCGTACAGCTTCTTGTTGCCCACCTCACCGTCGATTTTGAGCACCGAATCATAGTTGGAGAACATGTGACCGGCCACCGCACGGCTGAATGCGTACTGCGTATCGGTGTCGATGTTCATCTTCACCACGCCGTAGCTCACGGCCTGCGCGATCTCCTCCGGCGCGGAGCCGGAACCGCCGTGGAACACCAGGGCGAACGGCTTACCGGGAGCGACATCCAGCGAGTGCGCGGGGTCGGGCATTTCGCCGGCCTTGATCGCGAGCGCGACCGTGGTCTGGATTTCGTCGAGCAGTTCGGGGCGCAGTTTCACCACGCCCGGTTTGTATGCGCCGTGCACGTTGCCGAAGGTGAAGGCGGCCATGTAGCGTCCGCGCTCGCCGAGGCCGAGTCGTTGCGCGACGGTGATGCCTTGCGCGGGCGTGGAATACAGTTTGTCATTGATTTCGGCGCTGTGCCCGTCTTCTTCGCCACCGACCGCGCCGATTTCGATTTCCAGCACGGTGTGCGCGGCTTGGGATTTGTCGAGCAGTTCTTCTGCGATGTCGAGGTTTTCATCCAGCGGCACTGTGGAACCGTCCCACATGTGTGACTGGAAGGTCGGTTCCTGACCGTGCTTCACCTGTTCGACTTCATGGTCGAGCAAGAGGCGCACCCATTCGTCCAAATACTGTTTGGCGCAGTGGTCGGTGTGCAGGGCGATGGTGATGTTGGGGTATTTCGCCGCGACTTCGTGCGCGAAGGCTGCGAAGGCAAGCGAGCCGGTGACGCGGTCGTTGACGCGTTGCCCGGAGAAGTAGGCGGCGCCGCCTACGGAGACTTGGATGATGCCATCGGATTCCGCCTCGGCGAAACCCTGGAGTGCGGCGTTCAGGGTCTGCGTGCTGGTCACATTGATCGCGGGATAGGCGTAACCGCCGCGGCGTGCGGCGTCCAGCATTTGCGCATAACGTTCCGGCGTTGCAATAGTCATGCCTCCATTATCGCCCAACCCTATCCCACTTGTCATGTGACAACATTCGCCATCTTTCCTTTCCGTTTTCCCGACCGTCCGCTCCATATCCAGGTCGCCCGCCCCACTAGAGCCATATGCCGAGCGTTTTCGTCTCATATCCCGACACTTGCGGGACCGACCAATAAACATGGCGAAACCATTGCGATCGTTCCATCGGAAGTCATAGAATGTCCACCGGATCGCGCGACGAAGAGCCCAACCGGGTGTTCCCGCACGGGCATGCCGCCGCACGTAGATGTTGCGACCAATACCCGCGAGGAGGCTTGATGCACCAGGTTTTCGCCATCTTCCTTCGAGACGTGAAACGCATTCTGAAGAACCCCGTGGCGCTCGTCGTCACGCTGGGTGTGGCCATCATCCCATCACTGTACGCATGGTGCAATATCCTCGCCAACTGGGACCCGTACGCGAACACGGGCAACATCCAAGTCGCTGTGGCGAACGAGGACAAGGGCACAACCTCCACGCTGGTCGGCCATCTCGACGCTGGCCAGCAGACCGTCAACCAGCTTAAGAAGAACCATCAGCTCGGCTGGCGTTTCGTTCCCAAGCAGCAAGCCATCGAAGGCGTGGAATCCGGCAAATACTATGCGGCGATCGTACTGCCGGAAGACTTCAGCTCCAGACTAATCGGCACCGTCACCGGTAAAGGCGACCGACCGTCGATCACGTACTACATCAACGAAAAGCTGAACGCGATCGCGCCGAAAATCACCGATACGGGCGCGACCACGATCGACGAGCAGATCAACACCACTTTCGTTTCCAGCGTGGCCGACGCCGTGGCAAAGGAAGTGAAGGAGGCAGCGGGAGAAACCACCGGCAGCGTGAAAAGCGCGCAAAGCGACGTCGTCAACGATCTGACCGACACCATCAACCAGCTCGAAACCGTCCAACAGCAGCTGCGCGACACCCGTTCCACGCTCGACAAGGCCCTCACCACCATCGATTCGGCCAAACAGTCCAACATCGCGCTCGCCTCGGAAATCACCAACTCGCTTGACACCGTCGGCAAGGCGTCCGACTTGCTGAGCGAGACGCGCACACAAACCGAACGATTCTCGAACACGCTGGTCGGAGCGCTCGACAACGGCAGCACGCAACTGTCCGGCCTGCAGGTCAACGTGAGCAATGCCACCGGCACCGTGCTCAGCGGACTGAACACCACGCAGGACGCGCTCGACCAAGTGTCCAGCACCATGCATCACGTCAACACCACCACCGGCAATGTGCTCGACGACGTGGAGAAGGCGTTGCAGGCCAGCCAGCTGGATCCGAACAGCCAAACGTATAAGGATCTTTCCGCGCAGCTCGCCGAAGCCCGCAAACAGCTGACGTTCCAGCAGCAGCGCATCGACGCCTTCGATCAGGACACCACGGCTGCGATCAACGCGGGGAAGAACACCGCGAACGGGTTCAACGACGATGTCACCACGCTGGCGAAGAACGGCACGGCGTCGATGGCGAGCGCACGCACGACCATCACCGGCACGGTCATGCCGAATCTCAACACCGGGCTCGATACACTCAGCCTGGCCAATGGGTCGCTGTCCGGCACGCTTACCACGCTGCAAAGCACGCTGGAACAGGGCAACGGGCTGCTCGACCAGTTGTCGCGCACCGTGACCCAAACGAACACCACCATTGCTGGCACGCAGACACAGCTCGCCAATCTCGCCAAACAGCTCAACACCACGCGCACCGATGTGGCCGCGTTGAGCAGTTCGGCGATGTTCCAGCAGCTTTCCCAAGCGCTCGGACTTGACGCGAGCGAGGTCGGCTCGTTCGTGGGCGAACCGGTGCATTTGGACGAACAGGTCCTCTACCCGGTCAAAAACTATGGTTCCGCGGTCACGCCGTTCTACACGAATCTTGCGCTGTGGGTCGGCGGATTCGTGCTCGTCGCAATCTACAAGCTTGAAGTGGACCGCGATGAGAAGATCCGCATGTACACGCCACGCCAAGGCTATATGGGCCGTTGGCTGCTGTTCGTCACGGTCGGATTCCTGCAGGCGATCATCGCCACGATCGGCGATCTCGCGCTGGGCATCCAATGCGAGCATCCGTTCCTGTTCATCCTCGCCGGCATTTTCGCCTCGTTCGTCTACGTGAACATCATTTACGCGCTCGCCGTGGCGTTCCGGCATATCGGCAAGGCCGTCGCCGTGATTCTGGTGATCATCCAGATTCCGGGCGCGGCAGGCCTCTACCCCATCGAGATGATGCCGGAATTCTTCCGCCGTCTGAAACCGTTCCTACCGTTCACCTACGGCATCAACGCGATGCGCGGGCCGATCGGCGGCATGTATGCCAACCATTATTGGATCGACATGCTCTCGCTGTTCTGGTATCTGCCTGTGGCGCTGTTCATCGGCTTGGTGGTCCGCAAGCTGGCGTTGAACCTCAACCGCCTGTTCGACAACCGTCTGGCGGACACTGATCTGATGATCACCGAACATAACGAAGGCACGGTGGAACCGTTGCGGCTCACCGAGACCGCGCAGCAGATCGCCGAGGAGTTCCCCGAACTCGCCCGCAGACGGGCGATTCATTTCTTCCGCCTGTACCCGCGCCTGGTGCGTTGGGGATTCCTCGCGCTGGCGGTACTGCCGTTCGTGTTCCTGCTATTGCTATTCATCACGCGCATGAAGCTCGCCATGCTGCTCGGTTGGATCATTTCGATCATCGCCATCGACACGTATCTCATCGTGGTGGAGTATCTGCGCGAACGGTATGCGAATTATCTGGGCGAGGAAGCGATGAGTGCGGAAGAGTTCCGCAGCGCGATCCTGCACGAGAACCTGCTGTTCCGGCCGGGCATGCATTACAAGCCGATGCATGCCGTACGTACGAGGCTGTATGAGGTTGCGCATGGTGGTTTGGCCGGACATGCGACTGAACATGCGGCTGAGTATGCGGCTGGAAACACGGACGGAAATGCTGGCAGGAGTCTGCGTGAGGAGGGGAACGAACAGTGAAAATGATCTGGGGCATCTTCAAGCGGGACATGTGCCATGCCACCCGCAACGTGATCGCCGTGATCGTCTCGATGGGCCTGGTGGTGGTGCCGGCGCTGTACGCCTGGTTCAACATCGCGGCCAGCTGGGACCCCTACGGCAACACCAAGGCATTGAAGGTCGCCGTGGCCAATAACGACAAGGGTTACAAGTCGGATCTCATACCGGTGCGCGTCAACGTGGGCGAAACCATCATCAGCACACTGCACGCCAACGACCAGCTGGACTGGCAGTTCGTGAAAAGCGACAAGGCAATCGACGGGGTGAAATCCGGCGAATACTATGCGGCGATCGTAATTCCGAAAGGTTTCAGCGCCGACATGATGACGCTGTTCTCCCCCGACATCAAACACGCGCAGCTCAAGTACTATCTGAACGAGAAAATCAACCCGATCGCCCCGCATATCACCGATCAGGGCGCGACAACCGTGGTCAACACGATCGACAAAACCTTCGCCAAAACGATTGCGCAAGTCGGACTCGACCTGGCCTCAAGCATCCTACACTATTCGCAAAGCCCGCAAATGGCCGAATACATGCGCAACCTCAACGGCAATCTCACCACCACGGCGGATACGCTGAGCGGCGCATCGCAGCAGGTGACGTCGTATTCGCAGCTGCTCGGCTCGGCGAACGACATCGTGGATTCCACGGGCAAACTGCTCGCCTCGGCGACCAAGGCGGGCAAACAGGCCCAGAACGCGTTGAAGCAAGGCAAATCAGGTGCCACGTCACTCACTTCTGCAGGTGCGAACGTCACCTCCTCGGTGAACACCGCGCTCGACCAGGTGTCAGGCGCGTTCGACCAAGTAGCTGCCAAGGTGAACAAGGCGTTCGACGCGATCGGCAAGGGCTCAGACACCGCAGCCAGCCAGTTGGCAACGTTGAGCGAACAAATCTCCAGCGGCGAATCGCTGTACGACACGTACATCACAAGCCTCAACCACATGCGCGAATCGGTGGAACAACTACCGGACAGTGATTCCGCGAAACAGGCGCTGCTGGAAGCCATCGACCGGGAGATCACGCTGCTGGAAGCCGCCAAAGGCGATTCGCAGAAGCTCGCGCAGCAGCTGAAAGACGCTTCCACGCAGGTCACGCAGGATACCGCAGCCGCGGAACGCTCCCGCAAGGAGATCCTGAACCGCATCACCTCCGCGAAGCAGTCGATCAGCAATGTGCGCGACGATTACGCCACGAACGTCAAGCCGAAAATCGACGCGCTCGCCTCCACAGTCAGCACGCTGATCTCCCAAACCGACAGCATGATCACCCAGCTGAGCGGCACCGCCGACGATCTGGATGATGTGACGGGCGATGTGGGGACGAATGTGACATCCATCCGTTCCGCGCTCGGCGCGATTGCAAAGAAACTCGACTCGTCGGCAGCGACGGTGAAGGAGCTGATCGCGAAGCTGGAGACGGGCGGGAACGCCGGTGACGGCAACAGCGATGGTGGCAATGGTGGCAACGACGCCAGTTCGGCCGATTCGGGTGAATCGGACGAACTACGTGCACTGGCCACCGCCAACGCGTCCACACTGTCCACACTGATTTCCGCGCCCGTCGCACTGCATCGCGTCTCGGTGTACCCGATTGCGAACTACGGTTCGGCCATGGCGCCGTTCTATACGATCCTGTCAATCTGGGTGGGTGCGATCATCCTGTGCGCCATGCTGAAAGTGACAATTTCGGACCGCGAGAAGGCGCATGTGCTGGGCTTGGGCGACACGCTGCCGCGCATCGCCGGCCCGTCCGGCCCGGGGAACGCCTCACGTTGGGGACTGCGTCTCGACCACGAGTATTTCGGACGGTACGCGATCTTCGCGCTGCTCGCGTTGTTGCAGGGCACACTGGTTTGCCTGGGTGACATGTATTTCCTTGGCGTGCAGGCGAATCATGCGCTGCAGTTCCTTGCCGTGGGGTGGCTTGCCGCGCTCGTGTTCTCGAATATCGTGTATACGCTGACCGTGTCGTTCGGCGATATCGGCAAGGCCGTGGCCGTGGTGCTGCTGGTGATGCAGGTCGCCGGTTCGGGCGGTACGTTCCCTATCGAGACGCTGCCGAAGTTCTTCCAAATGCTCTACCCGTTCCTACCATTCCCGCACGCCATCGATGCCATGCACGCCGCGATGGCCGGATCATACGGCAATGAGTACCTGCTTGACATGGTGTATCTCGCCTTGTTCCTGATTCCTTCGCTGCTGCTGGGATTGGTGTTGCGCAAGCCGGTGATCCGGTTGAACAACTGGGTGAGCCGCAATCTGGAGTCCACCAAGGTGATGTGACGAGGCGGATTTGAACGGGCTGGTTTGAGCCGGTTTAGATCGGTTTCGGCTGGTACACGTGAACGCGCTGCCCGCCATCATCGACGACCTGAAAACCCAAAGCCACGAATTCGTCACCATCGACCAGCCGGCAAAAACCTAAGCTAGCGTGGAGGCGTAGGGCATTGTCCTGCCCAGTCACTTCCCTTACGTACCGCTGCGCCATCCCGGCGCTCCTCTGCGCCGCCACTACCCCACATGTCGCCTCCTCACGCACCAACAAGTGTCCGATCCCCCGAATCAGCCACCCACGCGTCATCCGGTCACCCCAGGTTGTCCGATTCGGGAGAAACGGACACTCAGGGGCACCGTGCAAACCACACGTTGATCAGAGAACCGGCAACCACCAGCACAACACCGATCCAGAACGGCATGCCCAGCGCCACGCCCAACAGAAGCGTGCTAGAAGCCGTGGAAAACAGCGGAGTCGCGTACGAACCAATCGCAAGCGTTTCCATACTGCCGTGCAACATGCCGTATCCCCAGCACGCGTAGCCGCCCGAAATCGAAGCGGCGCACGCAATCAGCGCAGCATATCCACCGATGCCGGGCGCCGTGTCCGGCAAACCGTCTCCCGAAACGAAATGGATGGTCCACAGTACAACGGCCACACAGCAGAAGAAAATCGTCGTGCCGTCGTAACCGCCGGACAACGACGGCGTAAAAGTCGCATAAATCGCCCAAATAAAGGCGCCAACAAACGCGAGCACATACGGTAGGGGGTTACTGGCGATATTGTGGACCGCTTCCTGCATATCAAGGCTTTCTCCGCCAACCGCCATCGCCACACCGATGGTTGCGATCACCGCGCCAGGAATCGCTTTGGCGACCGCACCACGTTTGTGCGATACCGCTGCGGTCATCAGCACCAGCAGCGTCGGCCACAAGTAGTTGACAAGGCTGACTTCCACGGATTGCGCGTTCGTTGTGGCCAGGCCGATCGACAGCGAGATTGACGCCTCGTATGCGATGAACATGAGTCCGCCTGCGATGAGGTACTTGCATGGCGCTTCGCGGATTGGTTTCGGACGGCGCACAATGAACAGCATGACACCACCGACGGTGTAGATGAGCGCCGAACCGAGCGTGGCGCCGAACGATTCGGAGACCAGTCGCACGAGGCCGGCCATGAAGCCCCACAGGACGATTGCGAACAGGCCGATGAGTGTCGCCGCGTGTGATGTGGCATGGCCGAGTAGCGGATTGCAGGAGTTGCCGGTGGGGTGGTTTGCGCCGGAATCGGAGGGGGACTTCTGGTTCGTGTTCACGGGCTCCAGCCTACCCATCGCCCTCCACGAGTGTCCGATTCTGCAGAATCGGACACTCCTGCAAACTGCG
>ENA-ORRO01002770-ORRO01002770.1-human-gut-metagenome-genome-assembly--contig:-NODE-2770-length-10752-cov-2.403291_pt1 | contig 10752 bp, 11 predicted proteins | sample MGYA00242176_ERZ509136 | MGnify/ENA primary metagenome ERZ509136 (study PRJEB26280, sample SAMEA2338644) | human gut metagenome | biome: human gut; feature: human-associated habitat; material: faeces... | reverse complement strand
CGGTCTGAGTGTCGGCGAGGCAGAGCAGCTCGAAGAAATCCTTGCACAAACCAGCGGAATGGAGCACGACTTCTATTCGCGTGCGTTCAGCATCGTCGGAGAGGCGCGCCTGTCGATGGTGGCTGCCGACTCGCTGCGCAGCCTGTTGCTGCTTGCCGTTGGCGCGGTGCTGCTGTTGGCGTATGTCAAGGGAAAACTTTCAAGAAACGTCTTTGTGGGCGTGTTGATTGCCGTGGTGCTTGTCGACATGTTCCAGGTGGACAAACGCTATATCAACGAGGATATGTTTGTAAAGCACACCGAGGACGATGCGCTGACATTCATCCCTACATCTGCCGACAGCCAGATTCTTCAAGACAAATCGTACTATCGCGTTTCCGACGTGCGCAATTTCGGGTCGCCGAATCCGTCGTTCTTCCATAAGAGCGTTGGCGGATACCACGCAGCCAAACTGACGCGCTACAACGACATTATATCCAAAATGCTGCAGCCGACCAATGGCGTGATTCTCGGGATGAAACAGACATACGGCACCGTCGACCTTTCGCTCGTCGACATGAAGGCATACAATATGCTCAACACCAAATATCTGATTGTCGACGGCAAGGTGCTGACCAACCCCGGTGCGCTCGGCAACGCCTGGCTTGTCGACAACGTTGAATATGCCGAGGGAGCAGATGCCGAGATGGACGCCTTGCAGAAGCTGAATCCCGCAGTAAAAGCGGTTGCCGACGTTAAGTTTAAGCCGATGCTTGGCACTGCCGCGCCAAAGCAGCCTGGCGACACGATATATCTGACATCATACAAGCCCAACGAGCTGCGCTACAAGTCGCAGACCGGCAACGACGCAGTGGCGGTGTTCTCCGAAGTCTATTTCCCATGGGGATGGACAGCCACCGTCGACGGCAAGGAATTGCCGATAGCCCGTGTCGACTACACGCTCCGCGGCATGCGTCTGCCGGCAGGAAGCCATGAAATCGTGATGCGCTTCGACCCCAAGTCGATACACACGACGGAAACCGTGGCCTACACATCGATAACGCTTGTTTATCTGGCTCTCATCGTGGCACTTATAGCCACTGTGGCAGCCTACGGCAGAAGAAAGGAGCAGCTGTAGGTTGGGAAAAATCAGACGATATTGCACGGCGCTGACGCGCTACCGTAAAAGCAAAGGGTTCGGAATCCATTCCCCCTTTGCTTTCCATTTCGTGCTCAACGTGCTGCGCGAGAAGTCGGCTTACTATGCCTATGCCGACATTGCCGAACGCCGCAACGAGGCGCGCCGCATGAAACGTCTGCTCAAGGTGAGAAAACCGCGGATGATATCCGAGAAAAGTGCCCGGATGATGTTTCGCATCGCCAACTATTTCAACCCAAAGATGATTCTGCAACTCGGCACCAATTTCGGGGTGTCGGCATACAGCACGCTGCGTGTGGCGTCAGATTCGAGGATGTGGCTTGCAAGCAGTCAGGCAGAGCCGGAAATTGCGCTCGTCCTGCTGCAGAATCAAGCAGACCGCATCAGCGTCAGCGGTTCGTGTGGCGAGGCTGTCGACGACTATATCGCCGCCGTCGGCGACGGCAAGCGTTATGTGGTGGTCAACCGAGTGACAGAGGCGGAAGCCGTCAGCGTGGAGCGCTGGCTTGTGTCGTTGGCAGAAACGGAGGCGGTTGTCGTGGTGCGCAATTTGCAGCACGACGAGGTTGTGGCACGTCTGTGGCGCGCATTGCTGTCGCGGCTGACATACGGAATGGCGTTTACCAACGGCAAGATGGGAGTAGCCGTGATAGAGAAGAAACTGCCCCGCCAGACGTTCTCCTTATGGTTTTAGTGGCACTGATGCTTGCGCGTGGCGCGCAGGAATTGCCATAAGAACAGCGCACCGCCCACAAACAGGGCTATGCTGAACGCATAGAAAATGCCCACGTCGCGCAGTCCCAACGGGAAGCCGAGCAGCCATCCGCTCGGGATGCCCACAAGAATGTAACTTACAAAAGCAATCCACATCATCGACATTGACTGTCCTGTGCCGCGCAGCGCGTTGGCAAAGCAAATCTGTGTGGCGTCGCCGCATTGGTAAATGATCAGAGGCAGAATCAGAGCCATCGCAGAGGCCGCAACAATGCTGTCGTCGGTGAAGATGCCTACCAGCGGCTCTTTGGCGAAATAAAGCAGGAACGACACCGCAACAACCATTGCGAGCAGTATGTGATAGCCAGCCCATGTCGAGCGGCGCACTTCCGCCTGGTTGCCGCGTCCCACGTAGTTTGACACACGGATAGCCACCGCCGCGCCGATGCTGTAGTAGAACATGAAACCGAGCGTGCTTATGGTGAGTATCACTTGATAACTTGCCAGCTCCACAGTGCCGAGCCATCCCATCATCACGCCTCCAAACGTGAACGTGCCCGTCTCCATGGCCATTTGCAGCGAGATGGGCATTGATGTGCGTGTTATAGACAGCATCTCTCCGACGCTTTCGTGGGTGTGCAGAAACGCCTTGCGCATAGGTGCGTAAGCCTGTCCGCGCAGCAGCACCACGGCAAACACCACTGTCATCAGCACCCGGGAGCCGAGAGTGCTGATGCCGGCGCCGAGCGCGCCCAGCTCAGGCATTCCGCACTTGCCGTAGATGAGCAGATAGTTGAACACAATGTTGACAGCGTTGCCTGAAATAAGTATCCACATTCCCACCGATGGGCGCAGAAGGCTGTCGGCAAACTGGCGCATTGCGTTGAACAAAGCCACAAACACTATCGACGCAAGGATTACGAGATAGTAGGGACGGATGATGGGCAGCAGTTCGTCGGGCTGCCCGAAGCGGTCGATAAAAAAGTAGGCGCAGCCCATAACCACCGTCAGCAGTATGCCGAACAGAGCGTTGGCAATCAAAGCATTGCGGAAAGCCGCTCCCGCCTCGTCGTATTTCTGTCTGGCAAACAGCGCGCCGATAATCGGAGTGATGCCGTATGAGAAGCCGAGCAGACCGATAATCACAAGGTTGAACAGATTGTTGACAAACGACACAGACGCAAGGTCGTTTGTGCCGTAATGTCCAACCATCAGTGTGTCGGCGAATCCCACAAGGATTACGCCTATCTGCCCGATGCACAGAGGCACGCCGAGTTTCAGCGTTGAGCGGTAGTGTTGAGCGTATGACGTCATAAATTTTCTTGACAATGTTTTATGTATGAATGTTTCGTTTGGCCTGTTTCCACAGCCGTGCGGCGGCATAGATGACGATGAGGGTCAGCACGATGGTTGCCGAGGCAGGAATATTGGTGGCGTAGGCAGCCATCAGTCCGACTGTTGAGCCTGCAACGCTGATGATGGCGGCAAGCAGCATCATCGGCCGCAGTCGGCAGGTGAACACTTCCGCAGTCATCTGCGGCAGGGCAAAGAGCGACATCAGCAGCATGATGCCGATTAGTTTCAGAGTGAGCACTATGCAGACGGCAACCAGTATGGTCATAAGTCCGTTGATAAGAGCCACAGGCATACCTATGGTGCGCGCATAGTCGGAATCGAAAGCGCAAGTCACGATGGGACGGTGGAGCAGAGCCATCACGGCAAGCAGCAGGACGAGAAATGCGGCAAACACAGCAAGGTCGGTGTGGGATACGGTGAGGATGTTTCCAAAGAGAAACGACTGCAGTTCGGGGACGTAGCCCGGAGTCAGGAACACGAACAGAATACCGAGAGCCATTCCCAAAGCCCAGACCACGGATATGGCGGAGTCTTCGCGCACGCGTTGTCGTGTTGACAGCCATTCAACGCCGACAGCCGACGCCACGGCGAATAATCCAGCCGTCACAACGGGATTGACTCCGAGAAAGTATCCCAGTCCGAGGCCGCCGAACGATGCGTGGGTCACGCCTCCGGCTACAAACATCATGCGTCGTGCCACCACATACGTGCCCACCACAGCCGAGGCGATGCCCACAAGCAGCAGCGCCGCGAGAGCGTTTTGAAAAAATGAGTATTCAAAGATTTCCATAACTTTATTTCTTGTTCTTGCGTTCGCGCTCCTCGCTGACGAGCAGCAGCAGTTCTTCTTTGACACACGCCGGCATCTCGATGCCGCGCAGGCGCAGCGACCGTGCCCATCCGGCGATGTCTTCGGGCAGCAACGTGAGCAGCACGTCGCGGAATTCCTCTATCTGGCTGTCGGAGTATCCGTCAGGTGCAAAGCCGCGGTAGGCATCGAGTTCCTCGTCGTCGTAGTATATTATTTCGGTCGACAGTGTCGCCAAAGAGTCTTTCTCGCACGTAATGTGCATTCCGCAGCATCCCTCTTCCTCTACGGCTGAAGCCGCTTCCGCGTCATCAGGGGTTTTGTTTGGAGTCCGCCGCTCCGAGATTTTGTGACCTGCGAACAGCACCGCCCCGAAGCCTATGGTTACAGCCAATATTATCAGCGCGGGAATCATTTGGCTACCTCCATTTTAAAACCTGCCAGTGCGAGATGCCGCCAATAGTCGGGATATGACTTCGACACCACTCCGGCGTCGAGCACCGTCAGTGAGGGGAAGCGTATTGCAGCCGGGGCGAAAGCCATTGCCATCCGGTGGTCGTCGTAGGTGAGAATCCGAGGGTAGGCGGCGGCTTCGCCTGCTGCGCCGTCCCAAGAAAGAATGCTGTCATCGGCAATCTCTATGTTGAATCCGAGTTGGGCGAGTTGGGCACGCAACGCCTCGAGACGGTCGGTCTCCTTTATGCGCAGCGTGTGCAGTCCACCGATGCGGAACGGCCGCCCGGTGAGGCAAGCCGTCACAACAATGGTCTGAGCAATGTCGGGCTGGCTCGACAGGTCGATGTTGAGCGTGGCGTCGCGGTCGGCGTCGCAGAATCCGAGAGCCACACCGTTGTCGGTGTACTCTGTTGTGACGCCAAACAGTTTGAAATATTCAGCCACGCGGCTGTCGCCCTGCAGACTGTCGCTCTGCAAGCCGTTCAGACGGATGTCGAGGTCAGGACAGAGAGCCTTGATTTCATACCAGTAGCTTGCCGCCGACCAGTCGCTCTCCACGGTCAGCGAGCTGGGCGAGTAAGGCTTTCCCTCGATGACAATTGTCGACTCCCCGACAGTCACTTCCGCTCCGAAATGGCGCATCAGAGCCGCCGTCATCTCGACGTATGGACGCGAAGTCAGTCCGCCTTCGATTTCAATTGTCAGTCCGCCCTTCATCATAGGCGCAACCATCATCATCGCCGACACATATTGCGAGCTTACGTTGCCGCGCATCCGCAGAGGCGCGTCGGCTTTCAGATGCCTGCCCTCAATCCATAGAGGCGGATATCCCTCGGAGGCATAGTAGTCGATGTCGGCGCCGCAGAGGCGCAGAGCCTCCACCAGTTCGCCTATCGGACGCTTGCGCATGCGTGGCGTGCCGTCGAGCAGCACGCTGCGCCACGGTTGCGAGGCGAAGTAGGCTGTCAGAAACCGCATAGCCGTTCCCGCCGCCCCGATATTCACGTTTGCCTGAGCGCTCTGAGTCAGCAATGCGCGCCGCATGGCGTTTGTGTCGTCGCAGTCGGCGATGTTGCCGATGCTGCATCCGTCGGCCATGGCAGCGATTGTCAGAGCCCTGTTGCTGATGCTTTTCGAAGCCGGCAGATCTACGTCGACAGCGTCGGCGGCTGGTGAGAACGATATTGTATAGTTTGTTTTTTCCATATCTTGTCTATTTTGGCTGCATCGTGATTATCGGCACGAGCATCTCTTCCATCGATATGCCGCCGTGTTGGAACGTATCCTTGTAGTACTGCACATAATAGTTGAAGTTGTTTGGATACGCGAAGAAATCGCGGTTTGTGGTGAAGATGTATTTTGTGGAAATGTTGGGAGCCGGCAGCCCGAAGCGTTCCGGTTGCTTGATTTCATAAACTTGCCGCTCGTTGTAGCCGAGGTTTTTGCCGAGTTTGTAGCGCAGGTTGGTATTTGTCGCCTTGTCGCCGACCACCTTTATCGGGTTGTCGACGCGGATTGTGCCATGGTCGGTGGTCAGCACCACGCGGGCACCGCTCTCGGCTATGCGGCGCAGCAAGTCGCTTGCCGATGAATGGCGGAACCACGATTCGGTCAGCGACCGGTATGCGGCGTTGCTCGACGCCAGTTCTCGTATCATCTTCGATTCCGTGCGCGCGTGCGACAGCATGTCGATGAAGTTGAACACAATCACGTTGAGGTCGAAATTCTTGAAATTGCTGAAATTCTGCAGCAGTCTTTCGCCGAAAGTCGATTCGTAGATTTTGTTGTAGGAGAATTTGTAGCGTTTGCGGAAACGGTCGAGCTGCGTCTGGATCAGAGGCGACTCGTTGAGGTTTTTCCCCTCCTCCGAATCCTCGTCGACCCACAGCTCCGGAAACATTTTCTCAATCTGCAGCGGCATCAGTCCGGAGAATATTGCGTTGCGCGCATATTGCGTGGCGGTCGGCAGGATGGTGGTGTAGAGATCCTCTTCGATGTTGAACCATTCGGCAAGGATAGGCTTTATTATGCGCCATTGGTCGAGGCGGAAATTGTCGATAAGGATGAAAAACACCTTTTCGCCGGCATCGAGCAGCGGAAACACTTTGTCCTTGAAAATCTCGTTGCTCATAAGAGGATGCTTGCCGCCGTTGACCCACGACTCATAGTTGCGTTTCACAAACTTGGCAAACTCCGAGTTTGCCTCGTTTTTCTGCATCAGCAGCAGTTCGTCCATGTTTGTCTCCGTCTGCGACAGCTCCATCTCCCAGAACACGAGTTTGCGGTATAGCTCATACCAGTCGTCGATGTTGTCCGACTCGTTGATAAGCCGCGCGATGTTGCGGAATTCCTGCTGGTAGTCGCTCGTAGCCTTCTGCGACACCAGTTGCCCGGAATGCAGGTTTTTCTTCAGCGACATCAGTATCTGGTTAGGATTCACCGGCTTGCTAAGATAGTCGGCAATTTTGTTGCCGATGGCCTGGTTCATGATGTTCTCTTCCTCGCTTTTGGTAATCATGATAACCGGCACGTTGGGCTGGACCTGCTTGATTTGTTGCAGAGTCTCCAAACCGCTGATGCCTGGCATGTTTTCATCGAGGATGATGATGTCGAACGTTTCCGTCTCCACCCGGTCGAGGGCGTCGGCTCCGTTGTTGACTGTCGTCACGTCATATCCTTTCATTTTCAAGAACATGATGTGGGGTTTCAGCAAGTCGATCTCGTCGTCAGCCCAAAGAATTTTTCCATTATTTTCCATAATCCAAAAACCTTATCAAAACGTAAAGTTAGCGATTTTCGGTGGTTGTTGGATTATGGACGGTTTCTTTTAAGAAATTTTATGCAGTCAGGCGTGTTCCCTGTGGCTGAGTTGGTAGAGCATACCGTAGCGCGAGAATTTGTTGACGGCAAGGGCGAGGAAGAAATAAACTGCGGAAAGGAGCCACAGCATCTGGTATTCCAGCCCGATGTCGGCTATCGACGCGCCGTTGGCGTTGATGCGCTCAAACGCCTGCATCGCCCATGTCGACGGACAGCATCCGCTGAGGAAGCGGAAGAACGGGTTCATGTCGAAAAGCGGCCATGTGATGCCAGACAGGAACAGGAAGATTATCGAAGTGAACACAATCACCAGAAACGCGCTCTCGCGTTCGCGCACAAACACCTGCAGAGTCATTCCGAGGAATGTCACCGACAGCATGTAGGGTATCGACATCAGCAGGATGTCGATAAAGCCGCCCACTTGCGGATATTTGAAGATGGCAGGCACGATTAAGAGCAGATAGAGCAACGGGATGATGTAGATGACGATATAGGCGAGCGACTTGCCCAGCAGACGGCATACGGCTCCGGAGTTGACCGTGTCGAGCGGGTCGATGCCTCCGTTGCGGCGACGGCGCTCGTAGATTGCACCGCCCATCATGCAGATGGCGAGAACGAGGGAAATGATCTTCTTAGTGTTCTTCATAGTAAAATCTCCTTATAAATATTATAGTTTAAATTGGTTGTTGTGTTGTGAAATCAGTTTTTCACGGTGATGGTGATGATGGCCCCGGCAGTACCAATGATTTCGCCACTGACCGGGTCTAAATTGTGGAACATTGCTGTGCATTCGTATGTACCGGCCGGAAGCTCCACATCAAGGGCAGCACGTTCGATCTTGCTGCCCACAGGGATCGCTTTGGACTGATAAATGACCTCCTGCGTGTCATTGCGGATAAACTCCACCTGCTGGGGGTAGTTGTTGATCGATTCGTTTACGATCATGACATTGCCCTCAGCCTTGCCGTCCTCGAAGTACGGCGCGGTGTTCATGGAAATGTTGATCATGCCCTCCGCGACCTTTTCGTTCAGTTTTTCCGCAATTTCTTCGGGCGAAAGGTTATCCCAGCCGCCCTCGATGGCTGCATCGTCATAAACGATGCCCGTCTTGGGATCGTCCTTGGTCTGCGCAGGCTTGCGGATCAGGCGGACGGCGGTGAAAATGCCGACCGTAATTGCAGCGGCAAGGCCGACAACGGCGAGGATAACTAGGGTTCTGGACTTCGCGTCCCGTTTTTCAAATTTGTGCATAGTTTTTTCCTTTCTGTGTTGGGACGCGGAACCGCTCTCCGGCTGGTCGCGCGCCCGGTATGATGGATGTTTGGTCATGAGGTCAAGCCTCCTTCCTGCTGGGCAAAGTTGTCTGCCCATGAAAAAAGCGCCCACCTTCAGGGCGGACGCAGACAATGAACGCGATATTTCATTGGAAACCTCCCGTTTTTTATTTCGCCGCTTTTCTGTAAGCGTCGATGACTGCTTCCTTGAGCGCCGTGCGCGCTCCGGACGTGATGGGATGAAAAACATCCGTGTACAGTGTCTTGCCGTTCTTGTTGAATGCTTTCTGCGGCATGAAGATGTTCAGCCCCTGCTTGGATTCTGCCAGCCGAACGCCGTGTACCTTGAACATCCCGTCAAAGGTGACGGTTGCGTAGGCTTTGATTTTCGCGCCCGCGTCGGCAATGTGGTCGATTGTAACTTCCATGTTAGAAAAGTCCATATGGTTGATTCCTCCTATAGCTGCATTGTCATTTCATTTTTCTGGGTTTGCGCATACGCTTCATCCAGCGGATAATCCTGCTCGGCATGACCTTCGCTGCGCAAGCTCTCCAACATACCGAGAAACCGTGTTCCCTGTTCCGTGCTCTGATCCAGTACCCAGCGATCTCGCAGCACATCCAATGGATTTTCAAATTGCAGCAGATATGAAAGATCCCTGCGGGAAAGATCACTGCCGCTGCACAGAAATTCCGAATAGCAAGTTGCGGTTGCTGCAATCTCATCTGCTATGCCAATCAGCACGCCGGGGCTTCGGTCATACAGATTTCTCTGATATGTCTGCCAGTTCTGTTCAACTTTCTCCAAAAGCCGTTTCCAAAGCTCGGATGTGGTCTGCACGTTTCGGCAAACAATGCTGCCATGCAGAAATTCAGCGACATCGATTGCCTCCGCGTTTCGGAACGGCAGATCCCCGCGGAAACCGATCTTCAGCTTGGAAAACTCTGCCGCGGCCTGCACCAGCTCCGGAGGGCTGTTCAGTGGGATCTCCTGATTCCAGCGGTACCAGTTTCCTTCGCGGCGGCACGGTGTCAGCTTCAGGATGATGTGCTCATCCGGCTCGAATTTCGGATAACGGCAGAGCTGACCGCCAGCGCCGTAATACGGCTTGCCTTCGCAAAGAACTGTTTGCTCCATGTATGCTTTCATTTTTGCAAGGCTTTCACAGAACCAGCATTCCGTATCATCAAAGCGCCGGATTGCGCCGTCATCCAGAATGCTTTCCAGATTCGCTTTCTTTGTCAGGTGGTAGACCTCGGATGGAATGGGTGCTTTTACATACGCCATTGGCAAATCCCTCCATAATCACAGGAAGATCGTTTCATTCTGTTCCAGTTTTCTGGCAAGCTGCCGCAGGCAGACGCCCTGCTCCCGCAGATATTCCACGATGTCCTGCGGCTCACGCTGCAGTGCTTCCTCCTCCACACGCTGCAAAGGTTTGTCCTTTTCGCCTTCCTTATCACAGCATCCGCACTGTTCGCGGAGCTGATCAACCAACACCTGCTGAACATCCGCAAGATCCCGGATGGTAAACAAAATGTCCTCCACAGACATGTGAGAAGCCAGCAGGACGGTCGCGCCCGTGCCGGTAAACAGAAGAATGGATTCCCGCTTCTGCCACAGGGAGGTTGCTGGTGGTCTGGTCTTCATGACCTTTTCAAGCAGTGTTTTTCTATTGAGTTTCTCCATGAGTTTCATGTTCGGTACCTCTTTTCCTGATATTGCGGGCGTCATACAAAAATGCCCCGCTTGCAAGCGCTCTGCCGAGATTTCGGATGCAAACGCCCTTTTCCCACAGCTCCCGCAGCAGCTTTGGCGGCAAGCGCCGCAGTGCGTCTGTTTCTTCTACCCGCGCTGCCCGGCATTCGCAGAGCGCATCGCACGCGCCGCAGACCTCGATCAGCTTTTGCAGATAGGCCGCCTGCGCTTCGCCAAGCCCCCTGACTGCAAAGACCAGATCCTCCGCTGTCATCTGCGCAGATGAGAGGATGGAAAGGCCGCACCCCGTCCAAAACAGCGTTCGTATTGTATCTGGCAGAAGAAACGTCTGAGCACATTCATCCGGCAGGGTTTCGTGTACAGGCTCTTTCTGTTCCAAGCTCCGGTTTCCTCCTTTTCAAGTTTCGTTCCCGCAGCGAACCGCAGCCGGGTTCATGCACCAGCACCAGATCGCCGTTCTCGATCT
>ENA-ORRO01002769-ORRO01002769.1-human-gut-metagenome-genome-assembly--contig:-NODE-2769-length-10752-cov-3.537908_pt1 | contig 10752 bp, 10 predicted proteins | sample MGYA00242176_ERZ509136 | MGnify/ENA primary metagenome ERZ509136 (study PRJEB26280, sample SAMEA2338644) | human gut metagenome | biome: human gut; feature: human-associated habitat; material: faeces... | reverse complement strand
AAATGCCTTTTTCCTGGAAAAGCTGGCGAATGAATTTAAAGACCAGAAGAATACGGGAGATACGGTGGTCACAACCTTGGATGCGAACCTGCAGAATGCAGCATATAATGCACTGGGAGATAACAAAGGTGCAGTTGTCGTGATGGAGCCAAGTACAGGGAAGATTCTGGCAATGGTATCGAAGCCGTCTTTTGATCCGAATAATGTTTCGGAAAACTGGGATGCACTGAACAATGACGAGAACAGTTCGCTTCTTAACAGGGCTACACTTGGACAGTATACACCGGGGTCGACATTCAAGCTGGTGACAACACTTGCTTTTATGCGGCAGAATCCGGATTATAATAATTATTCGTTTGAATGTAATGGAGAATTTTCACAGAATGGGGCGACGATCCACTGTTATAACAGCACTGCCCATGGGGAAGAGAATCTGATGGATTCGGTTGCAAATTCCTGCAATTCTTCGTTTTCAAATATCGGGCTGCAGCTGGATAAGGCAGAATGGAGAAAGACTGCCAAACAGATGCTGTTTAACGGCAAGCTTCCGGGTGATGTGAAATATAATGAAAGCAGTTTCCGCCTGAAAACAGATGCAGGAGATGCAGATACGATGATGACTGCAATTGGTCAGGGAGAGACACAGGTCAGTCCGTACCATATGGCGATGATCGTTTCGACGATCGCAAATGGTGGAAAGCTGATGAAACCGTATCTGGTGGACAAGATTACAAATTATGCAGGCACAACGGTGAAGAAATATATGCCGGAAAGCTACAAAGAGCTGATGACATCATCTGAAGCTGCACAGCTTACGGAATACATGAAGGCGGTTGTGGATTATGGTACCGGAGCTGCGCTTTCAGGTGCGTCTTATACAGTGGCAGGAAAAACCGGAACTGCTGAGGTCAGTGAAGATGGAAATACAGTACATTCCTGGTTTGTCGGATTTTCCAATGTGGATAATCCGGAGCTGGCGATCAGCGTCTGTGTCGAGGATGCGGATACGGCGACCATTACTGGTGTCAGTGTCGCAAAGCAGGTGTTTGATTCTTACTATAATAATTAAAGGTCAAGGTGACAGCGCACATGAGGTTTTACAAAAATCTTTATGTCAGCGAGAGCATGACAAAAAAGAAAGAAAAAGTGATTGCAAAACTGAATAAAAAAAAGTATCCGTTGAATACTTATGTGATCGCGCTGATCGAAGAAGGGGAAAATCAGCTGGAATTTTATTCGACGTTGATGTTCCGACAGGGAAGTGTGATTGATGATGATATTTTCGTTGTCGGCATAGCGGGTGGATATGATGATGCGCTGTATCTGGTAGAAGAGATCGCGAAGGAAGTTTATGAAAAAACAGGGGATCTGGATATCCGGTCCTACATCAGAGAGCGGGAGAGGGAAGAAGCATGATTCTACATATCATTGGATTGATTTTGAAGATTATCGGAATAATTCTTCTGGTGATTCTGGGAATTCTGCTACTTGTGATCGGTGTCCTTCTCTTTGTACCGCTGAGATATGAACTGCGTGCCGAGTTTCCGGGGAAGCTGGAAGATGCAGAGGGGAATCTTAAGATTTCATGGCTGCTTCATCTGATTGCAGGAAGAGTGGAGTATCGGAACGGCGATGTGAAATGGCAGGGGCGGATTGCCTGTAAGAAGTTGGGAGATGTTCTGGAAGCGGAAGATAAACCGGTGAGAAAGAAGGAGAAAAAGCCGGATGGCGGAAAAAAAGCCGGTGCGGAGAATGCCAGTGAGAGAACGGCAGAAAGAAATGATGCGGCAGATGTAAAGAAGCCGCAGACGCTGCCGGAAAAGAGAGCCGAAAGCGGAACGTATGCAAAGCCAGAGCATACGGACGTGAAAGATGAGAAGTCCAAAACAGAAACACAGGGAAGTCCTGACACGAAGGTGAAAACATTTTCAGAAAAAAAAGAAGAGAATGTTACACCGGAAAAGGAAAGTGAATCCAGAGAAAAAAAGGATGTTCATGACGAGAGAGGATCCGGAAAGGCTCACAAAACTCCACGAAAGCGGAAGAAACCAGTCAAAGCATTTGGAAAACTGATCCGGAAGCTCAGTCAGAAGCTTCGTGAGATCCTGGAAAAGATCAAATGTACATGGAAGAATTTATGTGATAAAATAAAAAATATCGCAGATAAAAAAGATAAAATTCTGGAGTTCCTGGAACAGGAAAATCATAAAGCAGCTTTTGCACGTGGCAAAAAGGAACTGGTCTGGGTGAAGCGTTTTCTGAAGCCGAAAAAGCTTCGCGTAAAACTGCATTTCGGTTTTGAAGATCCTTACCATACCGGACAGGTACTGGCACTTTGTGGAATGTTTTATGCATTTATCGGAGAAAATATGGATCTGGAACCGGATTTTGAAAAGCGGGTACTGGAAGGTTCCGTTTATGTAAAAGGAAGACTAAGAACAGTTCATATGGCAGTATTTGCAGCAAAGATGCTGTTGGATAAGAATATCCGCAGCACTTACCATGATATCAGGGAGTTTAAATGGTAAAGCATTCGATAGAAAATAACAGGAGGAATCGAAAAATGGCAGTAGATAATCAGTTTAAAGAGACAGTAGATGCATTGTTTAAAGGGATGAACGGTGTGGTATCATCCAAAACCGTTGTAGGAGATGCAATCCACATCGGAGATACGATCATTCTTCCGCTTGTTGATGTATCTTTTGCAATCGGAGCAGGGGCATTTCATGCGGACAAAAAGGACAGAGGAGCCGGCGGACTCGGCGGAAAGATGATCCCGAGTGCGGTGCTTGTGATCCAGAACGGAACAACCAGACTGGTCAACATCAAGAATCAGGATACCATGACTAAGATCCTGGATATGGTCCCGGATGTGATCGACCGTTTTAAATCCCCATCTGAGGATAAGATGACCGAAGAGGATGTGGCAGATCTGTTAAATGAAGCAGATTCTCCGGAAAATCAGGAATAGACGTAGGTTTCTGGCATATATTTATTGTAAAAGAGGAAAAAGCAGGAACGAAGATGAAACGGGTATTTGGTTTTGCACTGTTTTTTGTGGCACTTGGTATGGTGATCATGATGTTCATTCCGAGCATATTTATCGGAATTCTGATCGTTCTGCTGTGCCTCCTTGTCGGATATCAGCTTTTTTGCTGCTGATTTTGAAAAAATATGAGAACCTGCAGGGGAAACCCTGAAAAAAGCCTTGCGTATGCAGGGCTTTTGTGATACAATGCTAGCGTTGCAAAAAAACACGTGTGTGGTTTATCCCGGTGGTGCCAAAGCTGACAAGCATGGTTCGCGGACATAAGCACACGGAAGTAAAAAACCAATGGAGGAAAGAAACATGAGCGTTATTTCAATGAAACAACTTTTAGAAGCAGGTGTTCATTTCGGACATCAGACAAGAAGATGGAACCCTAAGATGGCAGAGTACATCTACACAGAGAGAAATGGTATCTACATCATCGACCTTCAGAAATCTGTAGGTAAAGTAGATGAAGCTTACAAAGCTATGTCTGATATCGCTGCTGAAGGTGGTACAATCCTTTTCGTAGGAACAAAGAAACAGGCTCAGGATGCTATCAAATCTGAAGCAGAGCGTTGTGGAATGTTCTATGTAAACGAGAGATGGTTAGGTGGTATGTTAACAAACTTCAAGACTATCCAGAGCCGTATCGCAAGATTAAAAGAGATTGAGACAATGGCAGCTGATGGTACTTTCGAAGTATTACCTAAGAAAGAAGTTATCGCTCTTAAGAAAGAATGGGAGAAATTAGAGAAAAACCTTGGTGGTATCAAGGAAATGAAGAAAATCCCAGATGCTATCTTTATCGTAGATCCTAAGAAAGAGAGAATCTGTGTTCAGGAAGCTCATACATTAGGAATTACACTGATCGGTATTGCTGATACAAACTGCGATCCAGAAGAATTAGATTATGTAATTCCTGGTAACGATGATGCTATCAGAGCCGTAAAATTAATCGTTTCTAAAATGGCAGACGCTGTTATTGAAGCAAATCAGGGTGCAGAAGCTTTAGAAGAAGTAGCTGAAGAAGCTGCTGTTGCAGAAGAAGCAGAAGCATAAGAAGGACCTACAATATGCTGTCTGGTTAACCAGACAGCATATTTTTTAAAAACATTTATTCATATTGGAGGATACGAAAATGGCTATTACAGCAGCTATGGTAAAAGAACTGCGTGAATTAACAGGCGCAGGAATGATGGATTGTAAAAAAGCTTTAGGCGAGACAGACGGAAATATGGACGAGGCTGTTGAGTACTTAAGAAAAAATGGACAGGCAAAAGCTGAGAAGAAAGCAAGCAGAATTGCTGCAGAAGGTCTTTGTACAGTAGTTGTAAAAGATGACAAGACAGCAGCTGTTGTCGAAGTTAACTCTGAGACAGACTTTGTTGCTAAAAACGAGACATTCCAGCAGTTCGTAAAAGCTGTTGCAGAGCAGGCTGTTGAGTCTGATGCAGCTGATATGGATGCATTCATGGAAGAAAAATGGAATGAGGATCCATCTAAGACTGTAAAAGATGCTTTAGTAGAGAAAGTTGCAGTGATCGGTGAGAACCTTAAAATCCGTAGATTTGAGAAAGTTGTTGCTACAAACGGATGTGTTGTATCTTACGTACACGGTGGCGGTAGAATCGGTGTTATCGTTGAGGCTGAAACAGCAGTTGTAAACGATGCTGTAAAAGAAGCTTTAACAAACCTTGCAATGCAGATTGCAGCTTTAAATCCAAAATATGTTTCCAGAGATGAGATCAGCGAAGAATATATCGCACATGAGAAAGAGATTCTCTTAGCTCAGATCATGAACGATCCAAAAGAGTCCCAGAAACCGGAGAAAGTGATCAATGGTATGATCGAAGGACGTGTAAGCAAAGAATTAAAAGAAATCTGCTTAGTAGATCAGGTTTATGTAAAAGCTGAAGATGGAAAACAGACAGTAGCTAAATACTTAGAAGAAGTTTCCAAAGCAGTTGGTACACCTGTAAGCGTTAAGAGATTTGTTCGTTTCGAGACTGGTGAAGGAATCGAAAAGAAACAGGAAGACTTTGCAGCTGAAGTTGCAGCTCAGATGAACGCATAATAAAAATTTGATTTTAGAAATACCCTGAGGACAATCCTGTTTTCAGGGTATTTTTTTTGTCGAAAATACGAAAAAAAATGATGTAAAAATTTGATGAAAAATATTGCCAAATGTTAGAAATTGTCTTATCATAGTGCATATAAAAAAGTTTACATAACTATTACAAAGGTAGTACAAAAACTACAAAACTAGAAAATGCGAAGGGGATGTTATAGTCATGGAAACAAAACAGAAAGTATCATTTATTCACTCTATCACAGCAAAGATTATGTTAATGGTAGTTGTTGTGGTAGCATTATCACTTACGGCCTGTATCGTAATAGCGGATACGAAGGCATCAACGACAGTTGGCAATGTCAATGAGAACTATATTATGAGTCTGACAGAGTCAGTAGCAAATACATTGGACAAGATTCCGGCAGAGGTTGATTTTTCCACCCAGTGTGCGGCTGTCATGCAGGACATGAGCATGGAGGGTGTTTCTTCAGCATATGGATATCTTGTAGATTCTGACGGCACGATGCTGTATCATCCAACCGCAGACAAAATTGGCAAGTCTGTGGAAAATGAAGTTGTAAAAGGTGTCGTCAGCCAGTTACAGTCGGGAAATGTTCCGAAAAATGCAGTTGTAACTTATGATTTTAAAGGAACAACAAAATACGCAGCGTATGCACTGACATCTGATCATAAAATTGTTGTGATGTCTGCGGACAAAGATGAGATTATGGAACCTGTAAGCAACATGGTCAAGTTGATGGCAGCTACTATGGTCATCAGCTTGATTGTCTGTTGTTTCGTTGCACTGATCTTGACAAAAATGATCACAAAACCAATTGATGAATTGACATTAATTATTACCAAGACAGCTAATTTTGATTTCACGCGGAATGCGAATGGCAAAAAATTATATAGCAGAAAAGATGAAACCGGATTTATGGCAAATGAGATCCATATCATGCGTAAAAATCTGCGGGAGATGGTTGCAAGTATCCAGGATGCAGGACAGAAGATCAATGAGAATGTGTCTGAGTTAAACGAGGTTACGGATACAGTAAACCAGATGTGTTCCGACAACTCGGCAACCAGCCAGCAGCTTGCTGCCGGTATGCAGGAGACAGCAGCGACAACTGTTACGATCAATGAGAACGTGTCCCAGATCAAGGGAGAAGCTGAAAATATCAATGCCATGGCAGAGGAAGGTGCAAAGAATTCAGAAACTGTTATGGATCGTGCTTTACAGCTTCGTACCAAGACTGTCACCGCAAGCAATAAGACAATGGATATTTATAATTCTGTCAAGGAGAAAGCTGAAAAAGCAATTGAAGGCTCCAAAGCAGTTGAGAAGATCAATGAACTGACAGGAACTATCATGGAGATTTCTTCACAGACAGGTCTTCTGGCTTTGAACGCATCCATCGAGGCGGCAAGAGCAGGAGAAGCAGGAAAAGGATTTGCTGTAGTTGCAACTGAAATTGGAAGCCTTGCAGACCAGACTTCCCAGGCAATTGCCAATATCAGTGCGATTGTAAAAGAAGTAAACGAGGCAGTCGGCAATATGTCGGAATGTCTGGAAGAGACAACAGAGTTCCTTGAGAAGAGCGTATCTGTTGATTACAAAGAATTTGAACAGGTAAGTGAACAATATAAGGATGATGCGAATGTATTTAAGAACAGCATGGAGGGAATCAAGACATCCATGGCGCAGCTTGCAGGTGCGATCGAGCAGATCGCAAGTGCTTTGAGCGGCATCAACGATACGGTGGGTGAATCCTCTGTGGGCGTTACGGATATTGCAGAAAAAACTTCCGGCATGGTAGAGAAGACATCATCCGCAACAGATAAAGTAAAAGAATGTTATCAGTGTGTAGATGAACTGAGAGATATTGTTACTAAATTTACATTAGAGTAACAGATTTGTAATTGGACGCGGAGGGGCAGAGCTGTTTTGACGGCTTGCCCCTTTTAAAATAGGAAAATTCTGACAATAATTGCAATAATTTGAAAAAATCATACGATTATATGCTGTTTTCTGCTTTGAAAAATCAAAAAATGTGTTACAATAGATAGGAGACAAATGATAAGCTTGGGGGTTATTCCATGCAGGATAAAGATACAGAGGCAATAAATAATCAAAGAAAACGAAGAAAAAGAATCGGACGGATTCGGAATGGTATTATAATGACGATTGCCGGATGGATCATCCTGTCGATGATACTGATCATTGTTTTATTTGTGCAGGTAATAAAGATTCAGCATAAACTGGATAATATTGTGACAGTCAGTTCGAAGGAACAGGTTCAGCAGGAAAATGCGCAGAAACCGGAAAGTGCCGGGGAGTCTGTTTATACCGATGTCACTGAAGCAACAGAGACACCAAAAACCTATGAGCCTGCGACACCGCCGGCTACCGGTATTTCAGAAGAAGAGAATCTAGCCAGTGATGGGGATATACATAGGGTTTATCTGACCTTTGAAGACGGACCTTCCGATAATACGGGAGAAATTTTGGATATATTGGCCCAATATGATGTGAAAGCAACTTTTTTTGTGGTCGGCAAAGAGGATGAAGAATCCAAGGCATTGTATCAGAGAATAGTGGATGAGGGACATACACTTGGAATGCATTCTTATTCCAACAAATACAGTCAGATTTATCAGTCGGATGAGGCATTTGAAGAAGATTTTGAACGCTTACGTGATGAATTGCATCAGGTCACAGGAGTGAACAGTATTTACTATCGTTTCCCGGGTGGAAGCAGTAATCAGATCAGTAACGTACCAATGAGTGATTTTATCCATTACCTGAATGAACAGGGAGTTATTTATTATGACTGGAACGTTTCTGCGGGGGATGCAGCATCGAATGCATATTCATCCGAGGAAATAGTTGCGAATGTGATGGATGATGTAGTAAAATATAAAACGTCAGTTGTTTTGTTACATGACGCATCAGATAAGTCAGCAACGGTAGAGGCTTTAGCACCATTGATCGAGGCATTGAATGAAATGGGCGCTGAGATCCTGCCGATTGATGAAGATACATCAGTTATTCAATATGTGAAGGCAGACAGTATTGACTAACTAAATATAAATGGAGGAAGATTATGGGATTTTTTAAAGATTTTAAAGATGATTTTTCACAGGCAGTGAATGAATTGATGCCGGGTGAGGACAATTTAGAAGATGGCGCAGCAAATGAAGATTTAGTTGTGAACACTTTGGAAAATGAAGTGGATGTTGAATCTGAACTTTCCAAATTAGACGGTCTTTTAGAACAGGTGACTTCACAGACTGCAAAACAGCAGACTTCAGTGCAGAATCAGCCAGTTCCGTCCGCACCGCAGCCAAAGCCAGCAGGTGAAACAAAAATCGAACAGCCGGTGATCCCGGAAAATCATGTGAAAAACACTCAGGAGGAAAGAAAAATGGCAGACAATATAACACCAGTTGTCAATGAAACAAAACCAGTATCAGATGAGGTATCTGTAATTACAGAGGGAACGATCATCAAAGGAGATATCGTATCCAACGGATCTTTAGACATCAGAGGAAACGTTCAGGGAGACATTGGATGTAACGGAAAACTTGTTGTAACAGGTACAGTAACAGGTAACAGCAATTCTTCTGAATTTTTTGCTGATGCAGCTAAGATTGAGGGAGAAGTCGTAAGCACAGGTACTGTTAAGATCGGACTTGGCTCTGTGATCATTGGTAATGTAACATCTTCGTCTGCAGTTATCGCAGGGGCAATCAAAGGAGATATTGATGTCCAGGGTCCTGTTGTTGTCGATACATCCGCTGTTGTTATGGGTAACATCAAATCCCGTTCCGTACAGATCAACAATGGTGCAGTCATCGAAGGTTTCTGCTCCCAGTGCTACTCAGATGTTGATGTTGAGAGCCTTTTTGCTTCCAAGAATAATGAATAATCCAGAAAGGAAATGGATGCATAAATGAAACGAGTTTTTTTGAAATTAAGTGGAGAAGCATTAGCCGGTGAAAAACACACTGGTTTTGATGAACCAACCGTTACAGAAGTTGCAAAACAGGTAAAGCAGATTGCAGATAAAGGAATCCAGATTGGTATTGTGATCGGTGGTGGTAATTTCTGGAGAGGAAGAACTTCCGAGACGATCGACAGACCTAAGGCGGATCAGATCGGTATGTTAGCAACCATTATGAACTGTATCTATGTATCTGAGATTTTCCGTTCTGTTGGAATGGATACAGAGATTTTTACACCATTTTTATGTGGAAGCATGACAAAGCTTTTCTCTAAAGATGAGGCAGATAAATGTTTCCATGAGGGAAAAATTGTTTTCTTTGCAGGTGGAACAGGTCATCCTTATTTTTCTACCGATACGGGAATCGTATTACGCGCAATTGAGATGGAAGCAGAAGGTATTTATCTTGCAAAGGCAATTGATGGTGTCTATGACAGCGATCCGAAGCTGAATCCGGCTGCTAAGAAGTATGATGAGGTATCTATTCAGGAGGTAATTGACCAGAAGCTCGCTGTAGTAGATCTTACCGCATCCATTATGTGCATGGAAAACAAGATGCCGATGTATGTGTTCGGATTAAATGAAGAAAATAGTATTGTAAAGGCCATGAGTGGAGAATTTAATGGCACAAAGGTAACAGTTTAGGAGGCTAAATCCTCTCCTCACTCGGAGTTCGGATTTTTGCTTCGCAAAAACAAGGAGGCTAAATCCTCTGCTCCTGCGTAGGGCAGTCGCATTTTGCTTCGCAAAACAAGGAGGATTAATATGGACGAGAGATTAGTTCAGTTCGATGAGAAAATGCAGAAAACAATGAACAATTTATCAGAGGAATTTGGAAGTATCCGTGCCGGACGTGCCAATCCACATGTTCTTGATAAATTGAGAGTTGATTATTACGGAACACCAACACCTATCCAGCAGGTGGCAAACGTAAATGTTCCGGAACCTAGAATGATTCAGATTCAGCCATGGGAAGCTTCTATGGTAAAAGAGATTGAGAAAGTGATTTTATACCATTGGAAGAGGGATTATCCGGCGGATACCTATTTTGACCTGGATCTGACAGACTGGAAGATTACGCGGACGGAAGAGTTTCCTGGATTTTCTCATGACAAGATAACGGAGGAAGTATACTGCAGATGAAAAAGAAGATATATGCACTGCTTGCGTCATTTATGCTGGCTGTATCCATGCTGCTTACCGCCTGTGGGAATGCGAATGCCATTGCCGGCAATATTGCCAGTCAGGTAAGGGAAGAGGTATCACAGAAGAAACAGCAGGTGGAAGCTGCCGATTCGGTACCGGATGAAACAGGGAGTGTGGATTTATCTCAGATTCCTGAATTCAGTGGAAAGCCCTATGTGGTAATCAATGGGAACAAGCCGTTCTTTAAGACCGATGAATTAACGGCCCAGTCGTTTGAATCCTATGGCAATCTGGATAACCTGGGACGATGCACCGCCGCCAAGGCCAGCGTCAGTCAGGATACGATGCCGGAAGAGAAACGGGGCAGAATAGGAAACATTAAGCCAACCGGATGGCATACCATCCGTTACAGCTTTATCAATGGCCGGTATCTGTATAACCGATGTCACCTCATTGGTTATCAGCTGACCGGAGAAAACGCAAATCCTAAGAACTTA
>ENA-ORRO01002768-ORRO01002768.1-human-gut-metagenome-genome-assembly--contig:-NODE-2768-length-10758-cov-4.002149_pt1 | contig 10758 bp, 10 predicted proteins | sample MGYA00242176_ERZ509136 | MGnify/ENA primary metagenome ERZ509136 (study PRJEB26280, sample SAMEA2338644) | human gut metagenome | biome: human gut; feature: human-associated habitat; material: faeces... | reverse complement strand
GCACCACCTTGCCAAGGTGGGGGCCGCGGGTTCGAATCCCGTCTCGCGCTTTTTTTATTTTCTGAAGATCCTGGTTTTGCAGGATCTTTTATTTTTGTGTATAAAAATGAAAAAGCAGGCTCCGAAGAACCTGCCATTCATGGTACAATAAGATCGGCACCTTTTTCCTAAGCCAGCACTTTTCCTTCCGGGAACAGGCTTCTGAATACAGTTCTTACTAACGGTCCCGCAACGATCAGCTGGAAAGGCAGCGCCATAATAAAGTTTTTAGGAATGTTGGTAAGCCAGATGATAAGCAGCAGGTTCCACTGTCCGGAACGGACACAGGCTTCCAGTCCGCCATAGAAAGACATGATGATCACCATTGGAACTACCATACAGGTAGAGATAACGATCACTTTCTTTAACACACTGCTGTCTCTGTTTACAAAGAAACGGAAAGCAACTCCCTTAGCAGGTCCGGATACTACAAACCAGTCCATACAGAAAGCAAACACAACGGCAATTGGAAATCCCAGCCATCCTTCACGAAGCACCTCTGTGCTGAAGCCACCCATATGAAGGGTAACATTATACATGCTCATCCAGAGCACCATGGTAAAACACATCATTACACTGTAGATCAGACTTTCTCTTTTGTTCTGCGGCATTTTTCATTTCTCCTTTTTCATTTTCATGTACTTTTTTATGTTTGCATACGACAACCTGCCTGATCAGGCAGATGCGCATCGTCAGCGCAAAAAAAGAGACCATACGGGGACCTGGAAACATGTTTTCATGTTTCACGGTGACTCGTTTGATCTCTACTGCTATATCTCATATATTCGTATGCAATCTCACTGCGTCATACGCTTGCGCATTCTGTTTTGACAAAACACTATTATAGCGGCTCTTTTCCGGTTTCGTAAGTACTTTTTTTGTATTTTTTACATTTCGTCACTTTCTATAATACACTATATCTGTATACAGTATATTTTGTACGTCACTTACAACACCATTTTTTAGCCGGTCAGCCCCTTCTTACTGGTTCTGGTTCAGATATTCCATGATCCCCATATGTAAGGTCCAGGCCAGCCGGTCCTGGTACTCCTCTGTTTCCAGCTTTTTCGCCTCTTCCCGGTTGGATAAAAAGCCGCACTCTGCAATGACAATGGGTTCTTTCACATGAAGGAGGAGATAATAATTATCGTTGGCTTTTGCCTGCCTTTTATTACTATCTCCTAAAACATAGTCAAACCGTTTCTGCAAACTTTCTGCCAGTTTCTTTCCCCGGACAGAAGTCTTATAATAAAATACCTGTCCGCCCCGGATGGCCTCTTCATGGTAGCTGTTTTGATGGATACTGATCACCAGATCCGGCTTTGCCTCTTCGATCAGCTGGCAGCGCTTTTTCATATCCGCCATTTTTTTATGAGTATCTTTGCTGGAATACAGCCCGGTATCCACATCTCTGGTAAGTACCACCTTTACATCCGAAGCCTCCAAATACGTTTTCAGCTTTTTAGCCACTGCCAGATTAATATCTTTTTCCAGCTGACCATCGATCCCTACTTTTCCGGGATCTGTGCCCCCGTGTCCCGGATCAATTACAACAACCGCCTGTTTTTGCTCTCCGGGTCCATTTTCTGACTGTATATACTGCATCCCGGCTGCCGCCAGTCCTCCTGCCTGCCAGGATAAAAAAGCAACGGTTCCAAGAAGGACTACTCCCATAAGCAGCTGATAAGGAGACTGTTTCATGTTCCAGACCTGCTACCTTCTTTTTATCCAGTATATTCCCTTTTTCCTGAAATCAGTCAAAAATCCGGCCGGAGAATAATTAACGATCAATTTACTTCCAGATAGTTATAATCCTTTACTGCATCATCTACAATGTATTCCAGATATTCAAACAGCACCATAGGATAACAATATTCCTGCCACATCTTATATGCAGGTGTTGTCGTAGCCTCTTTTACCACTTCATAGGCTTTTCCGCCATAGCAGGCTGCATTTAACTGTGCATATACCTCGGACATCTGCTCCTTCTGACGCTGGGTCAGTTTTACAAAAAGATCGCCTGTTTCCTCTTCCTCAGAGTCCTTCATTGCATCATAAGACTGGTTATAAAAAATGGTCCTTAATGCAGCCGGCGCATAGGTATTAAAATTCAACAGGTTCTCGTCTGTACTTTTATGCTTTCTGGCCCATTTTTCCATATCTACCTGTTGTGTGTGATAGGAAAAGCTTTCATCATCCCGGTATTCCAGCACTCCGTACTGACATGGCGGTGTAGAAAGGGAACTGGTAACGATCTCATAGATCCCTCTGTCTTCTTCATCTCTCATATAATGCTGTACATGGAGATGGCCGCTTAAAAACAACGGTACATTTTCCTCTTCCAGACGGTTTACCAGTTCTTCACTGTGTTCAATGGTGCAGTCTTCCACATAGATCTTACTTTCGTCTAACAGGTTGTGATGGGCAACAGGAAGAAGGATCACACCGTCATCCCAGGCTTCATCTAACTGGTCGTCGATCCAGTCATAGGTCTCTGTTTTTATCATTCCCCCCACTTTATTCGTAGGACTGTACTGACAGCTGTCCAGCATTAAAAGGCGCATATCCGGTCCAAGATCATAAGTATAACTTAGGGAAGCCGGATCCCTGCTCAGTGCCTCATCGTATCCAAAATCATTGTAGATCTCTGCAAACTCATTGGCAGAAACTGCCTCTGCCATCTGTCTTGACCTTCCATCAAAAGAAGCTGCATTCCTGTTATTGATATCGTGATTTCCCGGAATAACCACCACCTGGATCCCGTCTTTTTCCACCTGTTCCAGCTTCTTAGCCAGCTCCTTATGGCTTTCTTTTTCTCCGTTTAAAGTCAGATCCCCGCTTAAAATGATCACGTCCGGAGAAAGAGCTTCTACCTGTTCAAAAGCAGCGTCTGTGATCTCCCACACATAGTTGGTCAGTTTTCCGTCCCCATGTTCTACCATGTACTGAAATTCTTCCCCTTTATCTGTAAGGGAATCTGCCAGATAATGAATATCCGTCATCAGGACAATGCGCTTTCCGTTTTTCATCGGTTCCGCTTTTGTCTCTTTTTCCCCGTGTGGAAATGGTTCTATATCTTCCGGATGGGCATCGGTTGGTTTCTCCGTTTCTTCTTCTGTCTCTCCGGTGGGCTGTTGTTTTGTTTCATCTTTTGTCTCTGTTTCTGCCTGGGAAGCATTTGCAGGCTGTGTTTCCTTATTTCCCGGATACAGGCTGCATCCGGCCGCAGACATGCAAAAAGCAGACAGCAGCGCTGCCGTCATTATAAGTCTCTTCTTTTTCATCCTTCATCCCTCTATTTCCTGTAGCAGTTCAGTCATGGCTGAACTGCTACTATTTTACTTCATCCATAATCGTCCAGATATCCGCTGTCTCAAATCCCAGCTTCCAGCAGGCAATTCCCGCCAGGTCATACTGATTGACCAGGTCTTTTTTCAGTCCCAGGGACTTTGCCTCTTCCATCCAGATCTTCTGGACCCCGTTTTCATTTTCAATTTCACCATAGTACTGGCCTACCTTGTCCTGCCAGGTCAGTTCTACATTATTTTCATCTACCCATTTTTTGGCAGCTGTCATTCCATAGGCCTTTGATGTAGTCTTTCCGTCTTTTTCCGTCCACACTCTTGTATAGAAGGGAACACTGTTGATCAGTTTTTCCTTTGGAACTTCCTTAAGTGTGCCGGTAATACCATTTTCCACATAGGAAATGGAAGCAACGGAACCTGCATCTCCTCCTGCAAAATGCTCATCATATCCCATGACGATCACATAATCAGCCACGATTCCCTGTTCTTTCCGGTTGTAGAATGCACTGTAAACAGCAGGAACATAATCATCTACTGACAGAACCAGTCCCTTCTGTCTGCATGATACGGACATTTCACGGATAAACTGTACATAGTGAGGACCTGCTGAGGATTTCAGGCTTTCAAAATCCAGGTTAAAACCGTCAAAGCCATAGGTATCTGCCTCTTTCATCAGATTTTCGATCAGCTTTTTTCTGGTCGCAGTAGAAGAAAACAATTTGCCGGAGTCTACATTTTTCACGCTTTCTTCTGTACTGATATTGTCAAACATGGCCCATACCTGAATTCCTAAAGCATGTGCCTTATCTACATAATCCTTGCTTGCAAGGGACGTATAATTGCCCTCGTTGTCTGTTATATTAAACCAGGTAGGCACGATTACATTCATACCCTGGGCCGTATCTGCAACCTTGTCAAAGGTAGCATTTGCATCCTTTGTTGTCACCTGATGAAAGCCCAGACGTACTTTTCCATCCATGGAAATGTTTGTATACACAGGCGCATTAAATTCGCTGACCGGTGTTTCTTCCTCCACTTTGCTTAAACGGCTGTTTGGCACATAGCCCATATAACCATCTTCTGTGCGCACTTTAGACCATTTATCCATCTGCTCTAAGATCTGCACAGAGGTTCCCTTTTCTTCTGTATTGATGATCTCACTGCGGATACCACCTTTTATCCGAAGAGCTGTTTTATGACGGAGTGTGGCTGTCTCATATGTATCCCAGTCCGTATCAATGAAAACTCTTTTGATCTCACTGGTAGCAAAAGCCTCTTCCCGGATATCCGTATAATTTTTCACAAGCCCTAAAGAAAGATAGGTTTCCCCGTCCTTTTCTTTTAAAAGAGGCCCTGCTTCCCCTTCTGTGGACTCATCCGCATAGACGATCTCCTCCGGAAGGGCATAAACTAAAAGTTTCTCCCCGTCATCCCAGTAAAAACGCTGGTTTACATAGTCATCCACCCAGTCTACCGGCAGATATACCTGTCCATCCTCGTAAATACCTTTTGCTTCCTGAAGCTCGTTATCTAAGATCAGAGCCACCTGATTCCCTTTGATCTGGAAAACATCCCGCTTATCTGCCATCACCGTTCCCGGTTTTAAATATTTTCCATATAAAAATCCGGCTCCACAGCCTGCTGCAAGAAATATAAAACCTGCAAGCAACGCCGGTCCGCAGCCGCCTTTTTTTCTTCTGGTACGTTTTCTGCTTCGTCCTGTTGGTCTGTTCTGCATATCTTTTCCCTTTTCATTCTGTATGTACTCTCAAAACCCTTACTGCCGTACTTTTATCTGTTCTGCTATATTTCCAACTATTATGCAGTTTATCACTTATTTTTAAACGTAACAACTATATATCAGAAAACTTTAAACGTTTTGAAACCATTTCCCGGTACAAAAAAATACCCGGTGGACAGCCATATTTGCTTGCAGGCCGAGATGGTTATTTTCTCGATTTACTGTCCACCGGATATTTTATCTTTTTATCTTTTTCTTTTATTTTCTCTTTTTCTTTTGATCTTCTGAAAGATATACCTTATCAAAACGGATCTCTTTTAAACCGCCTTTATCGGAACAGACATAGTCTCCCATATAAAAGGCTCCGTCTTCTCCCACATCAAAGATCCTGGTCCAGTCTGCTTCCCTGCATTCTTTTCCGTCAATGATAATAGGGATTCCCCGTTTCTTAAAACGTTTTAAACCATCCAGGTAATCTTTTCGATGTCTTGCATCTTCATTTCTTTTCTTGCTTTTCATACTGTAACTTTCCCCCACCAGACCGCATCCTGTTTCGGAGGCCCTGTGACATATATCTTCCAGGATACGGCCAGTTTTCTTTTATACCAATATATCCGCAAACCATTCCATGGTCTGAATGTCCACTGAAAATGCATCTACTGAAAGAGGGATCCGTTTCACAGAAAGGCGAAACTGTCTTTCTATTTCTTTTCTCACGATCTCGCTGCCAAAAGCAGTCAGGCAGATCCAGTCTTTTCCCGTTTTTTCCTTTTCTGTAAACAGCCCCAAAAATGACTCCAGTTTCCATTCTGACAGGTCTGCGATCAGGATCTTTTCAGAGCACCGAAGCCACTCCGGAAAGACCTCATCTCTCACTTCTCCAAAGTCAATGAGGATCTCCTGATATTTTTTTTCCATACACGCAGCCAGTACCTCCGGTCCGCCCTGACAATAAAAATCCACCTCCAGGACCCGGAAAGGTTCTTTCTTAAAGCGGCCTCCTTCTTTTCCGGAAGCCTCCAGAAAATTTCTCATCCGTTCTGTATCCTTATGGGAATTCCACTGGATCACAGCTGTTTTCCTCTGTTTCCAGCTGCAAAAATAATTAGCCGCCCGGATACTGAAATGAGTTACCCCGGTTCCCCTTCCAGCTCCTATGATCCCGGTTACTTTTACTGTCGAAACCACGAAAATCTCCTTTTTTTCATGCTCTGCTTTTTTTCCGCTTTCTGTATACAATCCCAGAGAGATCTTAAAAAGCTGACTCCCTCTGCTCCAGGTTCAAAAGGGCTTATGTATTCCGGCTCCAGAAAAAGAAAGGGCTTATGCCCCAAAGTCATATCTTTATTCTTCTTTCCCCGGGCATGCCGCCAGACAAGAGCCATCGGGCCCATATTTTCTTCTTTCGATCCGGTCATCTTCTCCAACATCATTTTTGCCTTCCCGTACTCCCACAGGTTTTCACTGATCACTGCCGTAAGAAAATGATCCTTCTCTTTTAATGTCTGTCCTGCCTCTTCCCAGTTTGTGCCAAAATCTTTTATAACCACTTCAAACTCTGTATTTGTATCCAGCTTCACAGCCGGACCGTACCAGGGTTTCATAAGACATCCCTGAATATGATAGATACCACGGCCATCAATCCGCGCCCCGCCTGTACTTTCTGCCATGCGCCTTACTGCTCCTGTTTGATTTCTTTCTTCATACAGGACTTTTATCCCCATTTTGGTAAGATAGACGCAAAGGCCAAAAGCCAGATGGGTAGCTCCGGCTCCCGGTGTACTGCCTGCGATCACAATATTCAGAGATGATACCGCATTATTATCTGCGCTGATCAGGCGCCCGCCCCGTACAGAACGCTCCAGTGCCAGTTCCAGTTCTTTTGCTGATGGATAGCGCTTTGTTCTGTCTGGTTCCATACATTTTTTAATGATGTTCTGAAGCGGCCCTGATACTGTGATCCCACAGTCTGTTTCTGCCCCTGCTTTCAAGGTTCCGTATAGCATAAACCGGAGGATGGCACCAATGGCATAAATATCCGTCCTTTGGTCTAAAAGCTGGTCAGTTGTATATAGTTCAGGTGCTGCGCAGCCTGCAGTACCATACCGTTCTTTTCTTAAACTGGCGCTGTCGCTGTCTCCGGCATGGTCAAAATCGATCAGCTGTACCGTGCCTTTCCAGATCATCAGATTTTTCGGTTGTAGATCTAAATGTAATATGGGTTTATCACAAGAATGATGTAAATATTCAACTAATGAACAGATCTGCCGCCCATAGCGAACGGCTTCTGCTTCCTGAAATGGTCCCTGATCTTGGATTAGGTCATACAGAGAATTGCCTTCAAGATATTCCTCAATAAGATAAAAGTAGTGGCTGTCCTCTTCCAGATCATAAACCAGTGGGATCCCCGGATACTTAAGTTCTTTAAGCACCAACGCTTCTCTTCTGAATTCTTCGTAATCTTTATGCGTTTTCGGTACGCACTTAATGGCCCGGTACTCGTTTAATCCCAGGTGAACTGCTTTCCATACAGTTCCCGTGCGTCCTGCTCCCACTGTTTGAATCAGCCGGTATTTTCCAAACAGGATCTCCCTTTCGTTTCACCTCTCTTTCGTTACAATATCATCTCCTTTGGCTATCTTATCTGATAAGCTGTTACTTGTCTATGGTCTATATAATGACTACACATATAGCTGGGACATGGTGTATACATCTTTTCATTCACATTCTTTCTTAGAAGTCAAAGAAAAACGCCATTTCCTGTGTTTTTTCTTTTATCTTCTGCTCATATAGCTCATTTCTGTTGATAAATGCACACTAAAAATTTTAAATATATATTATTGATATTTAATTGATATTTCCACCCATTATGTAGTATATTCTAATTGTAGAAGTTTATCTTCATAACACGTGGCACTAAAACACACGACAAAACACAAAGAGAACAGGAAGTGATCCTATATGAAAATAGAACGAATTAGTGACAATCAGATACGCTGCACCCTGACAAGCTTAGATCTAAGCTCACGGGGGATCAATCTGGCGGAACTGGCTTATGGCTCTGAAAAGGCCAGAAACCTGTTCCGTGAAATGATCCAGCAGGCAGCACAGGAAGTTGGGTTTGAAGCGGAAGATATTCCGTTAATGGTAGAAGCCATTCCTCTGTCTTCCGAAAGCATTATGCTTATTGTGACAAAAGTAGAAGATCCGGAAGAGTTAGATACCCGCTTCTCCAAGTTTTCTCCTTTTGCAGAAGCAGAGTCAGAAAATCTCCTTTCCCAGCTGGCAGATGAATTTCTGGAAGGCGCCGGTGACCTGGCTAAACTTCTGGGACAAAACGGAACAGAGGAACTTAAGGCAAATGTAAATACAGCTGCCGAAAACACAGGAACAGAGAATGCAAAAGCTCCACAGATCCAACTGCGCACTTTCCGTTTTGACAGTCTGGATCAGATCAGTGAAGCTGCAAAAGCTGCCGAAGACAGCTGTGATGACATTCACAACGCACTTTATAAAAAACCATCCACCCGTCAGTATTATCTGGTATTAAATAATAAGGACTGCAATGAACTGGATTTCTCCAGAGTCTGCAACGTGCTGGCTGAATATGCGGCCAAACTGCCAAATGAATATGCGGGAGAAGCCTATTACAAAGAACATTATGAATTAATGATCGGAGAAAAGGCTTTGCAGAAACTGAAAAATCTGTAAAAATTAACGCCCCGGATATCCGGGGCGCGTTTGTTTATTTGAAATAATCCGGGAATTCCTGACGGAATTTTCCTTCATTTAACTGCCACCGGCTCAAATGCTTTTCCATCTGGGCCATGGCATTTTCTTTTTTATGCTCGGCAATAAACTGGATAATTTTCCTGTGATCTTCGATAATGGTATTATCTTTCACTGTATTTACAGAAAGGCTGCGGATACGGTCATAGTGGATAGCCAGTTTCTGGCACATACCATAAGTCAGTTCTCTGTGGCAGATCATAAACAGCTTATGATGCATCTCATCATCTAACTGCATCATCATTTCCGGATGTGAATTTTCCATATAAAATTCCTGCAGTCCTACATTTTCCTGCAGCCATTTTATATCTTCTTCGGTTGCCATTTCACAGCACATTCCCGCGATCTGCTTTTCTAAAAGCACACGCAGGGAACGGGCTTCTTCTACCAGTTCCACATCGATTGGCGCAATGCGCATACCGCGTTGGGGGAATATTTCTATAATACGTGACTCTTCGCTTAACTGGATCACCGCCTCCCGCACAGGAGTCCGGCTAACGCCTATTTTTGCCGCAAATTCCATATCATTAAAGGCTTCTCCCGGCTTTAACCCAAGAGAAATAATCTGCTCTCTTATCATCCGGTATGCGTATTCTCTGGCTGTTTCTCCCTTTCTTCTTCCCTGTGCGTTCATGCGTGTCCGTTTCTCCTGTTCCTGCCTCTATTTCTTATTTCTGGTTTACATTTCCATTCTGCTTTACAATCGCTTCCCAGAGGCCATTGAGATAACATGCACCCAGCGCACGGTCATACAGACCATATCCCGGCATAGAAACCTCACCCCAGATTGCTCTTCCGTGGTCTGGACGGATAATGCCGTCAAAGCCGATATCATACAGCGCTTTCATGATCTCATACATATCCATGCTTCCGTCAGCTGATAAGTGAGCTGCTTCCTGGAAATCTCTGTAACCATTATACTGCAAGTTGCGCACATGTGCAAAATGAATACGTCCCTTTAAAGAACGGATGATGTCCGGGATATCATTTTCCGGATTGCTTCCTAAAGATCCGGTGCAGAGAGTTACGCCGTTAAATGGTGCATCTACTGCCTTCATCAGTTTTAAGAGGTGCTCCTTATCGGTAATGATACGGGAAAGACCGAAAACAGGCCATGCAGGATCATCTGGATGGATCGCCATACGGATATCGTACTTTTCACATACAGGCTGGATTGCTTTTAAGAAATATACCAGGTTGTTAAATAATTTTTCTTCATCTACATCCTTGTACATTTCAAACAGCTCTTTAATTCTTGCCATACGCTCCGGCTCCCAGCCAGGAAGAATTGCGCCGTTTGCATCACCTGCGATAGATTCAAACATTTTTTCCGGAACAAGTGCGTCTACGGCGGACTGTTTGTAGGCAAGTACGGTCGAGCCGTCCGGACGGACGCGTGCGAGTTCTGTTCTGGTCCAGTCGAAGACCGGCATGAAGTTATAGCAGACAAGGTGAATGTCTTCCTCGCCGAGGTGCTTTAACGTTTCAATATAATTATCGATGTACTGCTCACGGTCCGGGCTGCCGATTTTGATGGCGTCGTGGATGTTGACGCTCTCGATGCCGGAGATGTGAAGTCCAGAGGCCTCAACCTCTTCTTTTAACGCGTGAATCGCTTCGCGTGTCCACACCTCGCCCGGGGTAGTGTCGTACAGGGTTGTGATGACTCCGGTTACGCCCGGAATCTGGCGGATCTGCTCTAAGGTAACGGTATCAAATTTGGAACCATACCAGCGAAATGTCATTTCCATAAGAAAAACTCTCCTTTATTTTGTAATGTACTCTCGGAATCTTTCTGCACTTGCCTTTGCGGCTGATTTTCCGCCAGCTGCACCCGAATTTCATCAACGTACGCACCGCGTACGCCTCAGAAATTTGGGCACA
>ENA-ORRO01002764-ORRO01002764.1-human-gut-metagenome-genome-assembly--contig:-NODE-2764-length-10770-cov-2.661969_pt1 | contig 10770 bp, 7 predicted proteins | sample MGYA00242176_ERZ509136 | MGnify/ENA primary metagenome ERZ509136 (study PRJEB26280, sample SAMEA2338644) | human gut metagenome | biome: human gut; feature: human-associated habitat; material: faeces... | reverse complement strand
CCGATACGTTCGACGGCGCCGCTTTCCACGACATTTTGCTTTTACTACCTCATACCATCGTTTTCTGCATCATTTGGCCGTCAAATGATGCAGAAAAGACGGGCGATGAGGCAGTAAAAGGAATATGCGGAAGATGTGGAAGGTATGGAAAGCAGGTTTGCGATTGCGGCAGCGGCAATCGCGGATAAAACAAAACCGGCGCCCGCGTAAGGCGAGTGTCGGTGAAAGGTGGTATGCGTTCAGCGCGACTGGTCAATCGCAACTAGCCAGTCGCAACTGGTCAATCGCAATAAATCAGCCGCAGCCGATTCATCGAACCAATCGCAGCGAATCAGTCGAAGTCGGCTCCGAGGGCTTCCAACTTGCCGCGGAAGTCGGCGTAGCCGCGGTCGATCAGGGAAATGCCCTGCACGTTGGACGGGCCCTTGGCTGCGAGCGCCGCGATCAGGTGGCTGAAGCCACCGCGCAGGTCCGGAACGTCGATGTCACGGCCGGTCAGCGGGGTCGGTCCGAAGATGACCGCGGAATGCTTGTAGTTGCGCTGTTGGAAGCGGCACGGCAGGGAGCCGAGGCATTCGCGGTACAGCTGGATGGTGGCGCCCATCTGCACCAGCGGCTTGGTGAAGCCAAAACGGTTCTCATACACGGTCTCATGCACGATGGAAAGGCCGTTGGCCTGGGTCAGCGCCACGACGGGCTGCTGCCAGTCGGTCATGAAGCCCGGGTGCACGTCGGTTTCGATGGCGACCGGCTTCAAGTCTCCGCCCGGATGCCAGAATCGGATGCCCTTGTCGGTGATGTCGAATTCGCCGCCGATCTTGCGGAACACGTTCAGGAAGGTCATCATTTCCGGCTGGGTGGCGCCCTTGACGAAGATGTCGCCATGGGTGGCGAGCGCGGCGGACGCCCAGGAGGCGGCCTCGATGCGGTCGGTCAGAGACGTGTGCGTGTAGCCCTTGAGCTCCTTGACGCCTTCGATGCGGAACGTGCGGTCCACGTCCACGGAGATGATGGCGCCCATCTTCTGCAGCACGCTCACCAGATCCATGATCTCAGGTTCGATGGCGGCGCCGGAAAGCTCGGTCTTGCCTTCGGCGAGCACGGCGGCGAGCAGTGTCTGCTCGGTGGCGCCCACGGACGGGTACGGCAGGTGGATCTTCGCGCCATGCAGACCGTTCGGAGCGGTGATGTGGATGCCGTCCTTGTGTTCCTTGTCGACGTTCGCGCCGAGCTTGCGCAGGGTTTCCAGATGGAAGTCAATCGGACGACCGCCGATGTTGCAGCCGCCGAGCGCCGGAATGAACGCTTCGCCCAGACGGTGCAGCAGCGGGCCGGAGAACAGAATCGGAATGCGGGACGAGCCGGACAGCGTGTCCACGTCGGCCACGTCGGCGAGTTGCACGTTGGTGGCGTCGATCGTCACCACGCCGTTCGCGCCGTCCACGGTCACGTCCACGCCGTGCAGGCGCAGCAGGTCGGACACCACGTGCACGTCGCGGATTTCCGGAACGTTCTTCAGCACGGATGTGCCCGGGGCCAGCAATGCGGCGACCATGGCCTTGCTCACGAAGTTCTTCGCGCCACGCACCTTGATGGCGCCGTTCAGCGGCTTGCCGCCTTCGACGTGCAGAATGTCGTTCTTATTGTCAGACACGCTCAACCTCTTTCGATTCCCTTTTGGATCAAGCTCAAAAAACACTGCTGCTTAGTTTGCCATAAGGCATGTAGCATGTTCGCGAAAAACGGAATTCAGCGCAGTGTCTCCTTAATTTCGCGCGCGAGATTCGCATCCCACATGGCTCCGGTGGCGCTCATCACGGCGTTCGCGCCGGCTTCACGGTACGCCTTGTAGTCGTCAGGACGGATCACGCCGCCCACGCCCACGATGACGAAGTCGAGGCCGAGCTTTTCACGGATGGCGGCGAGCCTGCCGACCATGTCGAGACCGGCGCCGCGGATGGCGTTGCCGCACACGCCGGAACGGTCACGTCCGGCTCCCGGCAGCGCCTGGTTGCCGTTCGCGTCCACCAGGCGCGCGGAAATTGTGTTGATGGTGGAGAAGCCTTGCACGGTGCCATGTCCGACGGTTTCCCTGACCATGGTTTCCAGGTCGGTGTCGTTGGGAATGTAGGCGAGTTTCACGATGAGCGGGCGATCGCCGATTTCGTTTTTCACGGCTTCCGTGATTTCCCCCACCAGATGCGGGTCGTGGCACAGCAGGCGATTGTGACCTTCGTTGGGGCAGCTGGTGTTCATTTCCATCAGTCCGGCTCCGGTTTCCGTAACCAGATGCGCGGTGGTGACATGGTCGGCGATGTACGCCTTGCGGTCCATGCCGTCCACGCGGGAGCCTTGGAAGCTGGGCACGAGCAGCTGCCCGTCGCCGGAGGTGTGCAGCTGCTCCTCGCCGTCCTTGATCACCCGGCTGCCATTCGTCGGGGTCACGCGACGGCACGCCGAAACTGTTGGAGATCGAAATCGGAAGCTCATATCGGGTGTCGGCAAGCACGCCTTCATCCAGTTCGGCGCTGCCGGGAACCAGCGACCCGTCTGCGTTCTTCGGATGCACGGCGAGCACGTTCGGGAAGGCGTTGCAACCCCACGCGCGGGAGCGGACCGTCTTGTACACCGCCAAATCGAAACCCATGCGGAAGGCGGCGGTGGTGAACCGCTCGTTCAGCAGCGGACCAGCGGGAATGCCAAACGGCAGGTTCACGCGGAAGCCGAGGAATTCCTCGGCCTGGTCGGACGACTGCGACTGGGTGGTCTGTGCAGACTGCGCGGAGGCGCCGGCAGCGGAATCGTCCTTCATCACTTCGGCGAACGCACCGAACGGCCCCTGCAGATAGTTGTCTTCATACGTGCGATTGACGTCGTAAAACGGCGCGAAACCCTGGCTCATACTGCTCCCCGAAATTGTTCTCGTGTCATGTTTTGGATATGCGATGCGAACACACGAAATGTCATGTCCACTGTAACGCGACACACGTCCCGCCTGCACGCCCCGTCTCACCTTGGAAACCTCCTTGGCTAGGACTTCCCCAGACGAGTTTGGGCTCTCGATCCAGGTCAAGTCCAGAGAACCGGAACGCCGTCATGAGCCGGTATGCTCGGCAAGACGGTACTTGCGTCCGCGTCCGACGCCTATTGGTTCAATAACACCGTCTTTCACCAGTGAGGCCAATATCTCCCGGGTACGGGTGAGGCCAAGCCCCAGCACCACAGCCAGATACGAGGTGGGTTGCGGTCCGCCGACCGTCAACGCATAGGTGATTTTCTCCAACTGGCTTTGCGGCCTGATCGCATTGCCGAAATCGGCAGGTAGGGCCACGTTCTTGCCGAATGTGCCGACCATGTCGTTCAAACGGTCAGCCCCGCGAGCGCCAATCCTATGGACCGTACCAGTGCCATGCTCCGAATTCCGCATTGTCGGCGACTCCGCACCAACAGGGCCCCCGCCATCTGCAGAGACTCCGGGAACAGCAGAAGCTCCTGCGATCATGGAATCTCCGGCGATCTTGCGCGGATACAACGTAAGCTGCACACGCCCCGGATCGTCGAACACTTCCAATTCCGGCGCGGCGGTTCCTGCGAACAGGCAGCCTTCACGCATCACGTCAAAACCACTGCCCGCCTTTTCTCCGATGCCAATCAGATTGAACATTTTCATCAACGTGGGATTCCGCGTATCCGAAATGCCGCCTTGCATCACCTCTTCGGAGGAAAGACGCAGGCTGCCGGGATTCGACAATACGATTCTGTCGTAATACTGAATGATCACCGTGCCCCGGCGAATGAAGTAATCGGCATGAACGAGCGTGTTGGTGACAGCCTCACGAACGGCCTTATCCATCAGATTGTCATCAATCCTATGCAAATCGGCATCAAGCTGGAACGGATGGGCAACAGCCGACCGCAGACGATTGACCACCTTGCCCCAAAAATCGTACAAGTTGCCCGACCAAGTGCCATCATCCGACGTGAATCGGTCATTCCACCGCTCCTGGTCGTCCATGACCTCGCGATAGTCCAGGAAATAGTAGGGGAATTCGGACGTGATTCGCCACGCCTCACCGAACATCAGCAATCCGGCTCGTGTGGGACGCACCTGAGAACCATCAAGCCGCAACGCTTCGATGCGAAGCAGGAAATCCTCATCAGACAATCCGACCCATGGATGGCCGGGCCGTCTGTTCTTGAACTGCCGACGATATGATGCGACGCTATCCGCGTTGAGCGCGTCAGCACCCATGCCTTCAACAATCGTTCTGTCCAAGGGAAGCAGGTCACTGTCCCGAAGCATGGCACGAACCGTTTCCTCATCGCACAGATAATCGCCATCGCCATTACGCCGGTATGAGCCCGTCATCGGATTCTGGCCCACGTACACGGGAATACAGTCCCTCGCCGCACGAGGAATGTCGATGGAAATAACATCTCCCTGCGAGGTATGGCGAATCACCACGTCGTTGTCGCTCAGCACAACGGCACTGACCTTCGATGGATCATGCACCATGTTCCAAAAATCCTGCGCCATGTTCCGCGCATCATCTACTCCGGTGATATACAAAGAATGATCTTCATGCTCGGACACGCCCAGCAGAATCAGCCCACCTTCGGTATTGGCGAAGGAGCTGTACGTCTCCCATAAACTGTGGGGCAGGCCGCCCTTGGCACGTTTCGCTTCCAAACGGTTGCCTTCACGCATCCGAGGAACCTCCCGGGACCACCAGGCATCATCGTGCTCGCTACCGTCCATTGGCCATCACCGCCTTACCTACCACGCGTTTTACGCTCGTTTTGCCGCCGCTTTGCCGTCGTATTATGATTTTACCACCGCTTTGCGCGCGCTTTGCCACCGCTTTGTGGAATTTGCTGTTGGCGGAAAGGTGATGGAAGGTAAACAAAAAGCCCGGCTTGGGTGCCGGGCTTGGGAAAAGTTAGATGTGGTTGCGGTCAGCCAATGATGAAATGGGCTACCGTCGCGATCAGCCAACGGGCCTATCTGCAATTACGGACTGCGCTGCGCGCAGGCTCATTGCTGCCCTCGTTTCGGACTCGGGCAGTGCACTGCACTGCCGACCAGCCATCGCGTCAGATGATGCCGCGATCGGCCAACGGGCCTTGCCAATCAGGGTATTCACCCTCACGGGCGGATTCGATCGGCTGTTCCGGCTCGCGCTTGACCGGCAGGGTCTTCGGCTTGAACGGGAACTTTTCGGCGCGCATCTTCTCGTATGCGATGATGTCGTCTTCGTGCTGCAGCGTCAGGTCGATGTCGTCGTAGCCGTTCATCAGACGCCAGCGGGTGTAGTCGTTCACTTCGAACGGCAACGTCACATCGCCGCAGGTGACGGTACGGTCTTCCAGGCTGACGGTCATTTCGCGGCCCGGCTCCTCGTCCAGCAGCTTCCACAGCAGCTCAATGGATTCCTGCGGCATAATTGCGGCCAGCACGCCGTTCTTGGCGGTGTTGCCGTAGAAAATGTCGGCGAAACGGGAGGAAATCACCACGCGGAAACCGTAATCGTGCAGCGCCCACACGGCGTGCTCGCGGGAGGAACCAATGCCGAAATCCGGGCCGGCCACAAGGATCTTGCCCTGCTTGTATTCCGGCTTGTTCAGCACGAATTCCGGGTCGCGGCGCCACGCGTAGAACAGGGCGTCGTCGAAGCCGCTTTTCTTCACGCGCTTCAGGAACACGGCCGGAATGATCTGGTCGGTATCAACGTTGGAACGGCGAAGCGGCACGGCCACGCCGGTAAGGGTAGTCAGTTTTTCCATGTCAACAAATCCTTCGATTGCCTATCGATATTCGATTTCGATATTTCGATTACTTACGATTGCGTTCGCAGCTTCCGCTCGCAGCAGGCTCACAGGTCGGCCGGCGAGCAGATGGTGCCGCGGATGGCGGGTTCGTCCAAGATCCTCTACGGGATCTATTTTGGCGGCGTCTACGCCCGGCGACGCCAGATGCGTGCGCGAACCCTTGCCCTGACGGCCTTCGAAGTTGCGGTTCGAGGTGGAGATGGAACGTTCGCGGGCTACCATCTTGTCCGGGTTCATGCCCAGGCACATGGAGCAGCCGGCGTTACGCCATTCGGCGCCGAAGTCCTTGAAGATCTTGTCGAGGCCTTCCTTTTCCGCCTGCAGACGCACGCGGGAGGATGCCGGCACCACGAGCACACGGTGGATGTTGTCGGCCTTGTGGTGGCCCTTCATGATGGAGGCGGCCACGCGCAGGTCCTCAAGTCGGCCGTTGGTGCAGGAGCCGATGAACACGGTGTCCACGGCGATGTCCTTGATGCGCATGCCCGGCTTCAGTCCCATGTAGGCGATGGCACGCTCGGCGGCGGAACGCTCGGTCTCGTCGTTGAAGGAGGCCGGATCCGGCACCACGCCGGAGATCTTCACGCCCTGGCCCGGGTTGGTGCCCCACGTGACGTACGGCTCGAGGTCTTCGGCGTTGATGGTCACTTCCTTGTCGAACACGGCATCGTCATCGGTCTTCAGCGTCTTCCAATATTCGACGGCCTTGTCCCACATCTCACCTTCCGGCGCGTGCGGACGGCCCTTCAGGTATTCGAAAGTCACCTCGTCCGGGGCGATCATGCCTGCGCGGGCGCCGGCTTCGATGGACATGTTGCAGATGGTCATGCGGGCATCCATCGACAGCTTCTTGATGGCTTCGCCACGGTATTCGATGACGTGGCCCTGGCCGCCGCCGGTGCCGATCTTCGCGATGATGGCCAGAATAATATCCTTGGCGGTGACGCCCTTCGGCAGCTCACCCTCGATGTTCACGGCCATGGTCTTGAACGGCTTCAGGCTCAGGGTCTGCGTGGCCATGACGTGCTCCACTTCGGAGGTGCCGATGCCGATGGCCATAGCGCCGAACGCGCCGTGGGTGGAGGTGTGCGAGTCGCCGCACACGATGGTCATGCCCGGCTGGGTCAGACCCAGCACCGGAGCGAACGCGTGGACCACGCCCTGGTCAGCGTCGCCGAGCGGGCACAGACGCACGCCGAAATCCTTGCAGTTCTTTTCCAGCGTGCTCAGCTGGAGCGCCGAAGTCTCGTCCGGATTCGGACGGTCGATGTCGACGGTCGGCGTGTTGTGGTCTTCCGTGGCAATCAGCTGGTCGACGTGACGCGGCTTGCGTCCCGCCAGACGCAGACCTTCGAACGCCTGCGGGCTGGTCACTTCGTGCATGAGCATCAGGTCGATGTACAGCAGGTCGGGAGCCCCATCGCTACCCTTGCGTACCAAATGATCGGCCCAGACCTTCTCGGCCAATGTAGTTCCCATTGTGGGACCTCCTCAGATTTTTCCTCACTAATTTCCTCGCGGCTATTGCCTTGCCGCATTCTTCGTGCTATAAGCCTATGGGCTTGAAACGGGTTCGAGGTCCTTCATGCCGGTATATGAGATATGAACGAGGGACGAGCGCGGCAAACGCGGAAAAGTTACTTCCCGTCTTCTTACGGCATATGCGCAATCGTTGAAATTTCAGCATTTTCCCGGCTTCGCCAGCCGGTGGAAGCAAGGTAAATAATCTGCTTTACCCCAGTCGCGAACCACATACATTTTGCATTTCAATATGTGAGATGGCATAATTCAGCGTATGACTTCTTCTTCGAATACGAGCAACGCCATGCCCAAAACGCAGGCCATGAACGCCACGAACGAGGCAAACGGCAATTACGCAGCCACCCCGCAAAGCAACGAAATTCATTCCGGGGTCGGCGTGCTCGACAAGACAGTCAAGATTCTCGACGCTCTTGAATCCGGCCCAGCCACACTCGGACAGCTGGTTTCCGCGACCGGTCTGGCTCGTCCGACCGCGCATCGTCTTGCGATCGCGCTGGAACGTCACCGTTTCGTTTTGCGCGACCAGCACGGTCGTTTCGTGCTCGGATCGCGATTCGCGGAACTTGCGGCCGCAGCCGGCGAGGACCGCCTGTTGACCGCCGCCGCGCCGATTCTGCAGACCCTGCTCGACCGCACCGGCGAATCCGCGCAGATCTACCGCCGTCAGGGCGATCAGCGCGTCTGCATCGCAGCCGTGGAGCGCGCGTCCGGCCTGCGAGATTCCATTCCGGTTGGTGCGATGCTGTCCATGGAAGCCGGTTCCGCAGCCCAGATTCTGCTGGCTTGGGAGGATTCCGAACGCCTGCATCAGGGTCTTCGCCACGCCAAGTTCACTGCGGCCAAGCTCACCGCCGTCCGCAAGCGCGGCTGGGCCGAGTCGATCAATGAACGCGATGAGGGCGTGTGTTCGATTTCCGCGCCGATTCGCAACGCGTCCGGCCAGGTGATCGCCGCCATTTCGATTTCCGGCCCGAATGGCCGTATGGGTGCCAACCCCGGCCGCCGTTACGCGCCGCTGGTCATGGCCGCCGGCAAGTATCTGACCGACGCGCTGATCAAGGCGTCTTCCGGCCGCTGACAGGTCCGCGACCAGTCGCATACGTAACGTAAAAGCTGACGATGGAAAGTTCCCATCGTCAGCTTTTTTGTATTCATTTCAAAGCTAAAAGTCGGGAAAAGGAATAGTCACCGCCGGAAAGGCTACCGGCGGAACGACTAGTCAACAAACAGCTACCGGCGAAACAGCGAGACCAGCTTGTTCCACGTCTTGCTCCACCACGTCGGCCTGTGGAGCAGGTCCATGCCTTCCGAATCGGGCTTCGATTCGCTGGTCATGCCGTAGGCGTAGGCCTTGCCCGCGCTGGGTTTGCCCACCAGCTCGTCGTATTCCAACAGCTGCGTGCGCGGCTCGTACGGGTGGCGGATGTCGAATTCGAACAGTCGAGCGGCACGCTTGGCCGGCACCGGGCCGTATGAGCCAAAACCGCTGGTCGGCGAGGCGACCATCATCATCTGCCGGTCACCGTCGGTTCCGACCGGCACGGAACCGACGAAGGCGTTGCGGTGGTCGTGCCCGGCGGAAATCGCAAAATATCCCGCCTTGTCAAGGATTGCGAATTCGCCGCTGTCGGCATCCGGGCAGCTGACGCCCTCCCCCAGATAGCTTCCGGGTTGCGTTTTGTCTTCGTTGAGCACGAAATGCCGCCCCGCGAAGTTGCGGTATCCTTCAATCGCGCGCGCAGCGGTGGCCGCGACCGGCTTGAGCAGGCGATAATACTGTTCGATCGGGAAATGCTGGAACACCATGCATGGCAGCGTGGACGGCGTCTTGCGCGGTTCGTGCGGCAATTCCTGCGCGTCTTGCCGATCTTGCTGCGATTGGGGCGATTGCTGGTATTGCGATTGCGCCGCCATCAGCCCCGGCGCATCCGCCAGGAAGCGCAGCGCGGCTTCCGACGGGCTCCCGTAGCCGCCGGAACGCGCGTAATCGCCCGAATCCAGCAAGACCAAGCCCAACACGTCATACGTGCGATCGACGTCCGTCACCGACAACGCGAATGTGCCGGGCGCGCACGCGATCACGGGCTGTTCCGGCAATCCGAAGTCCTGTTCCATATCGCCAACATCATGTTTCACACCATGTTTCACGGCGATGCCCGTCGTGCCGTCGGCAGCGCGTTCCGGATTGATACACCCTGGGAATTCGCGGCAGATGCTTTCGATTTCGTCATTGTCGAGCCCGCACTGGAAGTCATGGTTGCCGAACGTCACAGCCCACGGCACGCCGCGGTCGGCAAGCGGGTGGACCAGTTGTTCGATGGTGGCTCGCACCAATTCGCGGGTGTGTTCCAATGCGGCCGCATAGCGTTCCCCGGACGCTTCAGACGATGCGGATGCCGGACGCGCGTCCCAGCGACGCTTGCGGGAGGTCAGCGCGTATGCGGAATCATATCCGGCGATCTGGTTGCCGTTGAAAATAACAAGATCGGGGCGTGTGGCGTCAAGCGAGGCCTCGATGAGGCTGATGGTGTCTTTGCTGACTTTCGGCCCGTCTTGGATGTCGGCGAATTGCAATACGCGGAATTTGCCGGACTGGTGGAATTGCAGGCGGCCAAGCCGTGCGGATACGGAAAGCGGTCGACGGTCCCCCTCTTCCGCTGGTTGGATGCGCGGGCGCGTGGCTTTGGCGGCATGCTGCAATTCGGTCATACTTCTAGGGTAATGCAACATTGGGCGATTACATGTGCGATTCACGCAGGGCGTCAGCAGATTGCGCTGCCACATCGCATCCGGCAAAATCCATCAGCCCACCGCCCAAAGCGACGTGAACAGACAGGTGCGAAAAACAAAAAACCCTCGCATCTGCGAGGGCTCATTGGCTGGGATGCCTGGACTCGAACCAAGAATGGCTGAACCAGAATCAGCTGTGTTGCCAATTACACCACATCCCAATTTGGCAGGCGTGGCAACTTCGAAAAGTTGTCCGTCGTACCCCCGACCGGATTTGAACCGGTGTTGGCGCCGTGAGAGGGCGTAGTCCTAGACCGCTAGACGACGGGGGCTTGAGTTATCGCTGTGATTCTCAGCTAGGCTGTGAACCGCAACGAGTGATAAATATACGCGAAACAGCACAGTCGCGCAACTTACGGCGTGTCGCGCTATTTTCCGCCATTCCGCACCAGCCTTCCGCATAAACGAAAACCCGCCGAATCACTCCGGCGGGTTTCCATCATTCAGCTAACAGTCAGCAGCTCAACGGCTCACAGGTGCTCGCGCAGGCCCTTGAGTCGAGCCATGGCAACGTCCTTGCCGACGGCAGTGGCGTCAATGCCGCCCTCCACGGTCAGGTTCACCAGCACGCCGATCTTGCCGCCGGCATGGACGTAGCCCACGCTGGTG
>ENA-ORRO01002757-ORRO01002757.1-human-gut-metagenome-genome-assembly--contig:-NODE-2757-length-10800-cov-2.956538_pt1 | contig 10800 bp, 8 predicted proteins | sample MGYA00242176_ERZ509136 | MGnify/ENA primary metagenome ERZ509136 (study PRJEB26280, sample SAMEA2338644) | human gut metagenome | biome: human gut; feature: human-associated habitat; material: faeces... | reverse complement strand
CCTGCTGGCGGCCGGACTGGTGGCCTTCCGGCTGTTGTCCGCGGCCCGCAAGCGCATCGGCGGCGTCACGGGGGACGTCTTCGGAGCTCTTATCGAGACCACGGAATGCGCCGTGCTGGCGGTCTGCTGCCTGCCGTAAGGACATGACGACCGCCCCCTGAAGGAGGAAGCCCTATGGAAGATATTGACCTGACCCTGTTCCTGGGCGGGACCCGCAGCGGCAAGAGCGCGCTGGCCGAGGCCCTGGTCACGGCAAAGGCCCGGGGGCCTGTCTGGTATCTGGCCACGGCCCGGCCCCTGGGAGACGATCCTGCCATGGCCGAACGCATCCGGCGCCACCGCAGCCGCCGCCCCGCCCACTGGCACACGCTGGAATGCCCCCGGCATCCGGGCCGGGAGCTGGCGCCCCTGCTGGCCGCACAGGCCGCGGATGCCCCCGTGCCCACCATCTTGCTGGACTGCGTGACCCTCTGGATGAGCAACATCCTGTTCGCGCTGGACGACCCGCAGGATGCGGCGGCCTTTGAGACCAGCCTCACGGAAGAAGTGGACGAATTGCTGCACGTCATGCGGGCCTTCCCCTGCCGCTGGGTGCTGGTCTCCGGCGAGACCGGTCTTGGCGGCATACGGGCGGAACGTCTGGCCCGTGTTTTCGACGATGGCCTGGGTCTGGCCAACCAGATGCTGGGCGCACAGGCACGGGAGGCCTTCCTTGTGGTGGCCGGACGCTGCCTGCGGCTGGAAAAGCTGGAATTTTGAGCCCCGCCCTTCCGGGAGCCTGCAGCCGTCGTGCACAGTGCCGCTCCCGCTCCGTACGCCAAAGCAGAAGACGCGCCCTTTCCTCCACGGGAAGAGCGCGTCTTTTTGTTTCCATGCTGCCGGCAACAGGCAAGTAGCCGCCGTCTTCTGTTTCCAAGGAAGACACAGGGCATGAAAAAAGCCGGGGCAAGGCTGCTGCCTGCCACCGGCCGTCATCCCTGACCGGCACAAAAACTGCCCGGCCCCAGAAACAGGAAAAGGCTGGTATTTCTACCAGCCTTGCTTTCCATTGGTGCCGAAGGGGAGAGTCGAACTCCCACTCCGTTGCCAGAACTAGACCCTGAACCTAGCGTGTCTACCAATTCCACCACTTCGGCGCGGAAATCTATGTAGCGGATTTGCCCCTGCCTGGCAAGTGTTTTTTGCAAAAAAATTTCCGGCCCGCCATTTTCCGCTCCCGGCCTGCCCGGCAGGCCCCGGCCGCCTTGCCTTGCGCCTGTCCATGCGCTACACAGCAAGGCACACTCTTAATGCAAGGATACGCCTCATGCAGGACAATTTTTCCCATCTGGACAAGGACGGCAACATCACCATGGTGGACGTGGGCGCCAAGCCCGACACCCAGCGTGTGGCCATTGCCGAAGCCATCGTGGAGCTTTCGCCCAATACCCTGAAACTGCTCAAGGAATGCGCCCTGCCCAAGGGCGACGTGCTGACCTGCGCCAAGGTGGGCGGCATCATGGCCGCCAAGCGCACCTCGGAACTGATCCCGCTCTGCCATCCCCTGAACCTGAACCTCGTGGACGTGCGCTTTGAGGTGCGCGATACCCCGCCCAGCGTGCGCATCGAGGCCGAGACCCGCACCACCGGCCCCACGGGCGTGGAGATGGAAGCCATCATCGCCGCCCAGACCGCCGCTGCCGTCATCTATGACATGTGCAAGGCCGTGCAGCGCGATATCGTCATCAGCCGCGTCCGTCTGCTGTTCAAGGACGGCGGCCGCAGCGGCGCCTTCAATCCGTCCAACCCAACGAATATGCTCGTACACCCATTACCCGACCCGGTCGCCTTTTCTATCGGACCGCTTGCCGTCCACTGGTACGGCCTCATGTATTTGCTGGCCTTTTTCGTGGGCTGGGGCCTGGCCCGCTGGCGGGCCTCCCGTCCCGGTTCCGGCTGGAAGACCGTGGATGTGGACGACCTGCTGACCTTCGTCATGCTGGGCGTCATCCTGGGCGCGCGCCTGGGCTATGTGCTCTTCTACGACCTGCCCGCCTACATCGACGACCCCGGCGAGATCCTGCGCATCTGGAACGGCGGCATGTCCTTCCACGGCGGCCTGCTGGGCGTGCTCTGCGCCTTCTGGTATTTCGCGCGCACCCGCAAGAAGTCCTTCCTCGAGGTCTCGGACTTCATCGCGCCGCTGGTGCCGCAGGGCCTGTTCTGGGGCCGCATGGGCAACTTCATCAACGGCGAGCTCTGGGGCAAGGTCAGCGACGTGCCCTGGGCCATGGTCTTCCCCACCGGCGGGCCTTGGCCGCGCCACCCCTCGCAGCTCTATGAAGGCCTGCTGGAAGGGCTGGTGCTGTTCGTGGTGCTCTGGATCTTCTCCGCCCGGCCGCGCAAGGCGGGCGCCGTCTCCGGTCTTTTCGCCCTGCTCTACGCCGTGTTCCGCTTTGGCGTGGAATTCGTGCGCGTGCCCGATGCCCAGCTGGGCTACCTGGCTTTCGGCTGGCTGACCATGGGCCAGCTGCTCTGCCTGCCGCTCATGGCCGCGGGCCTGTGGCTGCTGTACCGCACGCCGCGGGAACGGGCCGCCGTGGAGCCCGCGACGGCTCCCCGCAAGGGCAAGAGCGCACGAAAGCGTTGACAGACCTTGTCTCTTCTGTGTAGATATTCGCCGCTTATCTGAATTTTTCTGGAGGAAATATGGCTAAAGAAGGTTCCATTGAAGTTGACGGCGTGGTGCAGGAAGCCCTGCCCAATGCCATGTTCCGTGTGGAGCTGGAAAACGGCCACGAAGTGCTGGCGCACATTTCCGGCAAGATGCGCAAGTTCTACATCCGCATCCTGCCCGGCGACCGCGTGAAGGTGGAGCTCTCTCCCTACGACCTGACCCGCGGCCGCATCACCTACCGCATGAAGTAGCCCGCACCCGCCCCGCCTTTTCAGCGCACCCCTGACTGTACTGACAGAGGTGCGCTTTTGTTGCGTCCTGTGGATGGCGGAGAAGTATCACCGTCCCTCCCGCAGCCGCACAGCTCCGCCCAGGCGGACATGGGAACTCAGAAGAAATCTTCTTCTCCTTTCCCTGCAACAGATACGAAAAAAGGACGCCGCAGCGTCCTTTTTTTGTTTCCTCCAAGAGTACAGCCTCCCCCTATCCGGCCTGAGACGGGCCTGCCTTTTTCCTCTCACCCTCCCGCATCAACCGCGCGGAGTGACAGGAAGGCACAAAGGGAAGGGGCTTTTTTTCGCGCTGCCCGGCCGCTGAAAGCAGTTTCTCCGGACCGATACCCGTCGCGCCGAAGACAGCCGCGGGCATCGGCGGCAGCGTGCGAGGATGTTCTCTCCCCTCTTGCTAGACCCAGCCCAGGGCCCGCAGCACCAGCATGCAGCACATGGCCATAAGACCGGCCAGGATATCGTCCAGCATGATGCCCCAGCCTGCGGGCAGCCAGTTTTCCGAGGCGTGCACGGGCCAGGGCTTCCAGATATCGAACAGGCGGAACAGGGCAAAGGCCCAGACCAGACCGGGCCACGACCACTGGCCCGCGCCCAGGGGCAGCAGGGCGATCCAGACGCCCACGAGCTCGTCGATGACCACTTCCCCGGGGTCGGTGCGCCCCAGCAGGATCTCGGCCCGGGTGGCGGCCAGACCGCCGGTCACGACGATCACGGCCAGAAAAAGCAGACGGCCCCAGAGCGGCAGGGGCAGAAAGAGCAACGGCGCCAGCAGGGCGGCCAGAGCCGAACCGGCCGTGCCCGGAGCCTTGGGCGAAAGCCCGGCGATGCCCAGACGGCAATAGGCCAGGATGCAGGTATTCCAGAATGACATATCTTTCCTCCACGGCTCCGCGATACAGGGGGGGGCACAAAGGCATCCATCCTCAAAGCCGTCCACGGCACGGCGAATGCCTCACAGATGCCGACGTCCACGGCCACGCCCCCGAACACGGGCGGCCACGGCCATGGACGATAGCGGACTGAGCCCAAACGAACTCCCGAGCGGATGCCTTGCCTCGGCACCGGCACGGCGGTCTGTCGCGAACGGGATACCGCGCGGGCGACGCGCCCCAAAGCATCCTTGCGCGGCTGTTCCTTCACAGCTGCCTGACAGTCCGTGACGGCCTCGGCACGTGTCCCGATGAGCTTTCCCTGCCTTCCGCCCCGACAGGAGCGGGCGTGCGGCACGACCCGGACAAAGCACTGTCGTACGAAAACGTGCCCCCCTGCCGGGCCTCACCTGTGACGGCGGAGCCTCGGGCAGTGTAGCGGCTCGGCCCCCGTCTGGCAACGCCCGCCCCTTGACGCCGCAGGAGCTGCCAGCTAAAAAGGAACCCACGCCCGGATGGTGGAATTGGTAGACACAAGGGACTTAAAATCCCTCGGCCTAGCCGTGCCGGTTCAAGCCCGGCTCCGGGTACCATCACATCATATCAACACCTTATACAAGACCAAGGCCCATTGGAGCATGGCTGCTGTACCATTTTGGTTAAGCAACCATCGGCAACCAATGGGCCTCTTGTTATACAAGGTGCATGACCTTTTCCATACCACCGGCTTCGTCTGGCAAGTCTTCTCCTGCTGCCTGTTCTTCCACTTAGTGCAACCTAACCCTCAAGGAGGGCGGCTGCATGGCGTAGGTCGTTAGGGGAAAAGTGCGCGTAACGGGCCGTTGTCGTTATGGTCGTGTGGCCCATCCACTCCTTGATGATGGGCATGGAGACGCCCGACTGCGACAGGCGGGTGGCGCAGGTATGCCGCAGCATATGGGGCACGAACTGCGGGTCGTCGGTCATGCCCATGTGATACCGCAAGACCTCCCACGGACGGCGCAGCCAGTCGTTGCTGCCCATGGGGAACAGCCTCCCGGTCCCGCCGCAGGCCCGCATCCTGCGCTCGATGACGGGACGTATCCGGCCCACGATGGGCACCGTGCGCGGGTGGTGGTTCTTGATCTTCCATGCCGTCAGGGTGCCCCGTTCGAGGTCGATGTCCCGGCACTCCAGACGCCACAGTTCCCCGCAGCGGAAGCCCGTGTAGAGCAGGCAGAGGACGGCATCCTGCACGTCCTGCGTGACCGTGGCTTCGAGGACGCCGAACATCCGCGCCTCTTCTTCCGGGGTGAGGAAGCGGATGCGGTGTTCCGCCTCCCGGCGCTTGGGCATCTTGGGCATCCGTTCCAGCTTGCCCCGCTCGAACGCCGTCCGCAGGATGCGGGACAGGCAGGACAGCTTGCGGTTCACCGTGCCGCCGCTGTTGCCCCGCTCGTTGAGCAGGTGGGCCACGAAGCGGTCGATACGGTCCAGCGTGATGTCCCGCACCGGGGTGTCGGCCCCGAAGAACCCAAGCACGGCCCTGCTGTTGATGCGCATGGTCTTGTATGCGGACTTGCCGGCCCAGACCACCTGCATGGTGCGCTCTGTGGCCTGCGCGAGCGTCCAGTCCTCCCGGCCGGTATCATCGCCGGTCCCGGCGCTGTTCGACGCCGCAGAGGCCGCATTGCGGAGCGCCTCGCGGGCAAGGAGGGCCGCCTCCAGCGTGGCGGCGGTCTTGGTCCGGCGCTTGCCGCCCACGGTCACGTCCACGATGTAGCCGGAACGGTGAGGGCGGATGCCCCTGGGCGGTCGGCAAAGGTCACAGAACCGGCATCCATACGCCTGATGATGTCATCGGTAATGTCGACCGTGGCAGGGGCAGAAAGCAGGTTCTGCCGGGAATGACCACAACGTCGCCCTTGTCGGCGCGCCAGCTCTCGATCTGGGCCAGCATATGCTTGCTGACCACGTCACGGGCAGCGGCCTGCTCCACCGTCAGCTGACGCTGCAGCAGGGCGAGGCCTTGGCGCAGTTCCTGCTGACGCTTTTCTTCCGGACTTTTCTGCAGTTCCTGTTGATAGGCATTGAGACCTTCCTGCAGAACGTGCTGCACCTTGCCCAGATGTTCATTGGCCTGACCAGCGGCCTTGGACCGGGTGAGCACACGCTCGACGTCAACACAGACCACACCAGGCTTGCCACCAAGATCACAGCCCGCCAGGGGCAGCGTCATCATCAGCGCAAGCGCCGGCAGAAATGGCAAGAAACGGGACATGAACACTCCTTGAAAATCCTTCCTTCCGAACACGATACGGCGCAGGCCTGCATCATTGCAGACAAGGCCGCGTCAGTAACCCGATGGCACGCATGTCTGGCCCGGCTATTTTTCTCTTTGGGTGCGCAGCACGGCATGCAGCACATCTTCCACAAAGCCAAGACGCCGTTCCAGGCCATTCACCCGCTCGTCATCCGGGGAAGTCGCGGCTGTCTGAATGCTTTCCTTTCCAAACGGGATCCAGTCGCCAGAATCGCCCTCCAGCGAGCGGATGGCAGACAAAACACGGGCGTCAGGATAGCTGGTATTGCGTTCATAGCAGCCCGGCGCCCTTTGCTGATGCCCAGCTGGGCGGCATAGGCACTCTGCGAACGAGACCTCGCAGCTGCCGGATGCGTTGGCCGAGTGAATCCATGACATCTCCTGAAAAAAAGCGCTGTCCCGGAAGGATGGAAAACGGGACAGCGCAAAGCAGCGTGTGGCGGCCGGTTTCTCTGCCCGGCCGCCACACAGGGGTTTGCTTAGAACTCGTAGCGGAAGGAACCGAACAGGCCGTGACCAGTGCTGTTCTGGCCGGCCTGCAGGGTGTAGTTGACGCCGAAGCTCATGGTGTCGTTGGCCAGTTCCAGACCGACGCCACCCTGCCAGGTGAGGTAGTCCATCATCTGGGTCTCCACTTCGTAAGTGCCGGGCAGACCGGTGAAGGCCACGTCAGACTTGGCCTTGATGTCGCCGGCGGCCGGGATCACGCTGAAGTCCACGCTGGGCTTGAAGAACCAGCCGCTGTCCAGGGTGAAGTCCTTGGTAAAGGTCACGCCCACGGGGAAGGTCCAGATGTCCTGATGGAAGCCGTCGCCTTCCAGCACGGTGCCGCCGTTGCTTTCCGCATCGAAGCCCCAGGTATTGAGGCTCATGTAGCGCACGCCGATATGCGGGATGACGTCCAGCACGCTGGTCTCCAGCTTGTATTCGGCACGCAGACCGGCGGAGATGGCGCTGGCCTGCACATCGGCTTCCAGATCGCCCATGCCCATACGGCCGTCCACGTCCTGCTTGAGGTCGTTCCAGGTGCTGGTGTACGACACGTCGGCCATGAGGCCGAAGTTCTCGTAGTTCCAGCCGGCGTAAGCACCCAGGCCCCAGAAGCTCATGCGGTTTTCGGTGCTGTTGAGGTCGCCGCCGCTGGATTCGGCATAGCCGCCGCCGATATTGAAGGTGATACCGGCGCGGATGGCGTTCTCGAAGGTGTAGTCGGCACCCAGGGAGACGCCGCCCAGATTGCCGTTGAAGCCGTAGTCAAGGTTGCCGGCTTCCATGCCCCAGCCGTGCTGGCTCTGCCACAGGGGCGCGATCCACAGGGCGAAGCCGGTGGTGTTGCGGTCCACGATTTTGCCTTCGGCATCCATGGCCTGGGCGCCGTCAGCGGGATTGGCAAAGCCCAGACGGTTGACCACGGCATTGGTGCCCGCGTCGGAAGCCATCTTGGTCATCTGCGGCACAGCGCCGGCAAAGGCGATGCGGGCAGCGCTTTCGATGGTGGCCGCGGCGGCGTCCTTGTCGGCGCCGAGGAAGTGGTTGTCCGTGGCGCGGCTCAGGAAGCGCACGCCCATCTGGTCGGAATCGACGTTGTTGAGGCCCTTGTCGATCAGGGTGTTGAGCATGGCCGCCGTATTGCCGTCCACGCCCGTGAAGACCTCGGAGGCGTCCTTGTCACGGTTGAAGGTGACCTTGCCGCCTTCCATCTTCGCCGTGAGAAGGTCGGTACCGGCTTCGATCTCCTTCCAGGTGACGCTACTGCCATCAACAATGTTAACGGTCTGGCCGCTTTTGGCGTTGTCGATACGCAGACGGGCCTTGTCGTACACAACCAGCTGACCGTCGCGTACCGTGATGGCCGCGTTGCTGTCGGTCAGATTGTTGCCGTTCACGGCCAGCAGGCTGTCGTTTTCAAACGTTGCCGAGCCGCCATCATCGATGGTCATACTGCCCTCGTCAGCGATGGTCATACTGCCCTCGTCAGCGATGGTCATACTGCCGCCAGTCACCCTCAAGTCTTTTGTAAGCTTGAGCGTTCCGTTGGCAATGCTGATGTTGCCGGCGCTGGTGTTTCCTTTCTCGGTCATTTCGAAAGTATATCCGCCAAGATTCATGTCGACCGTGCGGTTGGAGCCGATCTCAAAGGGCTTCTTGTTCAGCCCTCCTTCCTCACCGGAGTAGTTGCCAGTCAGGGCAATTTGTATATTCGCCCCATCGCCGAGGTAATGCAGAGCTGTCGGGTCGGAGAATTTACCACCTGTGATGAATCCAGAGCAATTTTCACTGTAAATTTTGCCTTTGAATTCACCACCAGTAACGTTCATGTTGATATTGTCAGGCTGCTCATCCTGCATATCTTTTTCGAACAGAGCATAATAGCCTGTGAACGTGCCGCCGGAGATGTTGACGACAATCTCCTTGTTGGTTGTGTGCTGGCTGATGGCCAGAGCGGCGCCCTTGATTGTTGTTCCACTCCCATTGGCGCTTCCTGAAAAGCTCTCCGCCTTTGAAACTATCGTCCCGCCAGAGACATTTATTGTACCACTGCGAAGTTCGATCCCGGTATCCCCGCCGGAAATCGTTCCGCCAGTCACAGTAAGAGTTCCTTCTTGTGGGTGATAGATACCGGATGTTCCACCAGAGATCTCCCCGCCATTGACAGTAATTTCCGTATTATGGCGAGTCCCGTTCCCGGCTATGCCATAGTTTGCTCCCTGTACCTTACCGCCATTGACCGTTAAAGAGGCCTTTTGGCCATTAGCAGCGCCGCCCGTCTCTGTTATTTTTATCCCACCCATGAGCGTTTCAGTAGTGATACCGCCACCACCAATACTGTCATTGATCGTTAAGTCAGAGCCGTATTTGACGATGACAAGAGCATCCTGCCCATAGGCGCCACCCCCCAAGGATCCGCTTGCGTTCGTTGAAATTTTTTTGCCATTTAAATCGATAACCTGAGAACCGGGCTTCGTGAAGTAGGCAGGATCTTGGCTCTCAAGAACTTTGCTCTCCTCAAGTTTTTCCGGCAGGCTCCCTTCATTAGCCCCGGCCACACCGGCGCCGCCCATGACCAGCATGCCGGCCACGGCCAGCGAGCCGAAGACGTTGAGCAGGTGGCATTTTTTGAGGACCGCCTTGTAGCGGTTTATCAGATTACCGATGGCACCCTTGGTAAGCTGCATAACATCCATCCTTTCTTTTTTACTGGCGGTGGCAAAAATGTGTACTTTTTTGTCAGACACCTTACCCGATACTACTATAGATATGCTACTTTTTTTAACGGCATGAGTCAACTTTTCATACAGTAATTTGAGAAAAAAGGAAGTTCTGACCAAAAAGTACACTTTCATGACAAACAGTGACCGCGGGTTCTATATATTTTACAATATAGTATCCCGCTCGTTTGCCTGCTGAGCCTGTTCCGACCAGCGGTCATAATACCGCCAGTGGTGGACTGTTATCTGCCCGCAAGGCTGTTTTTGTGCCCTTTCGGTACCTGAGCGATGCCATGAACGGCCGGATACACAGCATGCCACGATGTGTCCGCCTGCATGCAGCCGCTGCGCAGACGGCAGCAGCCGTGGAACGCAGAACGCCCCCGCTCCATGCCGGAGTCGGGGGCGCTGGTATTTCTGACAGCCGTAGCTTCCTGACGGGCGAACCAGTTTTGCGGGCAGGTCTGTACGCGGCTACGGGCGCAGTTCCGGAGGCTGCTGGCGACCTGTACGCTCGCTTTGCCAACTCAGCTCACAATGGCCCATTGTACCTGAACTGTCCCAAAAGAAGATGGTGTCGATGAGCGTGCAGGGCCAGCTGCGTATGCCTGCCACATGCCAGCGCCAGCAGCGGGACGACAGGGTTTCGTCGGGCCATCCGCCCAGAAGGGTGTTCATGAGTTGATCACAGGCCACAAGCAGATTGTGCAGGTAGCCAGTCATCAGATGGCCTCCACCTCTTCCACGGTCTGCCGGCCTGCTCATTGGCTCTGGCCGCCTGCTCGCTCCGGGCTGCCTGCTGCTGACGCTGCTGCATACTGGGGAGCATGTCCGTGGCGTACTGCCGGTAGGTAACGGCATCGTCAGAGTCATGTGTCGGCCCCACATTCTTGATGAGAAGGCCAGCATGTCCCAGTGGTTGTCGTTGTCGATGGTGGGGCCCTCAAGGCATCATAGGCTTCCTGCAAAACAAACAAGAGCTGCCGGGTATTCTGGTCAAGGTCTTCACTGGAGAGTACGGAGCCATCCTGAAAATCCACCACGGCTTCTTCCTCAATGCGGCGAATGCGAATGGCGACCCCGGATGTCGAACGGTTTGACGTAGCTTACCGGTTCACCGGTGAGCCAGTTGTAGCGCAGGGCCAGCTTGTCGGGCTGCTCCTCGTTGATGGTGAGGTAGATGATGGAATCCCCTACCCTGGTCTTGACCCGCTTGCCTTTCTGTTCGCGGTAGCACTGCTGGACGGGGAAGCCCACGGGCGTGGTCCAGCGGATGGGCAGGTCGGCCTTGTTGAGGACGGCGGCGGTATCTTGCAGGAAGGTCATGGCCTCGTGGGCTTTGATGACCGTGGCACCGATGGCGTCCCAGATGCGTTCCGCCAGATAGCGGGCCACTGAGCGCAGCGTATAGCCGTTGGGCATCTCGATGGGCATGGTGGAATCGGCGTAGGCTTGTTCCTTGAGCCAGGCTTCC
>ENA-ORRO01002754-ORRO01002754.1-human-gut-metagenome-genome-assembly--contig:-NODE-2754-length-10803-cov-5.315873_pt1 | contig 10803 bp, 9 predicted proteins | sample MGYA00242176_ERZ509136 | MGnify/ENA primary metagenome ERZ509136 (study PRJEB26280, sample SAMEA2338644) | human gut metagenome | biome: human gut; feature: human-associated habitat; material: faeces... | reverse complement strand
AAGTTCATCCTGAACCTGCTGCCCTCCGGCATCCTGCACCCGGAGGTGACCTGCGTGCTGGGCACCGGTATGGTGATCGACCTCGAGCATCTGGCCGGAGAGATGGAGGCCATCGAGGCGCGCGGCGTGAAGGTGGAGCCGGAGAACCTGAAACTCTCCGATAAGGCTACTATCTCCATGCCGTGGCACAAGGTACAGGACGGGCTGGAAGAGGACCGCCTTGCCAAAAAGGGCGGCGCGTTCGGCTCTACCCGGCGCGGCATTGCTTACGCTTACAGCGACAAGTACCGCAAAAAGACCCTGCGTCTGGGTGACCTTTTGCATCTGGACGAGGAGCGCACCCAGAACCGTCTGCACATGATCCTGGACGCCAAAAACATGGAGCTGGCGGGCTGCTATCATCAGGAGCCCATGAGCTACGATGCCCTGCTGAACTGGTGCAGGCAGCAGGCAGCGTACTTTGCGCCCTTCATCTGTGATGTGGGCGCTTTCTTGCAGCAGGCGCACGACAGCGGCAAGCGCATCGTGCTGGAAGCGCAGCTGGGCGCAATGCGGGATATCGACTACGGCATCTTCCCGTTCACTTCCAGCTCCAACACGCTGGCAGCCTATGCGCCGCTGGGCGCAGGCATTCCGAACTGCCGTCTTGACCATGTGGTGGGCGTGCTGAAAGCCTACTCCACCTGCGTGGGTGCAGGCCCCTTTGCCGCCGAGAACGCCATGAGCGAGGACTGGAATGAACAGCTGCGCAAGGCAGGCGGCGAGTATGGTGCGGCCACCGGCCGTCCGCGCCGTGTCGGCCCCTTCGACTGTGTGGCCAGCCGCTACGGCCTTACCTGTCAGGGCGCAGACAAGATCGCCCTGACGAAGCTGGATGTGCTCAGCAGCATGAAAGAGATCCCGGTGATCACCGGTTACACATTGGATGGCGTGCAAGTCCCCAGCTTCGACCCGCTGTCCGACCTTGACCGTGTAAAGCCGGTGGTCACTATGCTGCCAGGCTGGAACAAGGATATCTCCGGCTGCAAGAGCTGGGATGAGCTGCCCAAAGAGGCCAAGGCTTACGTGGAATTTCTGGAAAAGCAGCTGGGCCATGAGATCCAGTTCGTCTCTACCGGAGCCGAGCGCGAGAAGTTCGTGCTGAAAGGAGAATGGCTGTGAGACACTTTATTGAGCCCAACAGCTTTTCTCTGGAAGAGCAGCTGGCCCTTCTGGATCTTGCCGACCGGATGGAGGCCGACCCGGCACCCTATGCTCACCTGTGCGATGGGCGCATTCTGGCAACGCTGTTCTACGAGCCTTCCACCCGCACCCGCCTTTCGTTTGAATCGGCCATGCTGCGGCTGGGCGGCAAGACACTGGGCTTTGCAGGGGCACAGCTTTCTTCCGCCAGCAAGGGCGAGACGGTGGAGGACACCGCCCGCGTGGTGAGCAACTACGCCGATGTGATCGCCATGCGCCACCCCAAAGAGGGCGCACCGCTGCGGGCATCCCTTTCTGCACGTGTGCCGGTGATCAATGCAGGCGACGGTGGGCACGCGCATCCCAGCCAGACGATGATCGATCTCATGACGATCCGCCAGCGCAAGGGGCGGCTGGATCATTTGACTATCGGCTTCTGCGGCGACCTCAAGTTTGGCCGCACGGTCCACTCCCTGACCGCTGCGCTGAGCCAGTTTGAGGGCAACCGGTTCGTGTTCATCTCGCCGGAAGATCTGCGCCTACCGCAGTATGTGAAGAATGAATCGCTGGAGCCGACCCATCAGATCTATAAGGAAACGGCTGACCTTGAAGCCGAGCTGCCGCATCTGGATGTGTTGTACATGACTCGTATCCAGCAGGAGCGCTTTTTCAACGAGGAAGAATACCTGCGTCTGAAAGGCTGCTACCAGCTGGACGAAGCGCTGCTGCAGAAGGCACCGCAGGATATGCCGGTGCTGCATCCGCTGCCCCGCATCGACGAGATCAAAAAGGATGTGGATGACGACCCGCGTGCCGCCTACTTTGATCAAGTGCACAATGGTGTGTATATCCGCATGGCCATCATTCTGGCGTTACTTGATATCCCTGATCCAGTTACCGGCAAAAAGGTGCTGGAAGCATGATATAAACCTCTTCCCCGAATCCTAAAAAGAAAGCCGGGCAGACCGCAGTCTGCCCGGCTTTCTGATATTACTTTAATCTACCACCGGAATGTTCAGCCCGAATTCCAGCGGGCGGAAGCGGGGGCAGACGTTCTCGGTGATGCAGATGACCGATGCGGCCAGTCGGCTGCCGATCTCGCAGGACTCGGCCAGCGTTTTGCCGTAGGTCAGGCCGATGGTGGTGCCGGCAAAGAAGGCATCGCCTGCGCCGGTGGTGTCGATCACATCCACCTTCTTGGCAGGCACCACGCCGCACTCGCCGTTGGCGCGGGCATATACGGCACCCTGACCGCCCATGGTGATCACCATACTGGGAATGTTGGCGCTGTGCACATTGGCGGCCAGAACCCTGCACATCTCGTCCGGAGTCAGATGGCCGTAATCATCGGAGAACAGCAGCCCGGCTTCCTGCTGGTTGCACACAAAGCAATCGATCTGCTGCAGGAAATCCCGGCGCTCCATGGCAATACTCATGTTGGAAATGGCCGCAAAAACCTTTTTGTTGTACTTTTTGGCGTAGTGCAGCACCTGTTTTACAGTATCTTTTTCCAGATCCAGCTCCAGCGCAATGGCATCGCAGTCGGCAAAGATCTCGTCACCCTTTTCCTTTAAAAGGCCGGTGAGGGGAGTGGTGTCCGGCCGCTTGGAAATGGCTGCATGCACATCGCCGTCGTTGTCAAAGATGGCCAGCCAGGTGCCCATGCCGTCCGGCACGCGCTGGATGTACTTGGTGTTCACCTTGTGGTTCTCCAGCTTGTTGATCACATCCTGTCCCATGCCGGTGTCGTCCACCAGACTGACAAAGGTAGGGCGCAGCTCTACATTGGCGATATCCTCCACCACGTTGCGGCTCACCCCGCCGTGTACCTGCTCAATGCGGCCGGCATTGCGCCCGCCCGGAATATAGGCGGAAAGGGGATAGCCTTTGATATCCACAAAAACAGCACCGAGCACAACGATTCCCATAGCAAAAAACCTTTCTGAACAAGAAATATTTACGTCTATTATACCGTATTCTGACACAATGCGCCATCCCTTTTGCGCAAAAACTCCGCAAAGGTCAGGCAAGGGCTGTCTGCGCTGTGCGCACCAGATATTCCATGGCCTGCATCGGGTACTGTCCGGCAGCAGTCTCACCGGTCAGCATCACGCTGGCCGCGCCGTCCAGCACGGCGTTGTAAATATCACTCACCTCGGCACGGGTGGGCACGGCGCGTGTGCACATGCTGTCCAGCATCTGGGTCACTACCATAAAGGGCACGCCTGCAGCCCGGCAGGCGGCGGAAAGCTGCTTCTGGCAGCGGGGCAGCTCCCACAGCGGCATGGCATTGCCAAGGTCTCCGCGGGCAATCACCACCTCATCCACAAGGTGGATGAATTCCGGCAGGGCACGCACACCGGTCATGTTTTCAATTTTGGCAAAGATACGGATATCCGCAGCCCCGGCTTCTTCCAGCGCATGGCGCAGGGCCAGAATATCTGCTTTGCCGCGCACAAAAGGCAGCATCACACCGGTAACACCGCACTGCTTTGCAATTTTCAGGTTCTGCAGGTCTTCCTCCGTCAGGGTAGGCGAGGGCACCGCAAGGCCCGGTGCGGCAATGCTTTTGCGGCTCTGCAGGGTGCCGCCGCGCACCACGGTGCACACAAGGGCTTCCGGCAATGCCTGTGTGACCTGCACCAGAAGCTTGCCGTCGTCCAGCAGAAGCTGCTGCCCGGGCGCAGCCGCCTGTACCAGAGCTGCCGGGCAAAGTACGCCGTCTGCGCCAAGGCGTACAGAGCTACCCTCAACCAGAGCAACAGGCTCTGCCAGCGTGCCGATGCGCAGCTCTGGCCCCTGCAGGTCGATCAGCAGCTGACGGATGCCGGCTGCGCGGATCATGGCCAGCCAGTCGGTGTGCGCCGCCAGCGGCCCGTGGGAAAGATTCATGCGGATGCCGGTCATGCCGGCTTCCACCATGTGCTGCAAGATCGCCGGCTGTGCGCAGGCCGGGCCGATGGTACCATAAAAATCCAAGGTTCATTCCCTCGATTCATTTTTTATTTCTAATGTATATTGTAACATGAACTGTCCGGGTTGAAAAGAGCCGGACGCGGGCAGAATAAGGGGATTGAAAAAATGCGGTAGCAGCCTGCGCAGGGAAATTGCGAAAAATCAAAGACCCGGAACCTTTTTAGAGCTGTTTAGCCCTGAAAAAGTTCCGGGTTTCGTACAATGTTTTTGGAGAGCTGTCTTGCAACAGCTTTTTCGCATGTTCGGATGCTTTTATCGGCAAAGGCCGAGACGCTTTTTGAAGCCCTCCCACAGGCGCACCACCCGCTCCCGCGGCAGGAAATACCCGCAAGGACGGCGATTGCCGGGTGCACTGTGTGGCGCGGGTACCGGTACACCTGCCCGAATAACAAAAGAGGCTGCCGCACATCGTTTTAGCCGAAAGTGCAACAGCCTCTTTTTATTGTGGGCAATCAGCCCTCCGATGCAAAAAATTCTTTGGTCAGCCTGACCACCGTGCCGGAAAGCAGCAGCAGCGCGAGCAGGTTCGGAATGCTCATCAGGCCGTTGAAGGTATCGGCGATGCTCCACAGCAGGCCCAGATCCATCGTTGCGCCCAGAATGGACACAAAGGAGTAGACCAGAAAGAAGGGCTTTGCCACCTTATCGCTGCGGCACAGGAACACCAGGAACCGGGAACCATACAGGCCCCAGCCGATGATGGTGGAAAAAGCAAAGCAGCACAGGGCCACGGCGGTAAAGATGGAAGCCCAGCCGCCGTAGGTGGTGGTAAAGCCGCTGATGGTCAGCTCTGCACCGGCAGCGGTGCCGTAGTTCACGGTGGTGCCGCTGCACAGAATGACCATGGCAGTCAGGGTGCAGATGACGATGGTATCGGCAAACACTTCAAAGATGCCGAACATGCCCTGCTTGACCGGCTTTTTGGTGTCGGCGCAGGCGTGGGCAATGGAGCCGGTGCCAAGGCCGGCCTCGTTGGAGAAAATGCCGCGGGACACACCCTTCTGCATACTGACGAACAGGCTGCCGATGGTGCCGCCGGTGAACGCTGCCGGGTTGAACGCGCCCGCAATGATGGACTCGAACACATAGGGCAGGCGCTCAAAGTTCAGCACCATAACGCCCACGGACAGCACGATGTAGAACAGAGCCATAAAGGGCACCAGCTTTTCGCTCACGCTGCCAATGCGCTTGATGCCGCCCAGCAGCACCATGGCCACCAGCATGGCCACTGCGATGCCAACCACGAGGTTCAGGGTAGAAAGCGCACCGCCGCCCACCACGCCGTACTCCAGCAGAGCGGTATCGATAGCGGCAACGATGGTATTTACCTGTGTGGCATTGCCGGTGCCAAACACGGTCAGCACGCCAAACAGGGAATACAGCACAGCAAGAAACTGCCAATGCTTGCTCAGGCCGTTTTTAATGTAGTACATGGGGCCGCCTACCCATTCGCCCGCCTCGCTGCGCTCACGGTAGTGCACCGCCAGCGTGACCTCGGCAAACTTGGTGCACATGCCAAGCAGGGCAGAACACCACATCCAGAACACGGCACCCGGTCCGCCGATGGCGATCGCGCCTGCCACACCGGCAATGTTGCCGGTGCCCACGGTGCCGGCCAGCGCGGTGCACACTGCCTGAAAGGGAGTCATGGCGCCATCGGAAGCGTCTTTTTTGCGGAACATGCGTCCAATGGTGATCTTGATGGCGTAGGGAAATTTGCGGATCTGCAAAAAGCCCGTGCGAACGCTCAGGAGCAGGCCTACGCCGATGATGCACACCATGGCGGGCACGCCCCAGATGAATTGGTTGACCGCCTGATTGACGGCCGTGATCGTCTCGATCATATTTTTCCCACATCCTCTGTTAAATTGCGCTTTTCCAGCCGAAATGCCGGAAAACAAACATCTTATTTTACCGCAGTTTTTGCGCACTGTCAAATAAAATGCACAAAAAAGAGGGAGGTTTTTTGGCAAACTCTCCCTCAATTGCTTGAAACTATTTTATTTTACTTGGCCTTCGCCGTCCAGCGCTTTCAAGAAGGCTCAGCACTTTCCAATTGCCTTGCGGTACACCGGGTAAGCCACGATGGCGGACAGCACTTCGGTGATCCAGAATGCATGCCACACGCCGTTGGCACCAAGGAAATGGCACAGCACAGCGGCCAGCGGCATGATGAATACGATGTAGCGGCACAGCGAGATGACCAGCGATTCTGCGCCCTTGCCAAGGCCTTCCAGTGCACCGGAAGAGGTGGTGGATACGGCAGAAACCACAAAGCCCAGACAGATGATGCGCAGGGCAGTCTGGCCGATGGCGACGGTTTCGGGGTTGGAGGTGAACAGCTGCATCAGCGGGCGGGAAGCGAACAGGCAGATGACCGTGCCCGCAGCCATGATGGCAGCACTCATGATGAGGGTGAGTTCGTAGAGCTTTTTCACGCGGGCGTGCTGTTTGGCACCGTAATTGTAGCCAATGAGCGGGCGCATACCCTGCACGATGCCGTTGGCGGGCAGATACAGGAAGGTCTGCAGCTTGTAGTAAATGCCCAGCACCACCACGTAGCTCTGGGAAAAGCCCGCCAGCAGGCCGTTCAGGAAGGTGACCAGCAGAGATGGCAGGGCCAGATTGAGGATGGCCGGCACGCCGATGGCATACAGTTTGCCGTCCAGTGCGGCATCCGGGCGCAGGCAGCTGCGGCGCAGTCGGATAGGCAGCTCAGTACGGACGTAAACGAAAAGGTAAACGCACAGGCTCAGCAACTGGCCGATGCCGGTGGCAAGGGCCGCACCCGCAATGCCCATGGCAGGCACCGGGCCAAGGCCGAAGATCAGGATGGGGTCCAGAAGGATGTTGCACACACAGCCAAAGATCAGCGCCGCCATAGTCACCTTCATGCGGCCCACGGCCTGAAACATCTTTTCAAAGGCCAGTGCCGCCATGTTGATGGTGGCAAACAGGAATACGATGGTGGAGTAGGTGATGCCGGATGCGATCAGGCCTGCGTCGCTGGTGAACCGGCGCAAAAAGCCCGGCATGATGACAATGCTGACAATGGTGATGAGAATGCCGTGCATCAGGCTCAGCGCCATACCGTGGGTGGCGGCAGTCTCGGCCTTTTTGTGGTCGCCCGCGCCAAGGTACAGTGCGATCATGGCATTGATGCCGATACCGAAGCCGATGGCGATGGCGTTGGCAAAATTCTGGATCGGGAACACCAGCGACAACGCAGTCATGGCGTCTTCGCTGATGCGGGCCACAAACAGGCTGTCTACAATGTTGTACAGACTGTTCACCAGCATGGAAATAACATTGGGCAGCGCCATGGATACCAACAGCGGCAGCACCGGTTTTTCTTTCATAAAGGTCTCGTTCATAGTGTTTGCATTGCTCCTGTAGAGAAAAGGAATGAATTACTGCAGCCGCGGAATCGTCAGGGCGAGACTGCTCGAAAACAAACGCAGACGCAAAAAAGCCACACAATGGCTTTTTTGAAGTCATTGTGTGGCGAAAAGTAGCATACTGCTGTAAAAATCCACACGAATTTTATTAACTGTAGGATAACACGGCTTCCGGCAGATGTCAAGAGGTCAAACGGATAAAGTATGACTTTTATAGACTTGACCATTTTTCACCGGGAAGCTAAAATAAAAATAGATACTTTATAAAATAAGGAGAATCCTGCCATGAAATGGATGATCGCATCCGACCTGCACGGGTCGGCGTTTTATTGCAAAAAAATGATCAAAGCGTTTGAGCGGGAGAGAGCAGACCGGCTGCTTTTGCTGGGGGATCTTTTGTATCACGGCCCCCGCAACGACCTGCCGGAGGGCTATGCCCCGAAGGAGGTCATCCCGCTCCTGAACGGGCTGAAGCCGGCGCTTTTGTGCGTGCGGGGCAACTGTGACGCTGAGGTGGATCAGATGGTGCTGGATTTTCCCATTCTGGCCGACTATGCGGTGCTGCCGGTGGGCAGGCGGCTCGTTTACGCTACCCACGGTCATGTGCACAACCTGAAAAACCTGCCGCCGCTGGCTCCGGGGGATGTCCTGCTGCATGGCCACACCCACATTCCGGCGTGGACAGAGTTCGGCGAAGGCAATCTCTACCTGAACCCCGGTTCTGTGAGCATCCCGAAGGAGGGGAGTGCACATAGCTATATGACACTGGAAGGGGAGACTTTCCTTTGGAAAACGCTGGAAGGCGAAGTGTACCGGGAGCTGGAGCTGTGATGGGGGCAATGGAGCTGGAAGAGAAAACGGTTCAGATCCGGGATGATTTCGACCCGGACAAAATTCTGGAAAGCGGCCAGTGCTTTCGCCCCCGGAAGCAGGCGGAGGGCTGGTATCGGTTTGTTTCCGGGAGACAGCTGCTTTACCTCAGACCACTGCGCAGCGGAACCTACACGGTGCGGTGTGAGCCGGGCGCATGGGAAACCTTCTGGCACGGTTACTTCGACCTTGGCCGCAGCTATGCCGCCCTGCGCGGAAAGCTGGACAGCCGGGACGACTTTCTGCAGCGTGCCATGGAATACGGCCGGGGCATCCGGGTGCTGCGTCAGGATGAGTGGGAGATGCTGGTCAGCTTCATCATCTCGCAGCGAAAGAGCATCCCGGCTATCCGCAGGGCGGTAGAGCTGCTTTCGGAGCGGTTTGGCGAGCGGCTGGGCAGCGATAGCGAAGGGCCGGTGTATGCGTTCCCGACAGCAGAAGCGCTCTGCTGTGCCGGGGAGCAGGCGCTGCAGGAGTGCGGTCTTGGCTACCGCACCCGCTACGTGCTGCATGCGGCGCAGCAGGCGGCAGAGGGCACACTGGACCTGAAGAAGCTGGCTTCCCTGCCCGATGAAGCACTTTTTGCCCGTTTGATGGAACTGGACGGTGTGGGCAAAAAGGTGGCAAACTGCGTGTGTCTGTTCGGCTATGGCCGTGTGGGCCGTGTGCCGGTGGATGTCTGGATCGAACGGCTCATCCGGGACGAGTTTGCCGGGCAGGACCCGTTCCCGCAGTTCGGGCTGGAAGCAGGCATCGTGCAGCAGTACCTGTTCTTTTATAAAAGAAGCGTGGGATAAGAACCGCGGAGCCGCAGGCAGGAGCGTAGGATCATCCGCTAAGCAAAAAAGGCAACGGCTTCCTCTGTTTGAGGAAAACCGCTGCCTTTTGATCATTTTACCGCCTGCTTTAACCGTTCCAGATCTTCTGCATCCGGGTGAGAAAGGGCGTTGTCAAAATTCTCGATCAGCGCATCCAGATTGGGCAGATGGATCGGCTGCTTTTTCATGCCCTCATACCGCTGGCGTACCGAAAGCGGCATCTTGCCCTGACACATATAACGGCCGAAGACCGTGTTGCTCCTGTCCAGCGAACGCTCCACCTTTTTCAGAATCTTGTTGAAATACTCCTCACTGCCGCCAAAGCCGGCGGTGCCAAAAAGGAAGATATTTTTGCCGTGCAGCTGCTTCAAAAAGTCCAAAGTGCTTTCGTCAGCGTTTCCCTTGTCTGTCCAGAAGCCCACATAGAGGTCGTCCGCTTCCATGGCAGCAGGGTCCGGGGTGCCAAAATAGCAGCAGTTTTCCTGTGGCAGACAGGCGTGCAGCGTGTCTGCCAATAATTTTGTGTTGCCTGTTTTACTGCTGAATACGATCGCGTAGCTCATAGTTTCTCCTTTGGTCGGTAACAACAAAAAACACCACACGTTTCCGTGCGGTGCTTTTCCTTCTGGTGGAGAATACCGGGATCGAACCGGTGACCTCTTGCATGCCATGCAAGCGCTCTCCCGAACCACGCACTCACGCACCCCCACGCAAAGGTGCGAGGATGGACGATATTTGGCGTTAGAACGCTTTATTTCGAGAAAGACACATTCTCACCCAAAAGCAACGCTGTTGCTTAAACGAGTTTCATTGACGATGTATAGTTTACATCCTGTTTCTAGGTGTTGTCAAGATGTTTTATCCCCCTTTCGACACCAAACAGGTTAAATTCTTCTTATTTATTAAGCTAAAAAGCGCAATTTTGATTTTCAAAATCGGAATTGCGCTTTTTATTTTCCACAAATCTATTGCGAGGAGGCTTCCTACAATGTCAACATCGTACCGCCACCGTTTCACAGTACTGTCGCATGACCCTTGATTACTTCTACGGACAAGTCGGAGAGCTTTTCTCATTCTACCGCATCCCGAAAGCACTCTTTTTAGAGTCACGCTTCCAAAACCTGTCAACCGATGCCAAAACACTGTACGGTATCCTGCTCGACCGCATGAGCCTGTCTGCTAAAAATGGCTGGCTGGACGAGCAGGGCCGGGTGTTTATCATCTTCACAATTGAGGATGTCAAGAGGGCATTGTGTTGCGCAGACAACAAAGCGACCAAGCTGCTGCGGGAACTTGAAGAATTTGGTCTGATTGAACGAAAACGTCGAGGCTTGGGCAGGCCAAGTTTGGTGTATGTGAAAAACTTTTCGGCAGAATTCCGTGATGGACGGTGGGCAGCTGGATGCCCCGGAATTGACCATTCAGGAAGCCCGTGAGCAGATTCTGGAAGCACACCACATGGAAAAGGGCCGGCGGCTACTGCAGGACTACGATGCAGTCATGGATAAAGTTGCGGAAGCCGAGGAACTGAGTGCAGACCATCGCCCTTCCACACTGGA
>ENA-ORRO01002751-ORRO01002751.1-human-gut-metagenome-genome-assembly--contig:-NODE-2751-length-10812-cov-2.596914_pt1 | contig 10812 bp, 10 predicted proteins | sample MGYA00242176_ERZ509136 | MGnify/ENA primary metagenome ERZ509136 (study PRJEB26280, sample SAMEA2338644) | human gut metagenome | biome: human gut; feature: human-associated habitat; material: faeces... | reverse complement strand
AACTCTGTTTGAGGCGGCATTTACTCCCACTAGGCTAAGAAATTATGAAAGCGTATGTTACATGTGAATGTCGCACCACAAATGTACAGTTGTAGACCAATATAGGATAAGTATACATGCGTCTGACCATATTTCTATGACCAGAAAGATAAAAAAATAAATGCCAGATAAAATGTTTTTGAAAAAGAACGCTGTCTGTGATATTATAGACGTGTATGTAAATACGGAGGTAAAAGCATGTTTCAAAAGAAACAGATTATATATAGTGAAACCCTTGGCGTATGCGTGGTTGACAACATAGTATCGCTTGCGGCATCTAAGAGAGAAAAGCCGGTGCTGTACTATGTGCTCAAGCCTGTGTTTGAGGACAAGGTGTCATATATACCGGTAGAGCATCACCGGGTGGTACTGCGTGATATGTTCACCGGAGAAGAAGCTTTAAAGCTTAAGGAAACTGAGCAGTATGAGAAGGATAAGCACCTTAGGCAGGCAGTTGACTATGTACTGGACAAGGTGGCTATAAAATAAAATTACAACAAGGAGGACAGGATTACATGGGACAGCAGCATGCAATACACAAATTTGTGCTGGGAACCAAGGACTTCGATGATAAGCAGTCAGAGTTCATGTACGATAAAGGCTGGTACAGCATCACGGATATAGTAGGTGAGGAGAAAAATATCATCTACAAGTCAAGAAATGCCCAGGAGGCATATCTTAAGTGGAATATCTATATCGGCAGGAAAAAGGAACGCCTCACACCTGAGGAGAGGAAGAGGCAGCGTGAAGAACGCTATGAGAAAAAGAGAGAACAAAACAGAGAGCACCACAGGATATAGGAGGGCATTATGGGCATTTTCAACATAGACAACAAATTTTTCAGAGCATTAAACAAACTGGTAGATATGGTTATTTTGAGCTTTTGCTGGATCATATCATGCATACCTGTTTTTACAATAGGAGCGGCATCCACAGCACTTTACGATACATCGCGCCGTGTCATCCATCACGATGAGGGCTATGTGTGGAGAGGCTACTGGCATGCGTTTAAGGTAAATTTCAAGCAGGCCACCAAGGCATGGCTGGTACAGCTTATAATACTTATCGTGCTTTTGGAAGATATTTATATTACGTGGTCAGGTCAGGCAATCAGTGGGGAACCTTCTCCATCGTGTTCATCATAATGGCACTTATCGCCGCAGCCTGGGCCATATACACATCAGCGTATATTTCACGATTTGAGCAGGTCACAAAGATAACCCTTAAGAATACAATACTCATTCTTATCGCCAACCTGCCGTGGACATTACTGGTCATAGTGATACTTGTGGTATCACTTATACTTGTATGGATTCTTATTCCACTCATTTTCATACTTCCTGTCGGCGCAGCACTCACCTATGAGTTTATTTTTGAGCGTATTTTCAGAAAGCTCATGCCTGAGGAGGACAGGCTCCGCGAGGAGGAGAAGGATAAGGAGTACAGGGATTAGCATAATAAAAGACAATCATAATAATGTATAAGGAGGAAGCAGCAATGAAGAAAATTGGAATGCTTACCAGCGGAGGAGACTGCCAGGCACTTAATGCAGCCATGAGAGGTGTGGTAAAGGCGCTGGCACACAATATCGACGAGCTTGAGATTTACGGCTTTGAGAACGGATACAAGGGACTCATATATGAGAACTACAGAATACTCACATCAAAGGATTTTTCGGGCATCCTGACAAAGGGTGGCACAATACTCGGCTCATCAAGACAGCCTTTTAAGCTTATGAGAGTGCCGGATGAGAACGGACTGGACAAGGTCGCAGCCATGAAAAACACATACAAGAAGCTTGGTCTTGACTGTCTCGTTATCCTGGGTGGAAACGGCACACAAAAGACAGCCAATCTTCTCAGGGAAGAGGGACTTAATGTCATTCATCTGCCAAAGACAATCGACAATGATATCTATGGCACAGATGTGACCTTTGGCTTCCAGAGCGCGATCAATATAGCTACAGATGCAATCGACTGCATCCACACCACAGCAGCATCACACAACCGTGTATTCATCGTTGAGGTTATGGGCCACAAGGTAGGCTGGCTTACATTGTATGCAGGTGTTGCGGGCGGTGCGGACATCATTCTGCTTCCTGAGATACCATACGATATTGACAAGGTCGTAGATGCCATCCACAAGAGAACAAAGGAGGGCAAGGGCTTTACCATTCTTGCAGTAGCAGAGGGAGCCATCTCCAAGGAGGATGCAGCCCTTTCCAAAAAGGAATACAAGAAGAAGCTTGCAAAGAGCAAATACCCGTCAGTATCATACGAGGTTGCAGACCGCATCAGCGAAAGACTCGGTCTTGAGGTCAGAGTGGCAGTGCCGGGACATACACAGCGAGGCGGCAGCCCATGCCCTTACGACAGAGTGCTTTGTACACGTCTTGGCTCAGCAGCAGCAAAGGCCATCATGGATGAGGATTATGGCTGCATGATAGCCATGGTAAACGGACAGACAAAGAGGGTTCCGCTTGCCGATGTAGCAGGAAAGCTTAAGACTGTAGATCCAAAGAGCCAGATGATCAAGGAAGCAAAGCGCACCGGCATCTGCTTCGGAGATTAAGCAGCAATATTAGATATAAGGAAGGTGAAAAGGCGTGTCTTATCAGGCCCTATACCGTAAGTTCCGTCCACAGGAGTTTGAGGACGTAAAGGGACAGGAACACATTGTAACAACACTGAAAAATCAGATAAAAGCTGACAGAATAGGGCATGCCTATTTATTTTGCGGTACGAGAGGTACAGGAAAGACCACTGTGGCCAAGATATTTGCAAAGGCAGTCAACTGTGAGCACCCTGTAGACGGAAGCCCGTGTGGCGAATGTCCGTCGTGCAGGGCAATCACTGAGGGCTCATCCATGAATGTCATAGAGATAGATGCAGCGTCAAACAACGGCGTGGACAATATCAGACAGATTCGTGAGGAGGTCACATACCGCCCGACAGAGGGCAGGTACAAGGTCTATATCATAGACGAGGTTCATATGCTTTCGGCAGGAGCCTTCAATGCACTTTTAAAAACACTTGAGGAGCCGCCGAGCTACGTTATATTTATACTGGCGACCACCGAGGCACACAAGATACCGATTACTATCCTGTCCAGATGCCAGCGCTATGATTTCCACAGGATTTCCATAGATACGATTGCATCCAGACTCAGCGATTTGATGGAGCAGGAGCAGGTGGAGGTCGAGGAGCGTGCCATAAGGTACGTGGCCAAGGCAGGAGACGGCTCCATGAGAGATGCGTTAAGTCTTCTTGACCAGTGCATTGCTTTCCATCTAGGTGAGAAGCTCACCTATGAAAATGTGCTCGAGGTGCTTGGAGCGGTGGACACAGAGGTGTTTTCAAGGCTCTTAAGGCGCATACTCGACGAGGATGTGACAGGCGCCATCCGCATACTGGGCGAGCTCATAGATGAGGGCAGGGAGCTGTCGCAGCTTGTCAATGATTTCACCTGGTATATGAGGAATCTTTTGCTTTTGCAGAGCTCCGACGATATGGAGGAGGTGCTCGACATCTCAAAGGACAATCTTGAGGCGCTTAAGGAAGAGGCAGCGCTTGTAAAGCCTGAGACACTCATCAGGTATATCAGGGTATTTTCCGAGCTGTCCAGCCAGGTAAAGTTTGCATCGCAAAAGCGTATTATGGTCGAGATAGCCATAATAAAGCTGTGCAGGCCTCAGATGGAAAAAAGCTATGATTCGGTGCTTGACCGCATAAACAGCATAGAGAAAAAGCTTGAAAAGGGTATACCTGTAGCGGCACAGGCTGCGCAGACACAGGATATGCAGCAGGCCGCAGCAAGCGGGCCTATAGTGAAAAAGGAGCTTCCAAAAGCAATACCACAGGATATCTCAGAGCTCATGAAGCACTGGAAATCCATACTTTCGGAGATGGGAGCAACATCAAAGGTTTATCTGAACAAGGCTGTGACATCGCTTGGCAATTCCTCTGACCTGATTTTAATGTTTGATGATGAGAATGCATATGAGTATCTCTCTGAAAACCGTGCAGGCTGTATGGATACGCTGGCTTCGCTTATAGAAAAGCGTATAGGCAAAAAAGTCGAGGTGACGGTCAAGAAAAATAATTCCGCAGTCAGCGCAAAGGAAGCGGTTGTGGACTTGACAGATATGATAAATTTTGATATAGAGGAAGAAAACTAAGTTATAAACAGGGCTGGGATTAGCCCATCAAAAACAAGGAGGACGCCAGAATGGCAAGAAGAGGTGGATTCCCTGGAGGAATGCCGGGAAACATGAACAATCTTATGAAACAGGCGCAGAAGATGCAGCGTCAGATGGAGGAGGCTCAGAAGCAGCTTGAGGATGCTGAGGTTACAGCAAAGGCAGGCGGCGGAGCAGTCGAAGTCACTGTTTCTGGAAAAAAGGAAATCACAAAGGTCAAATTATCTGAGGAGGTAGTGGATCCTGACGATATCGAGATGCTCGAGGATCTCATCATGGCAGCAACCAATGAGGCGCTTCGCCAGATTGATGAGCAGTCACAGGCATCTATGTCCAAAATTACCGGTGGCCTGGGTGGCGGTCTGTTTTGATGGAATATTACAGCACACATATCAACAAGCTGATCGAACAGCTGTCTCATCTGCCGGGAATCGGACCGAAGTCGGCGCAGAGACTGGCATTTCATATCATAAATATGCCAAAGGAGCAGGCAAAGTCGCTCTCTGACGCCATAATCGATGCGAAGGAACATGTCAGATACTGCAAATGCTGCTATACACTCACAGATGACGAGCTATGCCCCATCTGCAAGGATGTGGCAAGAGACCACAAGACCATCATGGTTGTTGAGAATACGAGGGATCTTGTGGCATACGAAAAGACCGGTAAATATGAGGGCGTGTATCATGTGCTTGGTGGCGCAATTTCACCCATGCTTGGCATAGGTCCGGCGGATATCCGTCTGAAGGAGCTCATGGTACGCCTTGAAAAAGACGTAAATGAGGTCATTATAGCGACCAATTCAAGCCTGGAGGGCGAGACTACGGCCATGTATATCAGCAAGCTCATCAAGCCTACCGGCATCAAAGTGACACGAATCGCGAGCGGAGTTCCCGTAGGAGGCGATTTGGAATATATTGACGAGGTGACCCTGCTTAGGGCACTTCAGGGAAGAACAGAGATATAAATGATAGAAGGAGACATCATGAACAATCTTGAACTTGAGAAGATGGCGAATGAAATTCGCAAGGACATTGTGACAGCAGTTCACAGTGCCAAATCCGGACATCCGGGTGGATCACTTTCATCAGCAGATATTTTTACATATCTGTATTTTGAGGAGATGAATGTAGACCCTGCCAATCCTAAATGGGAGGACAGGGACCGTTTCGTGCTCTCAAAGGGACACGTAGCACCGGGACTTTACTCTACACTCGCAGAGAAAGGATATTTTCCAAAGGAGGATTTAAAGACACTCCGTCATACAGGCTCATATCTGCAGGGACATCCTGATATGAAGCACATCCCTGGCATTGATATGTCAAGCGGCTCGCTCGGACAGGGCGTATCTGTCGCAGTAGGAATGGCTGCAGCAGGAAAATATGACAAGAAGGATTACCGTGTATACACACTCACAGGAGACGGCGAGATTCAGGAGGGACAGATCTGGGAGGCAGCCATGTGGGCAGGCCACCGCAAGCTCGACAATCTCGTAGTTATCGTTGACAACAACAACCTCCAGATAGACGGTTCTGTTGAGGATGTATGCTCACCATACCCGATCGACAAGAAGTTTGAGGCATTCAATTTCCACGTAATCAATATCGATGGCAACGATTTTGACCAGATCAGGGCAGCCTTCAAGGAAGCCCGTGAGACAAAGGGCATGCCTACAGCCATTATCGCAAAGACTGTAAAGGGCAAGGGCGTATCATTCATGGAAAATGCCGCAGGATGGCATGGAAAGGCTCCAAATGACGAGGAGTATGAAATCGCAATGGCAGACTTAGAAAAGGCAGGTGAAGCATTATGTCAGAAGTAAAGAAAATCGCTACAAGAGATAGCTACGGAAACGCACTCGTAGAGCTTGGAAAAGCACACGATGACCTTATTGTACTTGATGCTGACCTTGCAGGCGCCACAAAGACCTGTATATTCCAGAAGGAGTTTCCTGAGCGTCACTGGGACTGCGGAATCGCAGAGTGCAATATGACAGGTATCGCAGCAGGACTTGCTACATGCGGCAAGGTGCCTTTTATCAGCTCATTTGCCATGTTTGCAGCAGGCAGAAACTATGACCAGGTAAGAAACTCAATCGGATATCCTCATCTCAATGTCAAGATAGGTGCCACACATGCAGGAATCTCTGTAGGTGAGGACGGAGCTACACATCAGTGCCTCGAGGACCTTTCGCTCATGAGAGAAATCCCGGGCATGGTTGTAATAAATCCATCAGACGATGTGGAGGCAAGAGCCGCAGTAAAGGCAGCATACGACCATGTGGGCCCTGTATACCTTAGATTCGGCAGACTTGCAGTGCCTGTAATCAACGACACACCGGACTACAAGTTTGAAATCGGAAAGGGTATCGTACTCAAGGAAGGCAAGGATGTATCTATATTTGCAACAGGACTTGAGGTATCAGAGACACTTGAGGCAGCAAAAATGCTCGCAGCAGACGGCATAGATGCTGAGGTTATCAATATCCATACAATCAAGCCAATCGACAGGGAGCTGATTGTTAAATCTGTATCAAAGACAGGCAAGGCAGTCACAGTAGAGGAGCACTCTATCAATGGAGGACTTGGAAGTGCTGTGGCAGAGGTACTCTGTGAGGAGCAGCCTGCAAAGCTTCTGCGTATCGGTGTAGAGGACCGCTTCGGCGAGTCAGGACCGGCAGTGGAGCTTATTCACAAGTATGGACTGGATGCAGAGGGCATCTACAACAAAGTAAAGAATTATATGAAGTAGTAGGTTTTGCTGCTTCGCACTTGGAGGCTGTGTTCACTGGTGCAGCATACAGTATATTCCTCAGAAAAATATGAAATCAGCCGCAGGATTTCGTGTGGATAGCGTGTGGAATGAGTTTAGTCATTCTTGCTATTTTACATAATGGAACCCTGCGGCAGTTCATATTGTTTCTTCGGAACATGCTGTACGCTTTCCGGCGGATTACAGGTTGTCGAGTGCGAAGCATTTTACTTCTTCATATGTGTGAAAAGTCGGGCGCATGGGTTCATGCGCCCTTTTTTCGTTAGCGAATTACGGTTGGATTAAATACAAAATGTTTTTATAATCGCACAATTTTGCATAAATTTACATTTTGCAAGTGCTATGCTGACCGAAAAAGGAGGCTGGCATGATAGATATTGTGACGAACAACGTCAGGCAGATTGGCACACCGGCGGATGAGGGCCGGGTTTACATATCGGAGAAAGCGTACAAGCGTATAAAGACAGAGGGCTTTAAGGATAAAGAGGTTTTTGTACTTATGGGGCATACGGAGAGCAGCGGAGGCAGGTATGCCACATTTGTGGAGGCGGCGATTGCAGTATATGATATGGAGTTTGACAAAAATGCGCCTCTTTGGACCAACAAGGTATGGAGCAGAGTGTTTGCGGAGATAAAGAAAAGCTACGAGGAGCTGATTATCGTCGGATGGGCATTCAGGCAGGAGGATTTTCCGGCTGAGCCAACACCTATGCTTGAAAATATACACAGGGAGCACTTTGGCGGCGCCCATCAGCTTATGTTCCTTTTGAACAGGAACGAGCAGGAGGAAAACTTCTTTATCAAAAAGAATAATCATCTGAAGAAAAAGACAGGCTTTTTTGTATATTACCGTATGAATGAGCATTGTGATAGTGCTGACAGCTATAATGAAACTGACACCTGCAATAAAACCTACAGCTATAGTAATGCAAACAACAATAATAAAATCGACAGTTATAGTAATGCCGATGACAATAATAAAAGCAGCAGCCGGTATGAGGACACTGACACAGCGGCCAAAAGCAGCTACAGCCGGATACATAGAAGAGCTTCGGCAGATGACAGTATCAATGTGTCGTTTCCTGAGGAATTTGGCAGCATATCGAAAGAACGCGGCCGGTACAGAAAAGCCATGGAGGCAGGAAAAGAAGAGCGCAAGGGTTCGTTTGCATCTGTAGTGATGATTGCAGCGATAGCAGTGCTTATAGTGCTTATCGGGCTTAAAGCCGGCGCTGGAATGAGTGGCACAATAGACAAAAAGGAGACACTTCCTGCCATGTCCACAGAAGAAGATTTAATTCCAGTGGAAAAAATATCCGGTGAATGGTATACTGACAAGTAACAAACACTTTGGAAGTAGAACAAAAGGATAAGATTATGGCACAGAAATCAGACTTTAAAACTGTCGAGACCGATTTGGACGAGCTCGAGGAGAAAATACGAAAGCATAGAAGAAAAATAGCAAAAAGAATAATAATAGTCGTGGCAGCAGTCGTGGCTTTATTTCTTATAGTATGGTTGTGGATGGCGCTGCGCACCTACAAGTCATTTGACGTCAAAAACAGCGTGGAGCAGAAGGACAAGAGCGCGGTGTCGTTCGTGGATTTCTGCGGAGCGGTAGTGGAGTACAGCAATGATGGTGTATTGTATACAGATTCAGACGGAAACCGCATATGGAACCAGGCATTTGAGATGTCATCGCCACAGGTAGTCACATGCGAAAGCTTTATGACTATCTATGACAGGGGTGGAACAGACCTCTATATCATGGACAAGAATGGAGTAAAAAAAGAAATAGGAACATCGTGGCCTATTATAAAAGCCTGCATAGCAAGCCAGGGCACAGTGGCAGTCCTTGTCAGTGAGAATGAAAATTATTATGTAAAGCTGTATGATGTAAACGGAAAAGAGCTGGCAAGTGGTGAGTTTTTCGGAGAACAGAAGAACATACCTGTTGATATAGCTCTTTCATATGATGCTAAAAAACTGGCTGTAGATATGATAGATGTCTCCAGAGGAAAGACGGACAGCGTTATATCCTTTTACAATTTTGGATCAGTAGGACAAAATGAGATAGACAACAATGTCGGCACTTACAAGTATGAGAATCAGCTCATACCTGAAATAGCATATGTTTCCGACAGCAGGATGATAGCAGTTTCAGATCAGAATATTATGGTATTTGACGGAAGCCAGAAGCCAAAGCTCAAGCAGACTATTAAGCTGGAAAAGCTGATAGACAGCGTATTTTACAATAATAAATATATAGGAGTAGCATACTCCAACAATGATAAAAAATGCACCAGTCATATCAAGCTTTATGATTTTAACGGTAAGATGCTTATGGAAAACGACACAGCTATTGCCTACAATAGTATAGAGTTTGACAGCAATAACGAGGTGTGTGTCACAGGAGACACAGCCTGTGAGATATACACCATACACGGAGTCAAGAAATTCTATCATACATTTGACAACAAGCTGTACAAGGTGATGTATAAATCGGGTATGAATAACTATATCTTCATCTATGATGGCGCAATGGACGAGGTGAGACTGAAATGAATTGGCTGTTAATTGCGGTAATATGTATTATTGCGTGGAATGTGGTGAGAGGCTACACAAGAGGTGTGCTTCGCATGGTATATTCGCTTGCAGCCTGGATAGTAATGCTTGCTGCATCAACCATGGCAGCCCCATATGTCAGGGATCAGATATTATCACAGACAGGAATAGAGCCCGTAATTTTAAACGGTATTGAAAAACAAATAGCTGCACAGGGACAAAAAGCCACAGGCGATTTTGATATGGCAAACATATTGCTGCAGCAATCCGGAGCATACGACACCATATCCGCACAGCTTACAAATGCCATTATGACAGGTTTGTCTTTTTTTATAGTAATTTTTTTGCTGGGAATAGTGGCATACATAGTCCGTCACATCATCAGAAAAATAGAAAGGGTGCCCGTTATTGGCACTGTGAACCGGATTGCAGGCTTTGCAGTAGGTTTTATTAAGGGAATGGTTATCGTATGGCTGCTCCTTGCCCTGACATCATTATTTGCCGCATCTGAAATAGGACGGACAATGACAGCATATATAAATGATTCTATGATGCTTAAGTATCTGTATGAAAACAATCCTGTCATAAAGCTGATAGAAAATATACTGTAGCTTAAACCGGTGTAATAATGCATAAAAGAGAAAAGTACATAAGCAATAGATGGTATGTGGATAAGTATGTAAATACAATATATAGTTGTGTAAAAACAATGAGAAAAAAATATATATAAAAAAATAAAAAATGTGTTGACTTTATGCGACACAGATGATATTATATCAAAGCTGACTCGCGGGACACATTGAGTTGTAGAGCTTGTGAGTTACAATTTACAGACATGACTTTATAGATATTGCTTTGAAAATAAGTTGAAAAAAGTTATGAAAAAAGTTCTTGACAAATGCAAAACATTTTGATAGAATAAACAAGCTGTCGCAAGACAGAGAACTTAAAACAAAGTTCAAAAAAATAAAAAAAGTGCTTGACAAACGAACAGTGATTTGATAAAATAAACAAGCTGTCGCAAGAGAGCAAAACAAAGAACATTGATAACTGAACAGTGAGAAACCTTGAAAGATTTTGAGAATCAATCAGAACGCTTCAATGAAAATTGAAGACCTTTAAAACAGTAAATTCAGATTCTATCTGAATGAACGAATTAGCCAAGTTTAACTTGACTGAGATCAACTTTTTAACATGAGAGTTTGATCCTGGCTCAGGATGAACGCTGGCGGCGTGCT
>ENA-ORRO01002745-ORRO01002745.1-human-gut-metagenome-genome-assembly--contig:-NODE-2745-length-10826-cov-2.634481_pt1 | contig 10826 bp, 8 predicted proteins | sample MGYA00242176_ERZ509136 | MGnify/ENA primary metagenome ERZ509136 (study PRJEB26280, sample SAMEA2338644) | human gut metagenome | biome: human gut; feature: human-associated habitat; material: faeces... | reverse complement strand
ACGTCTGAGCTTAAGCATCGAAAACCCCCCGTACCGATTGGTGCGGGGGATTTTCCTATATCCGCTCTTTAGCCGGCATCAGTCCTCATCGTCAATCGTGACGCTGAGCTTGCCATCCCTGATGCTGAAGCTGCCGTTGACGGTGAAGTGGGTGCTGTCGTCCTGAGACTCCCACGAATCGTCGAAATTCTTCTCTTCATACGTGCACTTCGCCTTGCCCTGCCGGGTGGAGAACGTGCCGTAATCGAGATCGATGTCGGACAGTTTCGGATAGACGCTGATGGACCATGCGAAGTTGCGGTAGTAGTCCTCGTCGTACAGGTCGAAGCCGAACGGGCAGCCTTCCGGCGCGTAGTCGGTGGACTTCGCGCATTCGTCCAGCTTGGCGTTCACGGCCTTGCTCAAGTCCTCCTTAAGCTTGGCCGTAGGCATGATCTTGAGATCGGCGGCATCGGAGTCCGCGTTCGTGCGCACCATGGTGATGCCGCTGGTGACATACCCCGACTTGCCGATCGACACCTTGTACGAACCCGGGTAGACGCGCAACGTCCACGTACTGCTGTCCGACTTCTCCGCATTCTTCGCGGTCACGTCAACACCGTTGACGGACAACGATTCCACGGCATTGGGCACCGACACGGTGATGGTCTTGAGCAGTGGGCTCGAGATCTTCCAATTCGGGAACAGCAGGAACTTCGACCCGTCCTTGTTGATGGTGAGCGAATCGTTGACGTTCTTGCCGTTCAGCGAATACGTCACGTTGACCTTGGCCACGCCTTCGACGGTTTTGACACTATCGATATGCGGGTTGGCGATCGTGGCGTTGTCGGCCTTCGCTACGGTGTCGGACAGCAGCTTGAGCTGGTCCTTGTCCACCTGCGGATCGGCGATGCCATTGGCTTTGCCATACTTGCCGTCGGCAATCGCCGTCAGATAGCTTTGCGCCACGGATTTCGCGCTGAAGACGGTCGAGTTGAGCACACCGTAGACAATGCCCAACACAATCAGGGCACCGATTACGATGCCGCTGATAAGGATCGTCTTCTTAGTTTTTGGGTCGAGCGGCTGACCTGCCCCCGGAGCTGCGACCGGCATAGAAGCCGCGCCTGCTGGCGATTGCGGCAGCGGCACCGCACCCGTTGCCGTGTTGCCCGTTGTCGTATTGGGCATGGACGTCGGGGCGACCGGTTGTGGAACGGCCTGTGAAACAGGCGTTGCGGTAGGAGCGGTGGGCGCGGGCATTGGCACAGCCGGCGTCGCGGGCTGGGGGACCGATGCGGCCGGAGCTGCCGGAGTAGTTGGATTGGCCGGCTGTGCGGCAGCCGAAGCCGTCGGCATGGTCGCTGTTGCGGTCGTGCCGCTCGCCGTGGCAGAGGTCTTCTTCATGCCGTAGGACGGATCGCAGGACTTGACGTAATCGACCACGTTCTGCGGGGTCTGCTGCACGGTGCCACCGACGATGATCCGCCACATGCCCGGCAGGGACGCCACCAGCGTCGGACCGAACGTCATCGCGGCCACCTCGATCAGGAACGCCCAGATGCCGGCGACGAGGAAATACCACATCGGGGCCGTCATCGACATGCTGGACGAGGCGTATCCCGCCGCGAAATAAGTGAACAGGAACTCCGCGGCCAGCCAGAACACCATCGCGGCCACCGGAGCCTTCCACGTATGCTGCCAGCCCGCGTAATACGGGTCGTACATATTGCGCGCGATCTCACGCAGCGCGATATAGAACGTGGCAAGCAGGAACAGCACGAAGCAGATCCACAGAATCCAGCCATACTGGCTGAGGGAGGACACGTTGAACAACGTGATCGTATGGACGCTGTAGCTGGACGTCGAGAAGGCGATGCCGCCGAACGAGGACAGCGAAATCAGCATAAGCGGCAGAGCCGGGAACAGCAGCGGAACCAGCAGCAGACCGCCTGCGCCGAGATGGTTCGCGGCGGACATGGCGATCGTCGCCACCAGGCCAAGCACCAGGAACAGCACGCCGTAGATCGCAAACGATTCGACCAGCGTGCGCACGAAGCCACGAGCGCGGTGCGCCCAACGCCAAGCGGCGGAGAAGACGTTACCCGAATCGCCCGCATACTGTGCCAACGCGTAGCCGGCCAGCGCACCGGCCGCCGACAGCAGGAACGCCATGCAGAACGTGCGGAAGGACACGCCGGAAAGCGACGCGGAAGCGGAATAGTCGCTGTAGGAACCACCCACCGTCACCGGGAAGATGGCGGCGAAGGTCAGCAGCACCAGGCCGGACAGCACGCCGACGATCAGCGAGCTGATGACGCCCGTCCACTTGAAACGAAGCGCGAACCTGCGTGCCAGCATGTATGCGCCGAACGCGGCGCCGATCGCCAATGCCACGCCGGGCAGTCCGACCGGCAGCGTCACGCTGACGTGCGAGGCGTCAATGCCGAGATTGCTCAGCGAGAAGCCCTGGGAGCTGGTTTTGAGATTCAGCGAACCGCCAACGCCGAGCGTCATCACGGTGAAGAGAATCTGGAAGAAATTCGGGCCGGAGCCGGACACACCGTTGTTGCCCAGGAAGGAGGCGGTGTCGGAAAAGCCCGGAATGCTGGCAAGCCCGTTGCTGGCCGCGGCATTGCCCATGAAGAAGACGATCGATGCGAGCAGCGCGAACACCACGCTCGCGCCGAGACCGATGCCGAGGCTGGCGCCCATGGTCTTCATGGACTGCGGTGTGGTCAGCGCGGTGATGGTGGGATCGGCCGCCGGACGGGCGATTTGCTGGGTCGGCTGGCTTGGCTGCGGCGCTGCTGCCGGCTGCGGGGCCGGGGACGGCGCATACTGGAACTGCTGCGTCGGCGCGGCCTGTGGTGCCACCGTTTGCGTTGCCTGCGCCTGAGCGGTCGGCTGTGCTTGCGCCGCCGGTTGCGGTGTGGTGGGCTGCGGGACGGTGGTTTGCGGAGCTGCCGGTGCGGCGCTATTGGGCAGCGGGACGGCAGCGGTCGGCATCATCTGCGGGGCCGGTGCCATGTGCGGCGCGGAAGACAGCATGGTGCCGTCATCGGATTCCGGCGCGGCCGGCGCTTGCGGTGCCGCCGCGGTCGTTTGGATGAGCGGTGAGCCGCACGAGGCGCAGAATTTAGCGCCTTCGATGGTCGGCTGACCGCAATTTGGGCATGCCATAGGTAAGCCTTTCTCCTTCTTGATGCGCGTCGTATACTCCTGTGACGCGCCATGGTCCTTATTATAAAGGGCCTCTGGCGCGCCGACGGGCTCGACGATGATGCGTGCTATTCGGCTCGCTGCGGTGGAAATGTGTGATGGAAAAGTTCGTGCCGTTGACTATCGGAGTGGTTGCATTGCGGCAGAATGTGAAGAAAATGTGATTACTTGGATTTTAGGGCGCCATCGCGCCGCATTTTTCGTCGTATGACGCGATGTGCACCATAGATGGCGATTTGCTGAAAACGTTGGAAAATAGCGGTTTTATGATTGCGACACGCCGAAGGTTGCGTTCTTTCCGATTCTGAGTATATTTACTCCATGTGCTCAGCGAGAACAAAAACCTCGCCAAGACCAACGCCCCTTTAGCTCAGTTGGTTAGAGCAGCTGACTCTTAATCAGCGTGTCCAGGGTTCGAATCCCTGAGGGGGCACAGACAAGACCCAAGCCAATGGCTTGGGTCTTTTTCGTATTTCGGACATGTGTCCACCCAAAGCCGCGTTACTTCCTCCGTACGGAGTAAGGTAGTGCGCTGTTGTCCGCCCAGAGCGGAATCGCAATTCATCTCGAATCGCACGAATCGTAAGAATCGTTAGAGAAGAAGCAATAGAGGAAACTGCAGTGGAATACACACTCTTCACCAAGCTTGCCGCGGAATTCGTCGGCACCGCCGTGCTGATGGTCTTCGGCAACGGCGCTGTCGCCAACGCGGAACTGAAAAACACCAAGGGCTACCATGCCGGCTGGCTGAACATCGCCATGGGCTACGGCTTCGGCGTCATGTTCCCGGTCCTGATGTTCGGCGGCGTCTCCGGCGCCCACATCAACCCGGCCATGACCCTCGCGCAGGCCGTCAACGGCATGTTCCCGTGGAACGAGGTCCTGCCGTACATCATCGCCCAGCTGCTCGGCGCAGTGGCGGGCCAGCTCATCGTGTACGTCACCTACCTGCCGCACTACAAGGACACCGACGATGCCGAAGCCATCCTTGGCACCTTCTGCACCACCGACGCGCACAACGACCGCGTGAACTACTTCCTCAACGAGTTCTTCGGCACCTTCATGCTGGTGCTCGGCGCCCTGTGTTGCCTGTCCCTGCCGTGGGGCAAGGCGAACCCGGCCGCCGCATCCATCGTCGTCGGCTTCATCGTGTGGGGCCTCGTGACCTCCATGGGCGGCCCGACCGGCCCTGGTCTGAACCCTGCCCGCGACCTCATGCCGCGCCTCCTGCACGCCATCCTGCCGATTCCGAACAAGGGCGATTCCCGCTGGGGCGAGGCCTGGATTCCGGTCGTGGCCCCGATCGCAGGCGCTATCGTCGGCGCGTTCCTGTTCAAGGTGCTGTTCGCCTGAGCATTACTTTGACGATTGCCGGCATTCGTCTGGCATGCTGGTAAGGCCCGTGATTCCCTCCGGAATCGCGGGCCTTACGCATAGGTGGTATGCATGGCGGTCGGCGGCTTCGGCATGTTGACTGAGACTGGTACTGTTGCCGAAGAGAGAAACATCACCATATCGGGAGGCTGGATTGAAGCGGATTCGTCGTATCATACGTGCGCTCGATCCGAAAGCCGACGCCACAATGGGCCAACGGGAACGGCTTGAGGCGTTTCGCATCCGCAGGGCCGCCGTGCTGGTGCTCGTGCTGTTCCTGCTGATCGCATCGATGACGTCCTGCAGCGTGCACGCACTGCTGGTCCGCATGACGCCGAACACGCAGACGACGGCAAAAGCCACGCATTCGACGTCGGCCAAGAAGCCGGCCAAGAAAACAGCCAAAACCAATCAGCATAAGACGGCCAAAAAAACCAAACCGGAAACCAAACAATCGCAGGAAGAGCAGGCCGTCGCCAAAGCGGTGAGCGCGCAATCGGCGGCACTGAGCGACGACGAGAAAACCGCGATTCTGAACAAAGCGCAGGAAACCGCGCAAAACAGCGGCAAACCGGTGACGCAATACCATTACTGCATCGCAACCAAAGGAAACGTCGGTTCGGCCGACGAATTCGGCAACGCGGCGTTCCGCATCCTCAACGACGAACACGGATGGCCACGCGCCGGAGCCATATTCGACCAATCCACGGACGGCAACTGCGATTTCAATCTCGTGCTGTCCCAAGCGTCGGAAATGACGTCGTTCTCGCCATCATGCTCGGTGGAATACAGCTGCAGGGTCGACAACAACGTGATCGTCAACGACGACCGTTGGAACGGCGGCACGCAACAATGGCTCGCCGCCGGCGGCAACCTGGCGCGATACCGCACGATGGTGATCAACCATGAGGTCGGACACCGGCTGGGGCACATCGACAACGAAACGACCTGCGCCGGCGAAGGCCAGTTGGCGCCGCTGATGCAGGAGCAATCCATGCATTTGGACGGCTGCAAGGTCAACGAATATCCGCTTGACTCGGAGCTGTGGATCGGCTGAACGTCGACTGCTTCCCGTTATTTTCTGCTGTTTTCTGCTGTTTTCCGGACTGACCGGGTCGTCTCGGCAATTCGGCGAGATCCGGCCAGCCGTTGTCACAAGCCGAAATACGCGTCGAAATCGTCTTGGCTGATACTGCGGTCGGCCGTATCGGCCCGTACCTTACCCCAATCGAACTCCTGCAACGCCTCGACGGCGCTCATCGGCTGCGGACTGGTATGCGCGGAATCGCCCTGCAAACCAAGCAGCCACGCGCAATAGCCGACAACCTGCTCCGCGGTGACGCCATGCGCGCGCAGCGCCCCCATATCCAAAGAGCGCTCGCGTTTGGCGAGCCTGCGGCCGGCCGCGTTGTCGATAAGCGGCAGATGCGCATACCGTGGGTTTTCGGGGTTATATGGGGTGTATTGCGATTGTGGTGCGTGCTGCGATGGTGCAGAAGCCTGCGTTTTCGCCTTGCGGAATCCCGCCTTGATAAGCGCTCGGCGAATGGCGATTTGCAGGGCGTTCGATCGGAGCAGGTCGCGGCCGCGCACGATGTCGTCGACGCCCATGTCAAGATCGTCCACGACTACCACCAGCTGGTAGGAGAACAGGCCGTCGGCGCGGCGCACGATGGTGTCGCCGACGTCGTGCGCCAGATTGAATTCCTGATGGCCGAACACTGCGTCATCGAATTGGACGGTTGCGTGCGGGTTTGTGTCGGCGGGCATGGCGATGCGTAGCGAATGGCGGTCGCCGTTGGCCGGACGGTATCCGGATCGCTGGTGATAAGCCGGCGGCACGTGCCGGGATACACCATGAAACGGTCGCCTTCCTGCGGTGCGGAGGCTGCGCGGATGTCGGCGCGCGAGCAGAAGCAAGGGTAAATCAGCGGGGTTGTGCCAGCGATTGCGTTGTTGGCTGCGCTGCCGACTGCGGGGGTGTGGTTGTTGCGCTCGTCAAACGGCGAATCGTATGCGTCGTCAATCGTCAGGTTTTCCAAGCAATGCAGCGCCTCACGGTACAGGTCGTGCCGGGCGGATTGGAACACCGGATCGCCGTCCCAATCCAATCCAAGCCAATGCAGATCGTCCATCATCAGTTCGGCCGCGCCGGGCACCACGCGCGGTTCGTCGATGTCTTCGATGCGCAGCAGCATGCCGTCGCCGCGGCTGCGCGCGGACAGCCATGCTCCGAGCATCGCATAGATGTTGCCGATGTGCATGCGGCCTGATGGGGTGGGTGCGAAACGACCTGGCACGGGGTTCCTTCCTGTCGTTGGCGGGCGGTTCGGTGTTGCCGATGCGGAGACCGGTTGTGCCGATGCTTGCAACTGTACCTGCATCGGCGGCCGGAACGGCGGGTTTCGTGGGACGCGATTGTGGAATGCGTTGCTGGACGTGCCGTGACGTGCCATGCCGAGGTTGCAGCGTGCTCCGAAAACGTGCCGTCGCTGTGAGATATCTCACAGTGTGAGAAGGATATTTAGCGCATGGTGATACGGGCCGCGCGTTTCGTTTGGGGTGTGCGTAAGGTGGTGTGCGTCATCCGGTATTCTGGGTGGTGATTTCGGCAATTCGGTCTATGCGTTATCGGTATGGCCGGTCAAAAGGGGATTTACAAGGGGCGAATATGACGAAGCGACAGTTCAGTAGAGCGGAAATCGAATACCTGCGTACATTGCCGTCGATCGACGCGGTGACGGACAGCAGAATCACGTATGCGAGGGAATTCCAAATCGACTGCATGAGGCGGTATCTGCAGGGGGAGAAGCCAACTGCGATCTTCATTTCCGCGGGATTGAGCCCATCGGTCATCGGGCACAAGCGCATCGAACGCAATATCGCACGCTGGAAGCGCGACGAGGACATCATGCGCAAGGCGGCCGAAGAGCCGGAACCGCATGATACGGCTGTGGACAACCACAATGCGATGTCGGAAGTGCCGTTGGGCAAGATTCAATCGCTGGTATGCCAGGTGATGGTGTTGAGCGATCGCGTCGATAAATTGGAGCGTTTGGTGGAGGGGCTGCGCAAGGGGGATAAAATCTGAAAAAAAGTTTTCAGATTTATTGGTTTTTTCCGGCGGTTCGCGCGCATTTATCTGATACATTAAATGCGTAGACGGAGTCTTTGAAGTCCCCCTTCTACTGCCGTCTGGTTTTATAGCCCGCGCGAATTTATGACCGCTTTATCGCTTCACTTCAGGTCATCGCGCGGGCTTCTTTATACGTTGTCGGCGGTTTTCTGGTAACACTGGTATCGAAATATCAGCCGACATGCCGGAAACGGTGGTGCCGGCCGCGGACCGGCGGTCGAATGAACTTGCGAGAGGTGGACGATGACTGCATACATGGATCACAAGAACCTCGCCAACGAGGTGATCGACGATGCGCGCGCACGTGAGATCACGGACGGCGTGCATCGTGTGCTCGACCGCATCGCGGCAGCTGAGGAACAAGCCGGACGCGAAGCCGGCTCCGTGCGCCTGCTGGCCGCCACGAAGACGCGCGACATCGGCGAAATCATGGTTGCGATTGATGCCGGCGTGCGCATGATCGGCGAGAACCGTCCGCAGGAAGTGACGGCGAAGGCCGAAGGGCTGGCACGGCGATGCGCGGAACGCGGGTTTTCGCTGGGCGTCGCAGGCGCCGCGCCGGATGCTGCGGCGGAGCATATTCCATTCCACCTGATCGGCCAGCTGCAAAGCAATAAAATCGGCAAAGTGCTGCCGGTGGTCGACACTATCGAATCGGTCGATTCAATCGATTTGGCAGAAAAAATTTCACGTAGAGCCGTGGCTCGCGGTATTACTGTCGGCGTGCTGCTGGAAGTCAACGAATCCGGCGAGGAATCGAAATCCGGTTGCGATCCGGCGCACGCCATCCGCATCGCGCAGAAAATCGGCACGTTGGACGGCGTCGAATTGCGGGGACTGATGACGATCGGCGCGCATGTGCACGACGAAACGGTGATTCGCCGCGGTTTCTCGCACCTGCGCAAGACCCGCGACCTCATCCTCGCATCCGGCGAACCGGGCACGGACCGTTGCCGGGAACTGTCGATGGGCATGACCGGCGACATGGAACTGGCCATCGCCGAAGGTTCCACCATCGTGCGCGTCGGCACTGCGATTTTCGGTGAGCGTGCGTTCATCTGAGCGCTTTCTTTGACTTTTTCTGTTTTTTAAGGATTTGCGGGGCTCGTCCGCCTGGATTGCATTCGTCTGGCTTACATTCGTCTGACTTGCATTCCTCTGAAAAACGGCTTGTCTGAGCTGCGTTCCGCCGGTAGGTGGGGTGCTGCGCGGTTTGGTGCCATAATTGCCGGTTTCGTGCCTGAAACCGTTGTCTTTCTAGGGGTAAGCCCTCCTATAGGGGGCAAGGGCTTTCGTATGGTGGGTGTGAACATGGGTGTGTTCGAAGGAGAAACCCATGTTTTGGTCTGCCTCTCGATTGATGAGTAAACCCGTCCGTCTGCTCGCCCGCAGGACGGATTCCTACGTGCATGCGCATGCGGTGCTGCGTTCGCCCATGCGGCTGTTCGGTGCCGTGGCGGGCGCCTCGGCTGATTCCTATGATGCCGGTGATGATAACGATGGCATCGGCAATGGCGCCGGAGTCGGATCTGATGCCGATGCAGCTGCCGACAGTGGTCATGCCGGAACTGTTGCGTTCGCTGGAACGTCTGCTGGAACGTTCGCTGGAACGCCGTCGTTTTACGAGGCGATTGACATTGCCGATGTGGTTCGCGCGCGCAGGCTGCGGCGGATTCGTTTCATATTGGTGCGGTGCGTGTCCGTGCTGCTGATCGTGGGCGCGGTGGTGGTCGCGTCGTTGCCGTTCGCCATGCAGGCGCATTCCGCGCGGCGCTTGGCCGAGACATCCGATTCGGCGGCTCGCACGGTTGCCGGATGGCCGTATCCGATGGCGATGGAGGAGTTGGAACGGGCGCGCGCATACAATCGGCGGCTTGCCGTGGAAGGACAGCCGGTATTGGGCGAGGCGGCCGATCCGTTCACTACCAGACCGGCTGGCACTGCCGGAGATGCTGATACCGCCGACGATTCGGCGCCTTCCGGCGGTTCCGGGCTTTCCGCGGCGGACACGGACGCGAACTATCAGGGCCTGCTGGATTCCGGCGCAGGCATCATGGGCACGGTATTGGTGCCCAAAATCGGCGTGGAACTGCCGATTCGGCATGGTACGTCCGAACCGGTGCTCGCCGTCGGCGCAGGGTGTCAGGATCGGCGCGGTGCCGAACCGATCGATCATCGCCCCGGCAAAGCGGTTCTCGCATTGCAGCGTTACCCGCTTGAGCGGGCCGTTGAACATGCCGAACATCTGCTGCATATACGTATTGACGTCGAAATTGGCGTATTCCCCGGCACCCTCGCGGGTCGTGTCGGGCAGCTGGTGAACGTTCTGCATCTTGTCGACGCGGTAGTGCTTGAGCCGTCCCTCGGTGTAGGCGATCAAATAATAGTTGCCGTTCTCCCACACGAGCACCCACGGGCTGACGCGGTAGAGCTGGCCGTCGTGGCGCGGGGCCATCCGCTTTTGCAGGTTCCAGTCGCAGTATTTGAAGGTGACCTGCTCCCCTGCCGTGATGGCGGCGTGCAGCGCATCGACGGTGTACAGGATCTTCTCGTCGGTGCTCTTGATACGCCCGCTGACCAGTACCTTACGGTCCAGCTCTTCCTGCCGGTATGTGGAGGTGAACTGGCCGAGCTTATCGATCAGGATTTTGGATTTGCGCGCCGTGATGAATTTGCTGGCGTAGACGGCATCGACGAGCAGCTTGAGCTCGGCAAGCTCAAACGGAGCATCGGTCATATAGTAGCCGCCGCCGCGCCCGCGCTGCTGCACGATCTCATATTTGGTGTCGGGCAGGTTGTTTAAGGTGTTCAGGTCATCGTAGACGCTTTTGCGCTCGGCGACGACGCCGTGCTCCTGCAATTTTTCCACCAGCTGGGGAACACTCAAGGGGTGCTTCTCGTCGGTTTCCCGGGCGAGGATCTCCAAAAGAACAAGCAGTTTGCGTTTCTGGCCTTCTTTGCGCGACATAACAGCGGCTCCTTTCCTGAGTCTGGCAGATATAGTCCTATTATACACCCTATAGAGGCGGGTGGCAAGACCGGGAACGGCTGCCTCCCGGGAGGTTGTTCTTTCTTTTGCCAACAAAAGAAAGAACCAAAGAAAATTGCCGCTGTT
>ENA-ORRO01002744-ORRO01002744.1-human-gut-metagenome-genome-assembly--contig:-NODE-2744-length-10827-cov-3.902989_pt1 | contig 10827 bp, 8 predicted proteins | sample MGYA00242176_ERZ509136 | MGnify/ENA primary metagenome ERZ509136 (study PRJEB26280, sample SAMEA2338644) | human gut metagenome | biome: human gut; feature: human-associated habitat; material: faeces... | reverse complement strand
GTTGACAACTGCGTGAAGGACGTTATCGAGGCAGCAAAGGCAAACGACTACGAGGCTATCATCATTGCCGACCACGGTAATGCCGACAATGCCATCAACCCGGACGGCACTCCTAACACTGCCCACTCTCTGAACCCAGTACCTTTCGTTTACGTAACGGACAACAACTCAGCTACCGTAAAGGACGGACGTCTTGCTGACGTGGCTCCTTCCATCCTCCACATCATGGGACTGGAGCAGCCTGCCGACATGACGGGCGAGAACCTTATTGAAGACAACATTCACTAATCCGGCACTTCTTTCCGGATATATTGACAGAAAATCCCGATGCAGTCCAAGCACCGGGATTTTTTGTTTTCCTTCTCTAAACGGATCATATTCTGCGGTTACTAAAAAACAAGCAAAAATCAAAAGTTACGCAATTTCTCATGAAAAGTTACCGAATTTCTATGAGAAAGTTACCGAATTTCTAAAAGATTACAAATTGTCCTTCTCTGACGCTTCCTCCAAATCGTACACAAAAGAGGGAGGGAAACAAACATCTGTCCCCTCCCCTTTCTTGTATAAGACCATTGCAAAGCCTCACTTGATTTATAAAATAAAGTCTTACTTGTTCATCATGGCAAGAAAGATGTGCAGCGCCTGTCTCACGGAACGCAAGCCAAACTGTTCAATATGAATGTCCTCAAGCTTCACCCAAGTACACTCCGCCGCATCATCAGCAGCCTTCATCTCCTGCTCGTTGTCCACCTCGCAAAGGTAAAACATGTCGAGCGTATGCACGTCAAAATCAGAATATCTATATATATTCGGCTGGCTGAAGAGATACTTCGAAGACACCACATTCAGCATCGTCTCCTCCTTCACCTCTCTCTTTATGCCCTCTTCTGCCGTCTCCCTTACATCTACAAAGCCGCCAGGCAAGTCAAACATTCCCTTTGCCGGCTCCTTCTTTCTCTTCTCTACAAGCAACTCACCCTTGCCATTAAAGATAAAAGCGGCAACTGCCGACGAAGGATTAAGGAAATACTCAAATCCACAATTCTCACATTTCTTACTCTTCTCACTTGACTCCACGAAATGCGAACTTCCGCATTTCGGACAATAACAGAACTTTTCTAATATGTGCATAAAACCATATAATTGATTCAGACTGCAATATTACAAAAAAACTTGCAAACTTCTATGGTGTTCGCAATAAAATAAAACTTTTATTACGAAAATATTTCCCTCTGCATCGTAATACCATCTAAAACATCACTAACCGGAAGAATATTACCCGATAATGGACAATAGACTTGCATATTCCGATTTTTTTTACGAATATTGCATAAGATATACTGAACGTAAACAAATAATTATACTGAAATGAATTTTACAAAGAAGATTCTTCTGACATTCTCTCTCCTTCTTGCTCTTGCCGTTTCAGCAAGTGCACAGAAGCCTTTCGTTGTTAACCTATGGCAGAACGGTGCTCCAAACGACAACGGTGACGTTGCCGACACCGCCACAGTAAAGGTGTTTCTGCCCCGTAAGGAGGAGGCTACGGGCAGAGCTGTGGTCATCTGTCCCGGCGGCGGCTACCAGCATCTTGCCATGAACCACGAGGGTTACGACTGGGCACCATTCTTCAACAACATGGGAATTGCTGCCATAGTATTGAAATACCGCATGCCACACGGCAACTGCGACGTGCCTATTGCCGACGCAGAAGAGGCAATGAAGCTCGTAAGGCGGAATGCCAACGCATGGAACATAAAGGCTGACCAGGTTGGAATAATGGGTTCTTCGGCTGGAGGACATCTTGCTTCCACCATTGCCACCCATTCAAAAGGTGACACAAAGCCCGACTTCCAGATTCTCTTCTACCCCGTCATCACCATGCTACCCGACATTACCCACAAGGGCAGCCACGACAATTTCCTCGGAAAGGATGCAAAGAAAAAGGATGAGAAGCTATACAGCAACGACGCACAGGTGTCAAGAGCCACGCCACGTGCCTTCATCGCCCTCTGCGATGACGACCATGTTGTGTTGCCGGCAAACGGAGTGAACTACTACACTGAGCTATACCGCCACGACGTTCCCGCCTCCCTCCATGTCTATCCTTCCGGCGGACACGGCTTCGGAATACGCGACAGCTTCAAGTTCCACAACGAGATGGAACTCGAACTGAAAGCTTGGCTGAGAAGTTTTTAAGGAAACAAGTCAAAGGAGATCAGTCTTCATCATCCTGTGAAGACTTCTCCTTGTGATATTGTCGTTGGTATTCTGACGGTGTCATACCGTTCACCTTCTTGAAAGCCCTTATGAAGCTGACATTATTAGTATATCCCACCTCTTCATAAATGGCCTGCATCGTGACGTTGCCATAATGCTCCGTGTCAAGCATACAACGGCATGCCTCTTTTATTCTGCACTCATTGAGCAGAGTCTTGAAGTTCTTCCCGTAAGAGTCATTTATCACCCACGACACGTAACGAGTGTTTGAGTCGACAGACTCAGCAAGAGCATTAAGACTGAAATCAGGATTCGAGATATACTTCGCATCATTCATCACCTCGATAATGCTGTTCAGCAAGCGCTTCTTGTTCTTCTCACTCATAACGATTCCACCAATGCCCTGCTCCTTTTCATTGCCATCCGGTTTCGCGTCGTCTGTGCTTTCTTTCTTAATGTCTTCTACAGGAATCTCGTCTGGCGCACTCTCGTTTACAGGATTCTTTTGTATTGACTCCTCAAGAAGTTTCTTCGTCTGCATCTCCTGCTTCCCCATCTCGATGCCTTTGCGGATAAGCGCACGGTAGGCATAATCCAACCTCCGGTTGTTACGGAACAACAATATCAGGACTATTACCAGAGCAAGCAAAAGACCACTGAATACCACCAATGTTATAGATTGCCTTGAGATTGTGCCATTCAGCGTATTAATCTGCTTGTCCGTCTTGCGGTTCTCATATTCCATCAGGGCATTACCGGCAGAATAAAGGCGGCTACGGTTGAAGACAGAGTCCTGCATCACGAAATATTCATTGTTGTAATAATCGCCAAGTTCCTTGTTTCCCGACATCATGTAGGCATCGGCAAGGAGCTTGTATACGCTCGTGATGAAATCCCTGTCTCCCTTCCCCACATTAGGCTTCAGGCATTTTCTGCCATACTCTATAGCCTGTGCATAATTCCCTTTCAGAAGATACAGGTTGCCAATCTCATAATACTGGAAAAGTATCATATTCTCATTCATCTTCCTTTCCTTTGCATAATCAAGGGTTTCAAGATGCTTCTTTATCGCATCATCGTATCTTCTTTCGGCTGTATATATCCGGGCATAATCGTAGAGAAGATAATAACTGCTGTTGTCATCATTTTTCTCATCAACGAGTTTCTGCAAAAGCTTTATATATTTCTTAGCTAATTCCACACGTCCTCCCTTGCTGCATGCGGCAACCATATTCGAGAGATATTTCTTCTGTATATAAAGGTCTTTATGCTTCTTCGCCACTTCATAACCTTTGCACTGATAATAGAAACAGCGTCCGTAATCGCCGGCATTGAAATACACATTGCTTATATAGCCAATACTGACAAGCCATGCATGTTCATCGCCAAGACTGTCGGCAAGTTCCACGCTACGGGTGAACAGCTTCATCGCCTCGGGGAAGTTGTTGTTTTGGAATTGCTCAAGAGCCTTGTACATGCATGTCGTCGCCTCCGACTTCGCCTGGACTGCATGTACCTGTATATTTAATAACAGTAAAGTGCAAAGTAATAATAGTCTCATGTTTCTTTTATTTTCTATGCAAAGAGAATTTTACTCTCAATTTGCCGAGTGCAGCTAAACATGGTGCAAATATAAAGAATTTAAACCATAAAGCACAAGATGCAACGATGAAATCGGCTGTTTTTATAGAAAACGCACTTATAAAGGAGGAAACGAAAAACGATGTAGGAAAAGGCTATATCACCTTATTTTATAAATAATACGCACAAACAACAACAACAGATTGTTTTAATTCAACATACTACAACAACAATGTGTAACAAAAGACGTGCAAAAGATAACAAAACACAGAAAACAGGAATTATTTCTATAACAATTCATGAAATGTAACATAAATACTCCATTTTATCGATTGTCGTATAACAAATATTACTACTTTTGCCAACAGAAAACAGCAAAATGTTATCGTACAAAACGCTACGAAAACAAATTGCAAAAGACATATAAAGAAGGAATTAAAAACAATTATATAAACTTTAAATAAAGACGCTTATGAAAAGATTTACATTGATTTCTGCAGCAATAGCTGCTACATTGACAGCAAGCGCACAGTGGAACGTTGACAACAACCCTGTTGTCCTGTCTGGAACTGAAACAGGACAGATTCAACCTAAAGTAGCATTGACAAAAGACGGCAAGATGTATCTGGCATGGAGAACAGCAGAAACGTCCGGCAAAGCTCTTTGCTATTCCTTCCCACATCTACAGCTCCTTGACAAAGACGGTAACGCCTTATTCGGAGTAAACGGACTTGCCGTTTCTGAACATAGGAGTCCGTCATGGAACAGTGACTACTCTCTCGTTGCCACCTCTGACGGTTGCGCCATCATAAGCAATGCCGACTCAAGATCAGAAGAAGCGGAAGACCTTGAAAGATACAACACATTTACCCCTGTATGGTATAAGATCGACCAGGAGCAGAACTTCGTATGGGGACTCGACGGACTGGCTCTTACTGACAGAATCAACTCTCCTTTCACAGATACATTCGTAATAGGAGATGACGTATGGATTCAAGATAAGACAGCTTCATACGACGATGTGAATTATTTCAACCGTGTAACGGCTGATGGAACTCTCGTCTTCGAGAACTCTCTCCCTATCTTCGGACAGATTATCCCAAGTATCGACGGCGACTTCCTGTCAATCGGCAGCGGTTCCAACGGAACGGAAGTTCAGAGATATAACCGCGAAGGAAAGAATGTATGGAGCGAGCCTTCTACTATAGCATCAACAAATTCTGGTGGTCACGACCTTCATCCATACAGAATCAACCCTGACGGCAAGGGCGGAGCATACGCTACATGGACAAGAGAGGTTGGAATGTTCGGACATACTATCTGCACACAGCACGTCTCTGCTGACGGAGACCCCACATTCGGACTTGACGCTATGGACGCTCTGGCAGACGAGAATATAGACATCAACTATCCAAAACAGGCTGTTGACACAAAAAACAACACCGTACTCGTAACCTTCCCCGAAAAAGACGGCGACGGCAATTTTTCATTCAAAATACAGAAATTCAACGAGGAAGGCGACCGTCTGTTCGGTGATAATGGAAAAACATTAGAGACTAAAGGCGAGGACTATGCCGGTTGGGCTTACAACAATTACGGTGTTGAGCCTGTAGGAGACGGTGAATGGTTGATTTGCTACTCTGACAGACAGGCATGGGCATTGGAATATCTGTATGTTGCCCGCATCAACAAGGATGGCGAATTCGTATGGAAGCTGCGGATTATGGAAGAGGGATATATTACCAGCGTGAGCTTCGTGAAAGGTGACGACTGCTCGTATGTAGTATATCAAGGTGAAGACGACGTAGATGGTACTATGTTGAAGGGCGCACGTATTTTCGACAACGGCACTTTCGACAACGGAGCAGGTATCAGCACCGTTAACGAAGACCTCTCTAAGGCTACCTCTACCACTATCCACAGCATCGACGGTAAACTGGTTCAGACCGTAAATGGTGAGAAGTACGACAGCGCAAATCTTGCTCCTGGCATGTACATCATTACCACAAAGGATGCTCAAGGCAAGACAAAGAGCATGAAGATTACGAAATAGTATTCTATTGGGAACAGGCAGAAAATCCTTCACTTCATTAAATATAATAAAGTAAAGGATTTTCCGCTTTTTTACAAGAACATTTAAAACGAGAACAAACATGAGAAAGATATTACCTAACAAGAAGTCTTTTGTCGGCATGGCATTGGCAGCTGCATGTTGGCTGATACCGACAACAGCCTCTGCACAGAGATATTTCACTGAAGACTTCGACAGCTTTACCACAGGAGACCTGTACCAACAAGGCAGATGGGTAAAGTATGGAGCCGGAACGAGCGACAACACAATGAATGTAGAGGAAGGCAGTCTTGTCTACGAAGGCTATTCAACGGATGCCACCGGTAATTGCGTAAAAATGGAGAATCTGAAGAAATGCTATTCCTATCAGGCGCCATACGACAAGACTCTTATCTCCAGCGGCACAGTATATGTGAGTGCATTGGTGAATATAGAGAATGCCGGTGACGGTAACCCTTTCCTCAGATTCGTCAGAAGCAAGACCGGTGACGGTACTGTAAACGACAAGGATTACGGTTTCAACGTAGGTTTCCTGACAACGACAAAATCCGACAACGAAGGAAAATTCAAATTCGGCATCGGTAAGGTTAGACCTAAGAATGCTGTCAACACGGACGATGAGTTTGACCTAAACAAGACTTATCTCGTCGTGATGGGCTACACCTTTGTTGAAGGCGACAACAATGACATAATCTCTCTTTGGGTCAATCCGGCGGACTTCACAACTGAGCCTGCTGCCACTCTTCAGTATTCCAGCACGAGCGAACAGGATCTGGAAGAGCTTTCTGCCATCGTATTGGCGAGAAACTCATCTAAATTGGGAACAGACTGGAACGACATGAAGATTGATGCAATACGCATTGCCGGCTCATGGAAGGATTTGTTTAGCAATACAACCACCGAAACGACCTACTCACAGCAGTTGACAAACAAGAACATTGTCATTGTGGAGAACTTTACAAATACCGGCTGCGGACCATGTGCGAAGTTCGCTCCAGTGTTGGACCAGGTGATAAACGACAAGTTAGGAGACGTTATCTGTCTGAAATGCCACGGAAGCTATCCTGACAGAGAAGATCCTTTCTATCTCTCAGAACAGGCAAATCTGGATCAGCGCATCGCCTTCTATGGCATAAATTCCTATCCGACACTGCTCATTAATGGAACTGAGACACGATATTCTCTAAGCCCTACCCTGTTGGGAGCTATGTTTGACAATGCAAGAGAGACGGACATGAAGTATGACATCACCATGAGCTGCAGCATTGCTGACCACAAGCTCAAAGTGGAAGGAGATGTTTCATCCAACACTGATGTTACTGATGCATCGAACCTAAGATTGTTTGCCGTGGCAATAGAAGAATACTACAAGGCACCGAAGGCATACGCCAACGGAGAAAGTGAGATGGAATATGTTGTAAAACGTTTCATGCCTGACGGTAACGGTGCTGCCATAGCACAAAGCATTGAAAAGGATACACCTTACAACTTCAGCTTCTCTTGCAGTCTGGATAACTTCTACGACGAGAATGAACTTGGGGTCGTGGCTTTCGTTCAAGACATAAATACGAAACAGATTGTCGCTTCTGCATATATCCCGAAGGAGGCTAAGGCTGACGATTATGCCAACCTGATTAGCGTAGACGATACGCCTGACTTCATCTGCACACCAGACTTCTACGGAAACATCACATTCCGCAACGATGGCAGAAACGACCTGAAGTCCGCCAAAATAAATGTCGAGGTCAACGGCGTCTCACATTCATACGACTGGAGCGGGGATTTGGCAAGGCTGGAAAAGACCAAGTTCAGCATTGAAGGAATAACGGATTTCACATTGACCGATTACGGTTCAAAGAATGTTGCAAAGGTATGGCTGTCGGAAATCAACGGCACGAGCAACGAAAGTAATGCCATATCCATAAACTTCAACAACTCTATGCAGGCAAGATATGCTGTGCGCATGGACATCTATACGGACAAGAAGCCTGAGGAAACAACATGGAAGGTATTCAACTCTGCCGGCGACGTGGTACAGGAAGGCGGACCTTACACTGAGGCTCGACACAAGTATAAGGAGGTGCTCGACCTTAAGACCGACGACTGTTACTCTCTCGCTATATACGATGCTGGCGGCGACGGCATAAGCGGTGCGGCATACGGCAACGGGTACTATCAGATTTACCAGCTCAGCAAGGGCGAAGATGGCGAAGTGACTTCTACAAGACTCACCCAAGGCACTTTCACCAACTCTGAATGTGACATTGCCTTCAACTTGAAAGATGCCGATTCGACACTTGGAATTGACGATGTTAAGGCTATGAGCAACAAGAATGCTGAGATCTCCTTCTACGATGAAAGCGGAAGAATGTTGCTTCATACCACTATCGGAAGACTTACAGAAGCAGACATGCTGTCTGTCGGAAAAGGAGCACGCATAGTAAAGATCAACGACGGCATACACACTTATGTCAATAAGTACGTCATAAACAAATAACACAAACGATTAAATCGATCCTAATAAAAGAGTGTATCAAGGCACAAATCCTTTGATACACTCTTTTTTATCATTTAAAACCATATCGTATACTACTATAACATAGCCTCATTAAGAATGACGTGATGTCACATTTACAATAATTACATGTCGCTCAAAAACAAAACTTGAAATACGAAATTCTATTATACATGAAAAATAAAACAATAAAAGCAGAAAAAGAACGTTTTTATTTATATCTTCGCAAAGGACTATTTTACACACATAAAAGAATGAATATGAAAAAACATTTGCTTATAATATTGGTTTTGCTATTGGCAATCAAGACTTACTCGCAAGAAATAGAGTATTTTGATTTTGTTGAATATGCCAACTATAAGAATGGGACATTTTCTTCAGAACAAGCAAAGCCTCATCGTATCTCATCTAAACGTGGCGGAAAGATTGATGTGGAATACAAAGGGAAAGCCATTCCTGATTCGCTAAGAACAGCTATTGATGCTGCACGAGAAGTTTGGAGCGACTACATGGGGATAAAAGATAATTTAAAATTACGGATAGAATACACCGATTTGGCAAATGAAGACATTAGAGTAAGCGTTGCTTACTTAAAGAGGCAATCTGATGGACTAAGCTATCCGCTATCTCTATATAGAAGCGTTACAGGAAACAACACGCAAGTAAATAGTGATGATGCTATACTAAAAATAAACTCGAATGTAGAATGGTGCAGTGGATTAGGCTATTGCAATAATCCTAAAAAGCTGTTGCCTACAATGATAAAATGCATAGGTAGATGCCTTGGTTACGGTTCATCTGTAAAGAAAGACAAACGCGGCAATATCTACATGCTAAAGAACGGTAAAAGTGTTTTCGACAATCTCATTTTTTCTGAGGATGGAACAAGAATGTCTGAATTAAACAATAATATGACACAGGAAATGAACAGTTTCACACAGCAAGAATGCAACTACCTATACGTATTAAAGAAAGCTCCTGCATACAAAATTTACGCACCAAAAATCTTTGATGAGAATTTATCTCTTAAATATTCTACGGATGAGAATTCGTCAATGTATTATGGTGAACAAAATGTTTCCTCATTAACAATAGACGATACTACAATAGAGATTCTAAACAGTTTAGGATGGAATTATTCAAAGGCAGATCAGACAATAGAGATAAAATGCGACAACATAGATAAAACCGGCATCGCATCAGCATATAGCCCACATACATTCTATATAGAGACAAGCGCTGGAACCATCTCTGATTTTAAATGGGTAGTTTCATTCCCACTCAAAGACGGTGGATATGAATATATACAGTCTACAGACGAAAAACTTATTGTTCCGTCATTAACCCATGAAGAAAAATATGCCCACACTATGGAAGGAGATATAAAGGCTACTATTTCATTTTCCGGCATATTGTCTGATAAGGAAGTTTCCTGTGACTACAACCTAACCTTAGAATTGAAGCCCCATATTCTATATGCGGCAATTTCATCTTGCACTCCATCAAAAGAAGATGATACATATAATGATTACACCATAGACGTACGCTATGAAGGTAGTCATTACGTTCATGCATATGCAGAAGAAGAATACAGTTCTATGACAAAAACTGATTATTCCGACATACCGTTTTTTACTAGAATCAAGTTTCATGACATTGACACATACGGAAATGCGACATTTACTATACGTGTAGAAAACAAATATGGATATGACGAGTATATTATAGAACAACCGGCGACAGATGCTATAAAACAGGAGCCTACAAAGCCTATACTAAAAGACGTAAAATTTGTATACAATAATTTTGACTTTGATCTTCTTAGATTTGATGATGACGCAAGATTTGAAGTGACTCTTTACTGTGAGAGAGCTGATTCGTTTATCGTTAAAAGCGTAGAGGACATGGATACAAGTGTAGGTACTGCATACACTTTCATTGACCTTTATCCAAATTTTGAAAATACTGGCGAGAACAATTATAAGCTGTCTGTAATGTTCGATTTTGACATTGACATATATTTTTACGGTAGAAACAAATATGGAATATCGTCTAACAGCGACTCTATACATGCTAACGACTACATTAAAGACCCAGCGATAATAGAAGCCATAAACCAGGCATCAGCAATAAAGGATATAAGTGCGGACAATAAAGGACAAATAACAATATCTAATGATTTGGTGACATTTAGTCCAAATATCAAGAATGTTTCTGTCGCTGATTTGTCTGGACAAATTATAATTAAGGATAATAGCAATGAAGATATATGTCTCAGAAACTTTAAACGCGGATTTTACATAATTACAGCAGTAACGAAAGACAATAAACGTATAACAAAAAAAATAAGGATATGAACAAGAGAATAATCACAATAGACAAAAATCAGGCTCATCCGATATTTGGAGTGATGTAAACAGGAGATTGTTTGAAACTATAG
>ENA-ORRO01002738-ORRO01002738.1-human-gut-metagenome-genome-assembly--contig:-NODE-2738-length-10834-cov-1.902588_pt1 | contig 10834 bp, 6 predicted proteins | sample MGYA00242176_ERZ509136 | MGnify/ENA primary metagenome ERZ509136 (study PRJEB26280, sample SAMEA2338644) | human gut metagenome | biome: human gut; feature: human-associated habitat; material: faeces... | reverse complement strand
CCATCGGCGAGGTGTTCATGGACATCACGCCCTATCTTCAAACTACCGGCCTGGCCCCGTGGGAATTCGCAAAGCGGGTGGTCAAAGATGTACTTGACACCACTGGAATTACCGCCACCGCGGGGATCGGTCCCAACCTCTACCTCTGCAAAGTTGCGCTGGACATCGTCTCCAAACATATCCGACCGGATAAAGACGGTGTCCGCATCGCGAGGCTGAATGAGCTGAGCTACCGGCAGCTCCTGTGGTCCCATCGCCCTATTACAGATTTTTGGCGGGTGGGGCCGGGGTATGCGAAAAGGCTGGCGGAGCACGGCATTTATACGATGGGGGACATCGCGCGCTGCTCTCTCGGCGGCCCGGGTGACCTGCACAATGAGGACCTGCTCTATAAGCTGTTCGGGATCAATGCAGAGCTGCTGATCGATCACGCCTGGGGGTGGGAGCCCTGCACGATATCAGACATCAAAGCCTATCGGCCGGAATCCAACAGCATTGGATCAGGTCAGGTCCTCCAATGCCCATACAGTGCTGAGAAAGCCCGCATCGTGATACGTGAGATGGCGGATGCGCTGGCCCTGGAGCTGGTGGAAAAGGGGCTTGCAACGGATCAGCTGACTCTGACCGTGGGATATGATATTGAGAACATCCAAGATCCGGAACGCCTCAGTCGGTATCAGGGCGAGATTAAGAAGGATCGATACGGCAGATTTGTGCCGAAGCACAGCCATGGAAAAAATATCGAGAAATACACTTCATCCACACGAAAGATTCAGAATGCCGCCGATCCGCTTTTTCACAGGATTGTGGACACGGGACTACTGTTCCGCCGACTCAATATCACGGCCAACCATGTGATGTCGGAGCGGAAAGTGCCAGAAGTAGATGCCAGTGAGCAGATGGACCTGTTTTCTCCCTTTACCGCCTTGACTGGTTACGATGCGGTCCTGCAGGAGGCGGGGCGGTTAACCACGCTGCAAAAAGAGCTGGATGAAGGTGTCCAGGAGGAACTGGACAAGCAGCTCCGTGTGCTGGCCGGATTGCTGGATCAGCATCCAGCGGTGACGGTGACCTGGTTTCGGCCAGACGGAAAAAAAGAGGGCGGAAATTACTTGATTGCCACCGGGGCGGTCCGCAAAATTGACGCTTATAGAGAGGTCATGATTCTGGAAGGCGGAGAGCAGATTCCCTTCCGTGATCTGTTGTCGTTGTCGGGAGAGTGTCTTCCCGATAATGAATGAGAGATGGTGGGAGAAGCGAAACAATCTCGGATGGAGAAACCAAAAGAGCCGATGCAGATGAACTGCACCAGTATGTCCTAAGTGTGGGAAGAAACTTTGACCATTGGGTCTTACAGAAAAAACGGCTGCCCGGGATTCCGGCCAGCCGTTTGTGTTTTCAAAGGGGCCAGTGCATTATTCCTTAGTTACTCCGCCTGATTTTTGATGTCTTTAAATTTTTCTAAAAGATTTTTGAGCCGACCGGGCAAGGGAAGACCAATCTTGCAGACATTTTCAAAAATGCTGATGCCTTCATTTGACAGATAAAAAAGCGTTGTTTTTTATTTATCCTACTGTGGTGCCCCGCAGTATCCAGACACTTTCCCTGCCTGAGACAGCACATCTTCCTGCGTACCGTCATCATCATACCAAGTGCAGGAAGCCGCGAACTTGGGAAACCAATCTATCCGTCTGTCCGAAGCAATGCCATCAAAATGGCCCACATATTAGAGAAATCTTCTTCGCTGCCACAGCCTATAAAGGACACTTCTCGCCATTGGAAACGCAGGATAATCCTTTTGCCGCAAAGTTTTTCTGGATCGTCTGCCGCACAGTGTCCACAGTATATCCGTACTGCTGGATCTGCTCCTTACCAACTGATTGGGAGCCTTCCAGTCTTTATATTCCAACGCTTTCCGGCCCTTTTTCTCCAAAAGGATGAGGTCGGCGGCACTCTTTGCTCCTTGGCTCCGTACAGTCCTTTCTCCGTGTGGCTCGGCGTGTGGGTCAAACATAGGGAGCCTCTATTTCTGGAGAGCTTAAGATATTTTTATTGCTCCTCCTGTGCCCGTTCCCGGTTATAGGAAAACCAGTCCATAGAAAGGTTTTCCGAGGCTATTTCCCTTTAATTTTAAATACCCAAGAAAAATCCTTGACCCAGTAATTCCTCTGTATTCGCCAAAGTATCCATTGCATGATCATGATCCTGCAGTGCAACTGCCGCTAAAAGATAATTGCAGACACAAAACAAGGCCGTCAATGAGCTCTTATACGATACACCTGTTGTCTGACAAGGTAAAATGATATCTCCATACGGGTGAATCTCCTTGTTTCCCGCTTTGGTAAACAAAATGACTTTAATTCCTTTTCGTTTGATCCACGAAACCAAATTGGCCGTCATTTTTGAATAGCGGGGAGTCAAAAATGCAATGCAGATATCCTCAGGCTGGATTCCTATGACCTGCTCGGGATAGGCCATGGAAATCCCGTCCACCAAATGTACTCCCGGCTTGATCTGTCCCAAGCGGTACCCCAAATAGTGAGCCACAGAAAAGTTGCCGCGAATTCCGATGATATAGACATTTCTTGCCTGAACAATAGAGGATACCGCTTCCGACAAAACCGTTTCAGATAAGACAGACAAGGTCTCTTGAATATTATCGACATCCGTCTGAAATGTACGCAGGAGCAGGTGGTTATCCCCTTCCGCCTGTATGGAGCTTTTGAGCCGTTCCGGTAAGCTGGCTTTTCCCAAAATACTTTGCTGCAGTTCCTGTTGCATATCGCCGTAGCCCTGATAGCCGATGCTGCGGGTAAATCGAATCACGGAGGTGGTGCTGACCCCAATCAGATCTGCCAACTCCTCCAGCCTTTTAAACGGAATCGTATCCAGATGTTCCAGAAAGTAATCTGCGATGGTCCGCTGGATGTTGGTCAAATGCTCATACGCATTTCGGATCTGCTGTTGGAAATCTGTCATAGAACCCTATCCTTCCTGATGTAGCGTCACTTTCCTGATCAGCCGCAAACACCGTCTCTGCTAGAAATGATAGCTTAATTATAGCGTATTTTATCGTTTTTGACAAGAGAGTCCGAGGTTGCGGCGAACTTTTTAACAGTTCTGTGCATTTTAAGCGTGTTGGAGGCAGAGCGGATAGAATACCTCCGTCAGATTCCACAGATGGCTGGCAGGGTTGTCGCTACTGGCGCGGAGCAGGGAGTTGATTTTGTCCAGCCGCTCTCCGGACTTGGGTGCCCCATTTTTGGAAATGGGCGCCTCCAGGGCCAGCGCCAAGTCGGCCACAATATCGCCCACAGCCCCGCCGGAACGGCCGGAGGGGATGGTAAGCAGACCGTTGCTCTGGGCGTAGGCGTGAGTATCCAGGGCCTCAGTGATGGTGCCCACCTGGTTGGGTTTTAGGATAAATCCGTCCAGCGCATGGCGCTCATAGGCCTTCTGGAGCCGCCGGCGGTTGGTCACAATGAAATCGTCGCCAATCAGCTTGACCCCCTTCAGCTTCTGATGGGCCTGAACAAATCCATCCCAATCGTCCTCTGCCAGCAGATCCTCAATGAACAAGATGGGATACTTCCGAATCAGCTCGGCGGCGTGGTCGATCAGCTCCTCTCGAGAGACCCGGCGGGAGCCGTAGAGATAGGTGTCCGTGTGTCTGTCGTACATTTCGCTGGAGGCGCAATCCAAGCAGTAGGCCATTTTATCCGCGCAGCCGCACTCCTCCACTGCCTGAGCCATCAGTTGCAGGACAACATCGGGATCATCGCTGGGAGCTGCCCAGCCGTAGGACCCGCCCAGGAAGGGCTTTTTGCCTCCCAAATACCGGCTAATCACCTGTTCCAGGCGTTGATAGACCTTCACCGCCAGTTCCACGGCCTCCTCCACCGAGTCGGCCTTCCAGGGGGCCAGCATGAATTCGTTAAAGGGCTGAGTCAGCTGGGGATAACGTCCGCCGTTAATTACATTGAAGGTAGGCAGGGGGATGTTGGTCAGCACTCCGCCCCGAAGATAGCGGTACACCGGCATCTTGTGGGCAGCAGCCGCAGCGCGCAGGCAGGCAATGGAGACGCTGTAAATGGAGTTGCCGCCCAGTCGCTCTTTGTTCTCCGTTCCGTCCAGTTCCAGCATACGCTGGTCAATTGCCCGCTGATCGGCTGCATCCATTCCAAGCAGTGCCGGAGCAATGACCGTTTCCACTGTATTTACGGCCTTGTGGACACTCAAGCCGTTAAACTCGTTTACATCATAGTCCCGGAGGACAAATGCCTCGTGGGCTCCTACCGAGGTTCCGGTGGGCGCGGCGCCCCGGCCCATGCTGCCGTCCTGCGTAAACACGTCCACCTCCAGCATGGGTCTCGCTTTGCAGTCCAGTACCTGACGGGCGGAAATTTTCTGAATTACAGTATTCATCATCATTTCTCCTCTTCCTTCTCTGGAACGGGTACATACATAATATTCAGATCACACAGGTTGGTGCCGGTATTACCGGTCATGACTACGCAGCCCGCAGCGGAGAGCGCCTCAAAGCTGGCATGCCCCCGCAGAGCGCCGTAGATGTCCACGCCGGCTCTCTCCATATCCGCTAGGCTGTCGGAATCGGTGATGCCGCCCGCGCATACGGTGGTGCCGTCCGTCCCCTCGGTATCAATGGAGAGCAGACAGGCACCCCTGGTTTTTGTGGCGGACACCGCAAAGCTGAGCGCCATCTCCTGGGACGGTCCGCCGTGCCCGGTAATAACACAGTCCTCCGAAATGGTGGTGACCGACTCCCCTACGGATATGAGGGCGCAGGGGGGCGGCACCGGGCGGTGATAGGCCTGTATTTCTCTGGCGATGGAGGCCATGAGCGTCCCCATATCCTTGGCCTCTCCCTCGATGAAGGTAGAGAGCACCACCGCGCGCAGGCCCAGCTGTTCCGCTGCGCGCTGTGCGGCCGCAGCGCTGTCCGGCAAGGTGTTGATTTGATAGTATGTATTTTGGGGAAAGGCCTTGGGTGTCTCGCCGGCAGGGCCACAGGAGGCGAGATACCGGGTTACGGACGCCGGCAGGCGGCTGTGGAGATTGTACTTTTCGATGCAGGCCAGAGCGTCCTGAAGGGTGGTCTGGTCCGGGCCCATGGGCGTGCCGTAGTAGTGCTCCCAAGGTATGGAAATGTCCCTGGTGGGCGGATTGGACACGGAATCGCTGATGTTGAAGCCGATGAGTTCCGCTCCCCGGTCCGCAATCCGCTGGGCCATCCTGCCTCCGTTCATGCGGGAGATGTGGCGGCGCACCGCGTTGATCTCCAGGATTCCAGCGCCGGATTTCAGCAGAATATCCGTGGTCTTTTGCTCATCCTCTAGGGAAATTCCGTCCCCCGGACAGCTCATCAGTGCCGATGAGCCTCCACTCATCACGCACAGGAATAGATCCTCCGGTCCAGCCCGGTCAATGAGGTCCAAAATCTCCAGGCAGGCCTCGTAGCCGGCCTGGTTGGGAATCGGATGTCCGCCAATCCGAACCCTGGTACGCACAAACCGGTCCCCGGGCTCCAGAATTTTGACCACCGCGATCCCATCGGTCAGGCGCTCGCCCAGCGCATCCTCCACCGCCATGGCCATGGCGTTGCACGCCTTTCCCGCACCGATGAGATAGACGTTTCGCTTGCGGTCCAGATCCCAACAGCGATCTCCAATCCTCAGCAGATTTCCCTCACATTTTAAAAAGGAGCGAATCCGCCCGTAGGCATCCAGTTCTTCCAGCGCGGCGTCAGTAATATCAAGAACTGTCTGCCGGGAATGCCGGTGTCCGTGTGAAAGAAGCTCGCTGCGATTTTTTATTTTTTTGCCCATAAAGAAACCCCCATACAGCAGTATTCGCTAGGTAAAAAAATATTTCATCTCATACATTTTGCAGATCAGGCACCCTGGCGCAGCGTATTCCCCCCTGTTTTTTCCTTTAAGAGGTTCTGCGTTATAGGATATTGCTCAGCGAAAAAAGTATATCATAGTACATTTTCGCATTCAATACAGCAATATAACCAGTTTTGTTTTGGTTATTTTGTTTAATTTATTGTTTGATATCCAAAACAAATATATTGACATGTGCAAAACTCGTGGTATATACTGTAAGCATAGATCGGTATTGTATGTATATATTCAGACGAATCATATAATTTTAAACGGTCAAAGGAGTGTGAGCCAATGTATCGAATCGGTATTGACGTAGGTGGTACCTTTACCGATGTCACGTTGCTGAACTCAGAAACAGGAGCCTACTACACCTATAAGCTTTCCTCCACTTTGCATGACCAGTCAGAAGCAATTGCAAACGGGACAAAAGAAACTCTGGCGCTCTACGGGGTCCCGGTGGAGCAGCTGGAGTATTTTGGCCACGGCACCACGGTTGCAACCAACATGATTATTGAGCGCAAGGGCGCGAAGACCGCTCTGATCACTACAAAGGGCTTCCGGGACCTGCTGGAAATCGGCCGTCAGACACGCCCCTCCCTGTATGATATTATGGAGGACAAACCGGAGACCCTGGTGCGCCGCGCGCTTCGCCGGGAGGTGGACGAACGTACCATGGCCGACGGCACCATCCTCCGGAAGGTAAATCGGGACGAGGTGCTGCGGGTACTCAGCCAGCTGAAGGAAAAGGATGTGGAGTCGCTGGCGGTATGCTTCCTGTTCTCCTTCCTGAACCCGGAAAACGAGCGAATTGTAGAGCAGTGCATCAAGGAGACCTGGCCCGAGGTCTATTGCTCCGTCTCCTCCACCATTCTTCCGGAGTTTCGGGAGTTTGAACGTCTCAGCACCACGGTGATCAACTCCTATCTGGGCCCCCGGATGAAAATGTACATCCACCACCTGCAGGATCGCATCCGCCAGGTGGGTGTCAGGGTGGAGCCCTACATCACCCAGTCCAACGGCGGCGTCATGTCCATCTCCTCCACCATTCAGACCCCTGTCCAGACGGCCCTGTCCGGCCCCAGCGCGGGGGTTATGGGCGCCGTTTACGTTGCCAAGGCGGCTGGTTTCCTGGACATCATCACCTATGATATGGGGGGAACCAGTACCGATGTCTCGCTGGTAAAGGATGGAATTGCGGAATACACTACCAAGCGCAAGGTGTGTGGCCTGCCCTCCGGTGTGCCCATGATCGATGTCCACGCGGTAGGCGCCGGCGGCGGCTCCATCGCCCACATCGACAACGCGGGCGCACTGAAGGTGGGGCCAGAGAGCGCGGGCGCCAATCCCGGGCCGGTAGCCTATAACTTGGGCAATGAACAACCCGTGGTCACCGACGCCAATCTGGTGCTGGGGCGGATCAATCCCCACTACGTACTGGGCGGCCGGCTGAAAATCGACGCCCAACTGTCCCGGGCGGCCATGAAAAAGCAGATTGCAGACCCTATGGGACTCTCCGTGGAGGCAGCGGCCCAGGGCGTCATCAGCGGCTATGCGGACGGCACGTTCCAGCCCGGAGCCAACATCACCCGGGGTCAGATGGCCAAGATCCTCTACAACCTGATGTGAGTTTCGCCTTTCAGAGGCCGGCGCATCCGCGCCGGCCTCTCCTTATGGAGAGCGTCTTTTCGGAATCTGCCGGGTGCTGCAAAGCGCTATCGACTCCAATCCCCTGTGATTTCAGGAAAGGGTCTCCCCCGGGGCCCGTCCAGGCAAATGCCGCCGGGCACAGCCCTTCCCGGTCGGCCTCTATTCAGGCGGCCAGGGCTGTCCGGTGAAGCCGGAAGATGGAAACGGTGCCTGTTGACAGCTCCTGCCCCAGGGTGTAAAGTAATCATATTCCACATCCTGTCCGCGGACAGGATGTCTCTTTGCGAGGAGGCCCCCCATGAAGCTGAGACGTTCCGCCTGCATTGACACGCTGTACCTGGAGCTGCCCTTCCTGGACCGGTTCCAGGCGGCAAAGGAGGACGGCTTTGACGCCGTGGAGTTCTGGAGCTGGGCGGACCGGGACCTCTCTGCCGTCAAATCGGCATCAGATCGGGCCGGGATCCCTGTCTGCGGCTTCAACGGGGACGCGGACCTCTCTCTGATCGACCCTGCCCAGCGGGAGGCGTATCTGGCCTTTCTGCACCGCTCTCTGGAGGCGGCCCGGTTCCTGGGCGCCTCCGGCGTCACCGTCCACTCCAACGGTCTGGGGCTGGGGGGCGTGGTGCTGGCGCCCCGGGAGGACCTCTCCCACACGGTGAAGCTCTGCTCCCTGTACGCGGGCCTTGCCGCCAGCGCCCGCCTGGCGGAGGAGGCAGGCGTCACCCTCTATCTGGAGCCGCTGAACATCTCCACAGACCACCCCGGCAATTTTCTGCGGGACACGCAGACGGCGGCGGAGCTGGTACGCCTGATCGGCTCTCCCCGCCTGAAGGTCCTGTACGACATCTACCACATGCAGCTGAACGAGGGCCGCCTCTGCGACACCATCCGGCAGTACGCCGATACCTTCGGCCATGTCCACGCGGCAGACGCCCCCGGCCGCCGTGAGCCCGGTACCGGGGAGATCGCCTTCCCCCGGGTCTACAAGGCGCTGGAGGCCGCCGGCTACACAGGGCTGGTGGGCTATGAGCTGTTTCCCGCCCGCTCCACCCGGGAGGCTGTAAAGGCCATTCTGGACGCCGGCTGACACGTTGACCGGTACCCCCTGTATTCTGCGAAAAAGGACGGATCCAACAAGATGCACTCCATAAAAATCGCTCTCTCCCGCTATGGCTGGTTCACTGCCGGGGTCCTGCTGAACGCCTTCGGCGTGGCCCTGATTACCAAGGCCGCGCTGGGGACCTCCCCCATCTCCAGCCTGCCCTATGTGCTGAGCCTCCGCTTTCCCGTCACGCTGGGACAGTTCACTTTTTTGATGAATATGCTGTTCATTCTGGCGCAGGTCCTGCTGCTGCGGAAGGACTTCCGTCCCGTTCAGCTCCTACAGGTTGCTGTGAATGTGGTGTTCAGCCTGTTCATTGATGTGAGCATGGGACTCCTCTCCTGGATGGAGGTCGGTGTGCTGCCCATGCGGCTGCTGGCGCTGGCCGTGGGCTGCGCCGTGCTGGGCTTCGGCATCAGCGTCGAGGTGGCGCCCCGGGTGCTGATGGTCCCCGGCGAGGGGATCGTCCAGGCCATCGCAGTCGTCACCGGCCGACAGTTCGGCAATGTAAAGACGGCTTTCGACGCCACGCTGGTGTCCACAGCCCTGCTCCTCTCCCTGCTCTTCTTCCATCAGCTCCAGGGCCTGGAGATCGGCACCATTTTTTCCGCACTGGCGGTTGGCCGGTTCGTGAACCTCTATAACCGGAGACTGCCGCTGATCTCCCGCATCTCCGCCCTGGGTGCAAGAACCTGAAAAATCAGTGTTGCATCCCTTCCGTTGTTATGGTATATTAGCAGATAAGTAAGTTGGCCTGCCGGCCAGGAAGGATCTGTGAACCCGCGTGGACGAACCTCCGTTGCCCACCCATACATACCGAGGTGTCTTTCAGAAGGACAGTCTGCCCCAAGGGGTGAGACTGCCCTTTTCGCGTTTTGGGCCTCAGGGATCCGCTGATTTTTTTGAGGAGTGATGATTTTTCCCATGGACAGTTCCACTATATCAATGACCGTGGCCATCGTCCTGCTGGTGATGATGTCGGCCTATTTCTCCGCCACGGAGACCGCCTTCTCCTGCCTGAACAAGATCCGGATGAAGAGCCGGGCGGAGTCCGGCGACCACCGGGCTGCTCTTGCCATGGACCTGGTGGAGGACTATGACCGGCTGATCTCCACCATCCTCATCGGCAACAACATCGTGAACATCACCGCCTCCACTGTGGGCACAGTGCTGTTCACCAAGCTGTATGCGGCTTACGGCCCCACCGTCTCTACGGTGGTGTTGACGCTGGTGGTGCTGATCTTCGGCGAGATTTCCCCCAAGAGCCTGGCCAAGGAGCACGCGGAGAGCTTCGCCATGTTCTCCGCGCCCATCCTGCGGGTGTTTCTGCTGGTCCTGCGGCCACTGAACTTCCTGTTCTCCCAGTGGAAGCGGCTGCTGAACATGATTTTCCACCCCTCCGAGGACCAGGGCATCACGGAAGAGGAACTAATCACCATGGTATCCGAGGCGGAGAACGAGGGAGGTCTGGACCAGCACGAGAGCCAGCTGATCCGCTCCGCCATCGAGTTCGGCGACCTGGAGGCCGGGGACATCCTGACGCCCCGAGTGGACATCGTGGCGGTGGAGGACTCTGCCTCCATGGAGGAGATCGCCGCCGTGTTCGCTGAGAGCGGCTACTCCCGCCTGCCGGTGTACCACAAGGACGTGGATGACATCGTGGGCGTGATCCATGAGAAGGACTTCTACGCCGCCCGCTACCGGGGGGAGACCATGATCTCCGCCCTGAAGGCCCCGGTGCTCTACACCACCGGCAACACCAAGATCTCCGAGCTGATGCGCATCCTCCAGCGGAACAAGGCCCACATGGCCGTGGTGGTAGATGAGTACGGGGGCACGGAGGGCATTGCCACCCTGGAGGACATCGTGGAGGAGCTGGTGGGCGACATCTGGGACGAACACGACGAGGTCATCGAGGAGTTCAAAAAGCAGGAAGACGGCAGTTATCTCATCGCCTGCTCCGCCGACCTGGACGATATGTTCGACCTGTTCGCCGTCAAGGGCGCCTGCGCCGCCACCACCGTCTCCGGCTGGGTGATCGACCAGCTGGGCCGCCTGCCCCTGGTGGGGGACCACTTCCAGGCGGAGGGCCTGGACGTCACTGTGACCATGGTGGACCACCGCCGGGTGCTGGAGGTTCGGGTGGCCGTGGCGGCGGAGGCGCCGGACGTGCTGATCG
>ENA-ORRO01002737-ORRO01002737.1-human-gut-metagenome-genome-assembly--contig:-NODE-2737-length-10834-cov-3.017070_pt1 | contig 10834 bp, 12 predicted proteins | sample MGYA00242176_ERZ509136 | MGnify/ENA primary metagenome ERZ509136 (study PRJEB26280, sample SAMEA2338644) | human gut metagenome | biome: human gut; feature: human-associated habitat; material: faeces... | reverse complement strand
GCTCCTGGAAAATATATTCAGGAAATGGATATCAGCAAAGAGTTAAAAGCAGGAAGCTATGATGCGTATGTAGTTTGTCAGCCATATCGTTCTGATAAGAAAACGAAAACAAATACTGGCGTTGTTAACATGACGTTGAATGTACAGTAATTAATAAGAAAAAGAGAAGATGTATTAAAAGTATCCTCTCTTTTTTTTTGGCTTTTTCTAGAAAACTGCCTCGAAATTTTTGTGGTTAACTGTATATTGTAAGCAAACAAGGGGAATAATTGCTTATTCCCGTTAGACAAGACGAGTCATAGGTATCTTGAATGATGGGAAATGAATTGAAATATTTAGAAACTTAGGAGGAAACTATACAATGAAATTTCAAAAAACTTTAATGGCTGTAGCTTCAGCAGCTATGGCTTTCGGACCATTTGCAAGTACTATGCCTGTGTGTGCGAATGGGTTGCCAAATGAAGACCCTGTTCAAAGCGCAACTCTAAATTATGACGTAACAAAAAGTTACGAGTGGCAAATCCACACTGACATTAGTTTTGGTAGTGACGCTGGAGTTAATGTAACAAATGTTAATGGTGCTGTAACTGATGGCTCAGACCAAAAAGTAAAAGTAACAAAAAATGTTATCGGAGAAGGCGAAAAACTTCACATCACAGCTGCTGGTAGTGGAACAGGTGGAGCATTCTCAATTAAAAACGGAAACGAAGGAACCGAAGTATTAAGCTACGCTGTTAAATCAGGAACAAATGCTGTTGATGTTAACGGTACTGTATTAGATGTTAATGCCGGTACAAACACTGGTGAAACTAGAATGGATTTCAAATTAAGTACAACAACTAAAGCAGCTGAAGTAGCTGGTAACTACACTGGTACAATTACTTATACATCAAGTATTGTTAATCAATAATCCGGACAAAATCTAAACAACTTCAAAAAGCCTATGACAAAGCATAACGGGGAAGGGGAATTTCGTATAAATCCTCGTCTCCGTTTTTTTTCAACGAAAGGAGATTAATTGTGAAAAAGATATTCGCAGTCATTATCAGTTCATTTCTTGCCATTATGCCTATGCCTATTCTAGCCGAAGATTCTCAGGTCACAACCTTGAAATATGTCGTATCAGCCAAAGTCAGATACGTAACAGACAACACAACAATGGACATAGCTGATGTACAATGTGGAGATACGCTTAAAGAACCAGACAATCCTCAAAAAGACGGATATAAATTCATTGGATGGCAGGATGAAGAAACTGGAAAATTCTGGGATTTCAAAGATGCTGTCGAAAGAAATATGACGCTGATTGCAAAATTCGAAAAAATCTCTGATAAAGTTCCAGACAAAGAGGAGATTACCAGTCCTGACGCAAAAAAAGATACAGAAGCAGTCAAGTCAGACATCAATACAGGTGTTCAGGTTAACAACGCCATGTTTATTGTGGGAATCTGTATAGCTTTTGCAGGAATCGGATTTGCTACGTATAAACTTCTGAAAAAAGAAGAGAATTAATCTCCAGAAATGTTTGGGAAGTACTTTGATTTTTGTCGAGGCACTTTTTTAGTGGTTCACTGTTATGTGTTAAATAGTCTGCTTAAATATAAATACCCAGAGTTTTTCTCAAACAGACTATTTGAAAAAGATAAGGAGGAACTATATGTTAGATGTAAAAAAACATATGAAGAAAATTCTTGCTATCAGTGCAGCATCTTTAGTTGGTGTTATGACTGTGGTATCCAGTGTTCTGCCATATGATTCTGCATACGCCGAAGGAACAGGCAACACAGCTATTCTGAAAGTGGCTGTAGAAGGTGATGGAAGTGTTTCTGTTAATACGGGTTCCAGAGAATATACAGCAACCGAAAAGAAAGCTTTTGAAAAGACTTTTGAGCAAGGTACAAAGGTTACGATTGTGGCTAGCGACGGCAAAGAGATTGAATCTGTTTCTGAAAACGGAAAAAAGACAACTGCGTATGACATCTGGGATAATCGCAGATTCGATTTCACAACAAAAAATACAGATACTACATTGAACATTGTGTTAAAAGATAAGGATAACGGTGTAGCGTCAAAAGAGAATGCAGATTCTCAGATGACATTGGATGATTATCTGAATTTACCAGAATCTCAAGAACTTAAAGACATGGTATTCACATTGATTTTACTATTTGGGATAAATCTGATACAACCAAATTGATTCTTAAAGACTATTCAAAAAACATATATAAAAAATATAGTGATCAAAGGAAAGATAAAGCAAGAGAATCTGGTTTATTGAAATACTGTGATTCTAACTATTTTTTAAAAAAATCATTTTATTCAAAATATGATGGATATATGTTGAATTATGATAATCTTACAATTTTAGACAAGTACAGTGTACCTGAACTTTCAAATGATAAAGGTGAAACTAAAAGCGATGTTTTAAATGAGATTAATAGACTTGATGATACGAATGAAGAAGATGATAATGTTTCATTATTTAGTTTATCACGTACTGGAGGTGTTACAGTAGATAGTTTCACCGAGTATACATGGGTATATGATTCTTACGGTAGTCATTATAATGAAGCTATATATAGACTGAGCAATGGTGTGACAGCTTTCTGTGGCGAAGGCATGCAAGCAGGGGTTCGAAAGGGGCAGAGTTTAGGTGCTCCTGAGAAAGTAAATAATGCTAAATTAGCAAAGGTTCTCTATTATGGATATGGTGGACACGGTGATATCTTAACAAGTAAATATGGTGTATCAGCAGCTGTGTGTATGACTAGTGATATGGCTTCAAAAGCTTATTCAGGAGCTACGGCAGGTGAAGCTGGTGGAGTATGGTCTCCATCAGGTACCGAAGGTATGTATAATTATATTCAATCATTACCACTTCCAAGTGGTGTTACCGTATATAAATGTCGAAATGATGAAAATGGTACAAACTGGCAAGGCGCATTTACAAAACGTCAGGATGTTGTATACATGACATTCAGGAAGCCTCAGCCATATGGGCAGATTACGATTTCCAAAACTTACGATGCAAAGAAAGACCCTGTAACTGAAACAACATATACAGAATCAGTAATCAAAGATGAATACAGTGGATATATTCCAAAGCCTTCTGAGGAAGAACTGGCTAAAGCTGATTCTGAAGCATCTGCACAAACAGCAGATACTGCAAAAGCTAAGGATAGTAAAACAGACACAAGTTCGAAACTGCCAGAAAAGTATTACGAAATCTTTAAAACAGAAGAAGGCGAATACTTCGTCAAGATGACAGATAGAACGATTCGTAAAACGACTGTTCTTCCTGCTACAGAATTCTTTGATGTAAAAACAAGTACTCAGAAATCAACTGGCAAGGTTAAATTCAAAATTACAGCAGGTACAGATATTTACACCGCAAAAGGAGATTTGAATGTAAAAAAAGGAGACCCAATTAAAATTGGTGATAACGAAACAGGAGTGTACGAAATAGGGAAAGATGGAACACTGTCTAAAAAGTTTATGATCAACAAAAATGGTCAAACAATTATTAACATTCAAGAAGTATCAGCTCAAGATAACTATACTGTAGATGGAAAAGTTCAAAGTTTTGTATTTGAGACAAAAGAAGGTCAATACGAAGATGAGGCTATTTTTGACCCTGTATCAGAGAAATCAAGTACAGGAAAATTTGATAACAACATCATTACAATTGGAACAAAAGCAAGCAATGCTGAAATTCTAGACGGTAAGACTGTCTTAGATTCTGACCTGATTCGCCTTAAGGATACTGTATCTTATAAAGGATTGACTCCTGGAAAGAAATATAAGATGACAGGACTTCTTATGGACAAGGAAACAAAGAAAAACATTCTTTCAAGAGGAAATCCTGTAACGGCTGAAGTTGAATTTACTCCAGAGTCAGCTGATGGTACAGTCGACGTTGTATTTGAGTTTGATGCAACAGGTCTTGGCGGACATGATGTAGTAGCTTACGAACACCTTCGTAACCTTGAAACAAATACAATCATTGCTTCTCACGAAGATATCGAAGATGAAGATCAAACAGTACACGTAAATGAAGTCAAGATTGGTACAATGGCAACTGTAAATGAAAGCCATGAAGTCGATGTTCCAAAAGATGGAATGATTACTCTAAAAGATAAGGTAAGCTTTGAAGGATTGATTCCTAACTACGAATACACTATCAAAGGTGTACTGATGGACAAAGCAACTGGCGAGCCTGTAAAAGACAACGGCAAAGAAGTAACAGCCGAAAAGACTTTTACACCAGGTGCAGAAAAAGGATGGACAGTCATGGAATTCAAGTTTAATGCTAAATCTTTGAAAGGGCATGATATCGTAGTCTTTGAAACAGTTTCTCACGAGCTTGGAAAAGTCACTGAAGAAAAGGATGACGAAGACAAAGATAAGCCGGAAGCAGAAGAGCCTAAACAGGATGAAACTGACAAGGAAGAAACTCCTTCTGAAGAGGCTAAAGTCGCTATCGTTGCAGAGCACAAAGATCTTGAAGATAAAGGTCAGACAGTGCATTTCAATCCAGACAAACCAGAAACAGGTTTAAAAGGAAAGACGAATCAGGCTATGCCTTATATTCTTGGAGCAGGTACTGCTGCAATTCTGATTGGAATTGCAATGGTCGTTCGCAAAAAGAAACAATCTAAATAGTTTCTAGAAAAGGATGATTCGATTCATCCTTTTTTTGCCTCCAAACGAAAAATAATTCAATTTCATATTTACCATAAAAGCGATATATGATAGAATGTATATGTAAGAAACAATTATGGAAAGAAGGAAGCTATATGTTGAATGTGGAAAAATTTGCAAATGATATGGCATGTCTCGTATCTGGACACACCGAATCTATTTCAGATGAATTCGCAGCAATCATTTGTCATTATCAGGACAAAACAGTTCTGCCTGAAATCAAATGTTCGTTTAAAGAATTCATGAACAAAGAATACGTTCCAATGGTACGCACCACTGTTCGAGGATGATATGCTGTTAAAAGATGTGTGTCGAGGCATGACAGCATTCCTGAAAAACTCCTGCCACCAACCTTATGAAATCTTTGATTCACAAGGGGAGATGGGAGTTAAATTCAAGCCTGACACGCCTTGTGATATCATCATGGAATGTTCTAATTATATCGTGGTTGTTGTTTCAGATCAGATTCTTATTTTTTATCTGGACAACAAACATATCGTAGATGCTGTAAGATACGATGCAACTCCTGCAAATATCGCAGGGGTTCTTCATATCATAAACAAAGAAACGGACATTTTTGAAGACGATTCGTTTTGTGAAGATTATGTTCGCAAGGGAGGTTGTTAACTGTGAAAGAAGCTTTGAACTTAGGATTGATTATTGTAGCAGGGGCGTTGATACTGATTGTGCTGATTCAGCCAGGAAAGTCAGATGGATTATCTTCTGCTTTTACAGGTAGCGGAGATTTGAATCTGTTTGCCGTTCACAAAGAAAGAGGTGCTGAAAAGGTTTTGACCCGATGTACAGTAGTTCTTGTTGCAGTGTTCTTTGTGCTTGCAGGAGTATTACAGATTGTCTAAAAGATTATTTGTAAAGCTTTGTCTGGTGCTTGTATTGGTTGTTGTCAATGGAATACTTTTATTCAAAGTGCCAGACGCTACATGTCGAACAGTTGCTGAAAGGATTTCAAATACATGGAACTCTCCATCAAGAGACTTTACAGAAATTTCAATGAACGAGGCTTTGAAGATGATGAAAGATTCAGATGAAGATGTTCTGCTGTTTTTTGGATTTGATGACTGTCCACACTGCAAGATAGCTCATCCATTGCTTTTAGCTGTTGCAAATGAACAGAATACGAACTACAAAATACGTTTTGTCAGAACAAGAGATGTTCTTGGAAAGCTGACATATACCGAAAAGCAAAGAAAAGAATTGACTCGATATATTCCTGAATATATGTCAAGAAATGAAGATATGGACAATAAGCTTTGGCTTTATGTTCCGACTATGATTCGTTTAAAAGACGGAAAAGTAGTGGATGGACATGCAGGGCTTTTAGGCGAAAATGAGTCTATGGATACAATGACAAAAACACAGGAAAAGGAATTAATGAAAATTTACCGTCGTTTATTGAAGTGACGGGAAACGCATTTGAAATTTAAAGAGTGCTATACTATAATGTAAGTGTAAAGAGATAAAGATTCTCTTTGCAAGCAGCATCATGTTGACGAGGAGGTATAGTACTCCTCTATATGGGAATGTTACGGTATAACCAGCGCATAATAAAACACATGATAAACTCCAATTTGGTCCTTAAGCTGGCGGGGTTCAACTCCTTGCGTTCCCGACAATAAATAAGCTAACGCTATATTTATTTTTATTCTATTTTTAGGTACGAAGGTTCTTTCCATAGCCTTCGTACCCCTCCTCCTTCTAAATGCCATTTGTAGTTTGAACTGGTGCAACTCCAGTAAATGGCACAGTCATTTCTTTCTTTTTAAACCTACTAAGCAAAAAGCACCTCGTTTGGGGTGCTTTTGCGTGTAACAAGGAGATATATTTATGCCAGAATACCAAAACAGACATTCGAGAGATTATACCAGACAATCTCCATACAATTCTACAAATTACAATCCAAACAATAGCCGAAGAACAGCTTCCTATACTTCTTCCAGTCAAAGACCGGTAAGAAATCAGGAAACCTCTTCCTATCAGCGTCGTAACAAGTTTTCATACTCAGGAGATACAAGCCCGTCTTATTATTCGAAAAATACGACTCCATCTTATTATTCAGGAAGTGCAGCTCCGTCTTACTATTCAAGAGACACAGCTCCGTCTTATCAAAGACGTGTAAACACTCAGCAAAGAATTTATCAGCCTGTAACACATAATTCCCGTCCTGTAAGAAACTCTTACAAAAGACAAAAGCATTATGAAGAAGAGACAGATAAAAACCTGCAAAATATACAGGATACATCTGTAAATAATCCTAAAAACAAGTCCAAAACAAAGAAAAAAAAGAAAAGCAAGAAAAAGAAGGTACTGACAACTTTGATTATTTCTTTGATTGTTACCCTTTGTGGAACATCTGGATACCTGTATTATCAGTACAAAGCAAATCAAAACAAAGGAACAACAGAATTCGTTCCTTTTTCAGAAAAGCTGGTCATGCCAAAACATGATCCAAAGGACAGAGTCGTTGAAGTAACCCTGTTCGATTTAGATGGAAAGGTATATCACAGATATGAACTACATAAGCAAAGAGCTGATGGAACATACAACTGGGATAAGGCAGATAAATGGGATTAACGTTTGATTCTGTCTGGGCCTCTTTTCAAAGTGTTCTCAATACAGCCCTAAGCACATCCTTTGATGTTCCTACATTATTTTGCGTTGTTATTCTTGGAGTCTTAGCTGTATATGACTGGAGAGAAAGACGTATTCGAAATTCAATTATTACTGTTACGTTTATTATTATGGTTCTTTATGGATTGGATTCAGGTACATGGTATACCATGCTTCGTTCAGGTGTCGTATCCTTTGCTTTTTATATGATATTCTGGATGCTTGGAGTTTTATATGAGGGTGATGTGAAGGTTCTTACCTTATTAGGTGCTTGGTTTGGTTTCTGGGTTGCTGCTGAGTATATGATTATCGCGTGTTTATTGGCTTGTGTCTGGATTCTTTACAGGAAGCTTAGACGAAAGAGAATCGACGGAGTTCCTTTAATTTCCTTTCTTTTTCTAGCTTTTATTCTGGTTATTATCTTTCAGATTCCTGTTTAGCTGTTCTTTAAATAAGAGCAGCTTTTTTTTCTGAGATTTTAAAGCAATCCTAAAAATAGTTCGTAGAAGGGAAATTACGGTTCACTGTCTGTGTTGAAATATGTCGCTTACACGTGATGATTCTGTCATCACAGGATAAGCTAGAAAAGGAGAAATATATGGCATTGAATTTTAACAATTTTGCAGTTGTAAATACACCTGCAACTAAGACGGTTTTGCGAGGTGAAATCGACTGTATTACATGGGAAAAAGATTCAGACGAATCTCCCAAAACATACAGAATCGACCTTCGTACCAATGAGCCAGTAAAGGTTCCTGGAAAAGATCGTAGAACAAGCATCGTACCTGTATGGGTATATATGCACGAATGTATTGAAGGCGGCTACATAGAAGTATGTGGAAACTGGAAACTTAGTGAAATATACGGCACCAGTTTTGACGCATCTCATACGAGAAATGGCGATTATGCTACGTATGTAGATGATGATGAAGATGGGGCTATGGCGATGCTAAAACTTTGTTTCGGCCCTAAGAGAGCGTCTATGGTTGTCGACCATTTGGATGACAGTGCTTTGGATGCTTGGAATCTGTTCAAAACTTCCAGAGATGAGTTTGAACGAGAAACACGTGGCGTTCGAGGCGTTGGGCCTAAGACAATCGAATCGGCGTATATCAAATACGCTGACCACATGGGTGCTGAAGTTTTGTTTCGTACATTCAAAAAGTATGGAATGGACATGACAGACGCCTTACAGATATTTGAGGCATTTGGTATCAATGCTTTAGATACCATTCAAAAGAATCCTTATAAGCTTTCAAAGATTATAGGGTTCTGGAAGGCAGATTCCATTGCCTTAAAACATTATCATGTAGCAAAAGATGATGCCAGACGTGTAAATGCCAGCATCATGTCTGTTATGCATGAGCAGGAGTCAAGTGGTGGTCACACATTCATGCGCCTTCGTGACGGTGTTGGGAATGTTCCGACTTTGCTTGGAAGTGTGTCAAGAACGTTGCACATTGATGAATCACACGTATCTCAATGTGTAAATGATTTGACAAAGCGTATGAAGCTTCGCATGGATAAGCAGGGAGATAAATACGGTTTACACGATATCGTATATCTTCCAAAATTCTATGACGCAGAAGTGAATCTGGCCAAAAATCTAAAAGCTATGATTCGTGGCAACAGCCAAATAGAAGAGGATTTCATCAAAAGTGAAATCGAAGCTTATGAAGAAGCTAAATCAGCTGAACTAGGCTGTGATTTTCGTTTGGCAGATGCACAGAAGCAGGCAGTACTGACATCCTGCCGTTCTAAGTTCTCTATCATTTCTGGAGCTCCTGGAACTGGCAAGACGACAATCATCGACTGCATTTGTAACGTGTTCAAAGCTTTTGAACCACATACACGCATTAGTCTTTGTGCTCCTACGGGAAAAGCTGCAAAAAGAATGACTGAATCAACAGGAATGGAGGCTTCAACAGTCCACAGATTGTTACGCTATGATCCTGAAACGGGAGATTTTACTTTCAACAGTAAGAACCCCTTAGATGCAGATGTCATTATTGCAGATGAATGCAGTATGATGGGAGTTTGTTTGTGTGATTCCTTGATTGATGCAGTCAACGACCATGCAACTGTTATTTTTGTAGGTGATAAAGACCAGCTTCCATCAGTGGATGCTGGACAGGTTTTAGCGGATATGCTTGCTGTAAACAGCATCCCCAAAACAATCCTGACAGATATCAAACGTCAGGATGACGGGTCAACCGTTTTAGACAGAGCTTTCGATATTTCAGGAGCTTTGGGACACGAACCAAAAATGCCCGATTTATCCCCAGCTCATGACTTCCATTTCTACGAGATACCAGAAATCGTTCATGGTGCTCCAGAAGAATGGTTGGAAGGGCGTATTAAATACATCAAAGATAATACGCTGGAGCTGTTCAAAGAACAGGTGGATAAATACGGAATCGAAAACGTATTATTCATGATTCCCCAGAATCGTGGAGGACTTGGCGTTAATGATTTCAACCCTTTGATTCAGGACATTATCAATCCAGAATCAGATGATAAACCTGAATTAAAAATCGGACGTCGAGTTTACCGTGTTGGCGACCGTGTGATTCAGCTTGAAAATGAAGATGATTTCAATGTATACAATGGTATGATTGGAGTTATTACAAGCATTTTCAAGGATGAAGAAACAGGACGTGATACAATCGAAGTAGATTTCGGAGATGATGTAATTGTGGATTATCAGCGTGACCGTTTTGACAAGTTCAAATTGGCTTATGCTTTGACGATTCATAAATGTCAGGGTTCTGAAGCGAAATCAATTATTTTACTGATTGCTCCGGAACATTCTCGGATGGCTACTAAGAAGTTGATTTACACAGGTTTGACTAGGTGCAGAACGGAATGTAATCTAGTTAGCACGTATAATACAATATATCATGCGTCAATGGCTTCTGAGGCGATTCGGTTAAGTATGCTGAGAAATCGTCTTCAAAATTAACCAAGTAACTGAAAAAAAATAACTTAAACAGGTTAATTAGGAAGGTGAATTCTTATCAGGGGTAACTGAAAAAAATCGGAAAGACATTGTTCAAAATTCAATAGGTGTGGGATTCTTATCTCACTCCTTTTTTTGTGCAAATACAAACATTTTCCCGATGGAATCCAAACAAAATCCCCTTAGAAATCAGTCGATTCTAATGAGAGAGCTTTTCAGAAGCCTCGAAACGGGGTTTTGTTCAAACATTTTTCCCTGAACAAAACTCAAAATGTACAAATTCGCAACGATTTAGAGAGTGTTTGGTGTTAATCGGGGTTTTGTTTAGATATTAAGCTATCAAGAATATTTGCTTGGGAAATTTGAAACTGATTTTCGAAACATCTAAGCAATTCCGACATATCTAAAATTTTCTGGTTCAATGTAGATTGTAACAAGGAGGTTATTAATATGTTAAAACTTAGAGTAAAAATGGCTCAGGGTGATTTGCTTCGTGGGTCGGCAGAATTAAAGGAAATTGTACAGGCTTATGCAGATCAAATCAAA
>ENA-ORRO01002736-ORRO01002736.1-human-gut-metagenome-genome-assembly--contig:-NODE-2736-length-10835-cov-3.795362_pt1 | contig 10835 bp, 7 predicted proteins | sample MGYA00242176_ERZ509136 | MGnify/ENA primary metagenome ERZ509136 (study PRJEB26280, sample SAMEA2338644) | human gut metagenome | biome: human gut; feature: human-associated habitat; material: faeces... | reverse complement strand
CGCGGTTGTAGGACGTGGTATGCGTGCCACAAGAGGAACTTCCGGAAGAATATTCTCAGCACTGGCACATGCAAATGTTAACGTAAAGATGATCGATCAGGGATCCAGTGAGCTGAATATTATCATTGGTGTCAGAAGTCATGATTTTGATGCCGCAATCAACGCGATTTATGATATTTTCGTAAAAACAATGATTTAGGATCTCGCGTAGATAACAAGAAAGATATTTAACTTTGCAAGTAAGAACATTACAATGCTTGTAAATTGTGATTAAGAATTGGGGAGGCTATTATTAGCGATGAATATTATGTTTTTCCTGAAGCCAAAGAGTGAGCTGGCATATATCTATGACTATCACACACTCCGACAGGCTATGGAGATCATGGAACAGATAGCCCGTGACCATCTTCCCGATAATATCGGTCTTGAATGGAGTGGCCTTTCTTATCAGGAGAAGCAGGCGGGAGGTCAGACTGGTATGGTGATGGCATTGGTATTCCTGTTCGTATTCCTGTTCCTGGCTGCCCTTTATGAAAGCTGGACCGTCCCCATTGCCGTATTGATTTCACTTCCGGTAGCCGTGTTGGGAGCCTATGCAGGTATTACCCTCTGCGGATTGGAAAACGATACCTACTTCCAGATTGGTCTGGTTATGTTGATTGGTCTGGCCGCCAAGAACGCCATCCTGATTGTAGAATTCGCCAAGGACGAGGTGGACAAGGGACGCGACATCGTAGAATCGGCTCTCCATGCAGCCAGCCTGCGTTTCCGTCCGATTCTGATGACCTCACTGGCCTTTATCCTCGGTATGCTTCCGATGGTGCTTGCCACCGGGCCGGGTTCTGCCAGCCGACAGGCCATCGGTACAGGTGTCTTCTTTGGAATGATTGTGGCAGTTACCGTAGGTATCCTGCTCGTACCGTTCTTCTTTGTAATGATTTACAAAGCCACTCATAAAATGAAAGTGAAAAAGTAAACTTACAGATGTAACTTATGAAACCGACTAACAAATTATACCGCCTTTTACTCATTTCCGTAGCAGCCCTTCTGATGGGGGGCTGCAAAATCGGGAAACAATATCCCCGCCCCAAAATGGAACTGCCTGTCACCCTTGACAGCACCAGCGTAGACTCCACATCCATCGGTGACTATCCCTGGGAACAGATGTACACCGATACCATCCTCCAACAGCTCATCCAGAAGACGCTGGACTACAACAAGGATATGCTGATTGCAGCTGCCAGGGTCAAGGAATTGGCTGCCATGAAACGGATTGATTATGCCAACCTCTTCCCTCAGTTAGGATTGAAGCTCTATGCAGAAGAAGAAGGGGAAGACTATGGGGGAAACAACTATAAAAAAGACAACCAGTACGATATCAAACTGGGAATCACATGGGAAATTGACCTGTGGGGTAACCTGCGTTGGGCAAAAGACAAGAGCATGGCCGAATTTATGAGTTCCATCGAGAACCAACGGGCCCTCCGAATGAGCCTGGTAGCACAAGTAGCACAGTCTTATTTCGAACTGGTAGCCCTCGACAACGAACTTTCTATCGTGAGAAAGACCGTAGATGCCCGCCGGGAAAGCTTGCACCTGGCACGTATCCGCTACGAAGGCGGATTGACATCCGAAACCGCTTACCGGCAGGCCCAGGTGGAATTGGCCCGTACGGCAACCCTCGTCCCCGATCTGGAACGGAAAATCACGTTGAAACAAAATGAGATTACGTTTCTGGCAGGAGAATATCCTCATGAGATCAAGCGGGCCACCCTGCCGGAAGATGTAGTACATTCCGCTTCACTTCCCGTGGGACTTCCTTCTTCCTTGCTGGAACGCCGACCGGATGTACGCCAGGCTGAACAGGCCGTCATTGCGGCCAATGCTGCAGTGGGAATCGCCTTGACCAACATGTTCCCCAAACTGACCTTGACGGCCACACACGGTTCTGAAAATGAAGAGCTTTCACACATCTTCAAATCGCCTCACTACCTGTTGGCAGGAACCATCCTCCAGCCTCTTTTTGCCATGGGCAAAAACCGCGCTATCCTGAAAGCCAAGAGAGCAGCGTGCGAACAAGCTGCATACGCATACGAAAAAGCCGTATTGAACGCTTTCAAAGATGCCTACAATGCCATTGCAGAATATAATAAGGTGAAAGAAATCTACGAAACCCGCCTGCGCTTGGAACAGTCGTCCAAAATCACACTGGATCTGGCCCAGCTGCAATACATCAATGGAGTCATCGGATACATGGATTTGCTGGATGCACAGCGTGGATACCTGGATGCACAAATCAGCCTGAGCAACGCCGTACGTGACAAACAGATTACGCTGGTCAACCTCTACAAAGCCTTGGGAGGCGGCTGGAAAGAATAATCCTCATATAACACATAAAAAAATGCGGAAACTGGAATCATCCCCCCAGCTTCCGCATTTTTTCTTTACTCATACGGATGTTACGCCATATACTTTCTCATATATCTCATCCCTGATGGATGCAAAACCGGCTGTAATATCATCTGTGCCCGCGTACATCAAAAACATGGGCAGACTTTCACCACCTTTTCTATAAGGAGGCTGTACATAGTCTTTTTCACACAGCCGGAACCCGCATCGCTGATAAAAACCGATACGCCGTCGGCTCATTTCGTCCACCGGTTTCTCTACCTCTAGAACCAAGAGTCCCGGAAACTGATTCTGGAGTTCTTCCATAATCTTCCGGCCATATCCTTTGTTGCGCACCAACGGCGAAGTAGCCAGGTGCTCCACATAAGAGAAGCCATCCAATGTCCATACGGTTATAAACCCTATCTGAAGCGTATCCTCCGCAATCAGATAACAAGTAAATGCATCGTTATGGTCTACATTGTCACGCTGGGGCTCATCCTCTCTCCGCTCCGATTCCGGGAAAGATTCATGCCACAGATTCTCTACAAACACATACGCCTGATCCGTCGTATGAAGGGAAATAAATTGAAGCATACCTATAAATTTAAAGATGACTATTCCGTGTAAAAACGAATGGTACGTTCCAAAGAACGCTGACATACCGGACAGAACACCGGAGCTTCATTGATTTTCATCCGACATTCCGTAGTGGGACGATAAATTCCTTTTTTCGTATAACCGCCTCCTTCATACACACCGACTTTGGTATAAATCAGCTTCTCGTCCGTCTGTGGTTTCGTCGGAATGGGAGTTCCCGGTTCTACCATGTCTTTCCACTTGTCCTCAAAGTGTACCAGTGTAGTGATATTCGGTTCCCACGGCTCCACACTGTAAGGATACAACGGACTCGGTGCCTCATCGTATGCATATTCGTCGGCCAAGCCTCCGAAGCTGTGTCCAAACTCATGTACTACTACCGGGCGGAACATGGAATGATGCGCCGTAGTCAATGTATAGGAATTATAGATTCCTCCTCCCCCATACGTATCTGTATTGGCCAGGATGATGATATGCTCATAAGGAATACCCGCCAGCCAGTTGTGAATGGCTTTCACACTCCGTGTAGTCAGGTAACGGTCGGAATAGAAGGTATCAAAATGCGAGCTGACTGCCGTGGTCTTCCACTCATTGTTTCGCGGAATGCTGACCCCGCTGTCTTTCGACTCACTGAAAACAGCCACAATATTAAACCGGTCTTTCAGTTTCTTGAACGGTTCATGATCGAACAAAGACTCGCAGGCTATCTCGGCATCCTTGTAGAACAATTCTTCATCCTTTGCCGAATACCCCTCCGCCATAATGGCCACATCGATACATTTCTCTGAAGAACCACCTTTCCATAAATAACGGTGAGGCGTCAAATTACCTGTGCCCCGCTGGTGAATCAGAATATCCTTTGGATTGACCTCGTGTGTCAAGGTCGCACTGGGCTTTTGGTACACATCTTTCAAAGTCACGGTAATCTCGGCCGGCTGTTTGGGATAAGGCACCAAGAACGTATTCTCAAATCCGCGAGTCACGACCTTGGCTTCCTGCTCTCCAAGCCATTCCTGAAACAGACTGGAAAAAGAAGTCCGGTAAATAACCTTTCCCGTGGCCTTGTCTTTCATGGTGATTTCGCCATTTCCCGCCAACGGAAGTTCTGACAAATGTGTATGTCGGCCCGCCCACTGAGGAAGCGAAGACAACTCATCCAAGCAGATATCCTGCTTGTCGGCATTCCCCATAAATATATAATCCAACCGAAGGGTTTTATCAATAAAATAATCATCGAAATTCTGTGCGAAAGCATTTCCGCAAAGTGACAATCCAAGTGTGAGAATCCATAGTGTCTTTTTCATATATCTTCAATTTTTCCCACAAAAATAGCGATTTGTCTTATTTCACACAATTCTTGTAACAAGAAAGCGAGCTTTCATACAAAAAAAGCGGTGCCTTGACAAAAGACACCGCTGAAAAGACTATTTTATCCGTTCATCAATTGAAGAACTTGATGCCAATAAAGTAGGTACGAGGCTGAGTAGGACCATAGAAATACTTCGAATCACGCTTTCCTCCCTTGTCCAAATCTTTCTGGAACGCATTGAAGATGTTCTGTACCCCTCCGTTCAACTGCAACTTCAGATGATCGTTCAATACAAACGTATAGTTCAACTTCAGATTGAAGTCCATGAAATCGGGCGTGCGCTCCAAGCGGTCCTTTTCAATATACCCTGCAAAGTGAGGCACAATCATCCGGCCTGTATAGACGCCCGAAAGAGAGAAATCAAAATTCTTACAGGGTGCAGAACTGAAGGTGAAATATCCGTAATAGTCCGGTGTACGCGGCATACGCTTGATGGCTGCCACATCTTCATCCTCACTCCATCTCACAGCCTCCGTATAACGGCTGCGCTGTACAGTAAAGCCTAACTGCAACTGGGCTTCCTTACCATGTGCAATCTTATAGTCAATATTGGCTCCATACACCCGGGCACCGTTTCCATTCCGGCGTTCCTGCACGGAAGTACCTGAAACAGGATCTGTCCCTATACTTTCCAAATAGAACACATCATTCAAAGCCGTGTAAAACCCTTCTATAAGCAGGTTCGACTGGAAATGTCCAAAATTGGCTGTCCAGTCAATCGATCCGCTGAAGCTGTTGGAATGTTCAGGCTTCAGGCCTTTGGCCAACCGGACTTCCATCGCTTCACCTCCCACGGCTGCCACGTGCAAATCTTCATCGTAAGCCTGAGGAGCACGGAAACCTGTCGACCAAGTCAAACGTCCCTGAAGCTTGTCGGAAGGTTTCCAAAGCGCATTGACGCGCGGACTGAAAATCACCTTGTCTACCAAATTATGCTTGTCCAACCGGAATCCGGCCAGAATCGTGAAATAGTCCAGTTTCCATTCATTCTGCACAAATCCACTGGCAATCTTGACATCCTGCCGCAAGTCACGCTGGTAACCCGTCATCACATCGTGCAAGGAATTATACTGATATTCCACTCCTCCCGTAAAAGTAGCCGGAGAAAACAGACAGTTATCCATATTGCCCACATACATGGCTCCTCCCACGGCTGTCAAGTCCTTAGTTTTTCCGTATGCATTCAAAGCCTCCTCTGCCCCATAATAACTGTTGCGGTCGATATGCTGAGCCGAAGCATAGATAGAAAGTTTATGCTTGTATTCGTTGAAAAACACATCGTACGTCAAACCTCCACTGTTGATGATGTGTTTGGTCTGCTCCGTGATGTCCGTTTCGTGCGGCTGCAAGTCGAACTTGTTACCGCCGCGACGGAACTCATTCGTCGTATGATATTCCAGACTGATGCGGCTGAACTGAGTGGGACGGTAATAAGCCCGTAACCCGAAAGTATTCATATTAAGTTTTCCCAATTCAGAGAACCCGTCTCCATCCGCATCATACGGATTACGGTTACGGTACGACTGATACAATGCAATACCGTACGAGTTATCGGACGAAACGAGTGAGGCATTGGCTCCCATGTATTGTTCCCATACCTTTCCGTTCAGGTTCGACATCGTAGAAGCCACCTGAAACGAGTTGCGTACCGGGTCTTTGGTAATGATGTTGATAGTACCTCCCACGGCATTGGCCCCAAACAAGGCAGAGCCTCCGCCACGTACCACTTCCACCCGCTCAATCATGTTGGTCGGTATCTGTTCCAGTCCATACACCCCCGACAACGCACTCATCACCGGACGACTGTTAATCAGAATCTGTGAATAAGGTCCCTCCAGCCCATTGATACGCACCTGAGGGAAACCGCAATTCTGACAATTGTTTTCTACCCGCAATCCCGACTGATAACTCAATGATTTAGCCAGGTTGGTCGAGTTGACAATCTCAAACAGTTTGTTGTTCATCACATTGACCACCACCGGAGCCACTTTCCGGCTGGTTTCATTCCGGTTGGCCGAAACCACCACCTCATCCGTCATAATGGATTCTTCTTCCATGACAAAATGCATGTCGACCACGAAATCCTTGCTGACCGTCACCTTCTTTATCTGCGTGGCATAACCCATTATCTGCACCTTCACGGAATATTCTCCTTCCGGAACTTTCTTGAAACGGAAATAACCTTCTCCGTCTGTCACGGTACCTTCACCGGTTTCCACTACCAACACGGCCGCATAAGGCAAACCTGCCTCCGAACCCTTTTCAATCACATGCCCCACAATGGCATTTCCCTCTTTGACGGGACCTTCTGCGTAAGCATACGCATAGCTGACGAGAGTGCATACCACTCCCATCCACAAATTGATATATTTTTTCATTATCTGCTCCTAAAATATTCATACTAAGTTCTTCAAATCTCCAATAGAACTATCGTATGGGAGGAGGACGAAGATAAATTCCTGCCGTATAAGAAGCTACGACAGGAGAAATTTCCAGTCTTTCAGCCAACGAACAAAGCACATACAGATTCGGAAGTTCAATATCCGTCTGTCCTGCTTCCAGTGAATAAAAACTAGAAAGAAAATGAAGGGCCAGCGCCTGGCCGGCATTATGAGAGTGGGATTTCGTAAAAGGATGCGAGTGCACAAGTATCACCCCGTTCACCACATGCACATGGGCAAACAGGGCCGTGGTGGCATAATAGGAGGCAAACAAGATTGCCAGTCCACATGCCACTGTCCGTAGATACCTGCGGAGACCTCTATACATTTCCCTATCGATTAATTATGAATATTAATTTTTATCAGTTCCAAACAAAAGCTTGTAATCGCGCCGTGCTGCCGGAACGGTCCATTCTTCCGGAATAAACTTCCACTGGTTCAGCGGCTTCGGATCCAGCACCTTAACTTCCTCAATCCGTTTCATCAAGTAATAACGCAAATCCTTATCGGTAGAGAAAATAATGCGCTTTGACAGTTCTGCTTTGGGAATACCCGCCCCTTTGGTCAGCAAATCACCTCCCCCGTTTCCACGGTAAGAATTGACTGCCACCTTGTATTGCTTATCCAAATCAAAAGGCTTTCCGTCGGCCATACGCTCGATGGTAATTCTTTCGCCACGCGGTTTAGTCACATCCACCGTATAAATAATGCCTGCCGCAGAATCAAAGTTGAAGCTGGGATTCCGGAAACGCCCGAATCCATTGTCCTTCTCGTTCAGCAGCAACAAATGGTCATCAGCCGATTTCATCTGGTTCACCCAGAGATCGTACGACATTTCCAGGAAGTTCTTCACCTCTTTTCCGGAAAGCAACATGGTATACAGCATGTTCTCAAACTTATACAAGTTGAACATGTCGCTCACACAGATATCTCCTTTCTGGATTTCCGCATAAGCCGACAGCGGGGCACAGAAAGAAATATCTGCCCCGGTAATATCCAGCTGCAACTGATGAATCAGGTCGATAAAGGCAGAAGGACCAAAGAAGGCATCCTTCGAAGAAATAGTATGTTCTATCCGTCCGATTTTCCGCGAAACAAAATTCAAGGTAGTCTCATACTGCTCCTGGAATGTATTCATGAAATCTGAATCCACTGCATACGCATTCATATTCACCAGCTTACCTTCCACTTGTTTGGAGACCACTTTTCCATCCTGCTTCTGCACCGTAAAGGTTACCTCTGAAAGCACTTTTGCCGTATTGGCCGGGTCTATCAACAGCACAGAATCGCCTTTCACATTGGCCACCCTTTCATTCCAGCGGGTATGGTCATGTCCCATGAAAATCACGTCAAACCCTGGTACGTTTTTAGCCACTTCGGCCGATTCGTTCTCAATGGTATTGTCCAAACGGTTTCCTTCCGGCCCCGAATGAAACAAACCAATCAGGATGTCCGGATGTTCCTTTTTCTGGATTTCCTTTACCCATTTTTCCGCACAAGCCCTCATGCTTTCAAAGCGCAACCCGCTCCACAGCTGTTCGGGCAGCCAGGAAGGTATGGCCGGAGTAATCATGCCGAGGATGGCAATCTTCACCCCATCCCGTTCCATCACCTGATAAGGCTTCAGATACGGACGGCCTGTCTTGGCATCGATAATGTTGGCACCCAACACCGGAAACTCACACTGTTTCACCCAACGGTCGTACACGGCGTGCCCGGTTTCCACATCGTGGTTACCCATGTTGCCCACATCGTAACGCATATAGTTCAACATGGCGGCGCATACATGCACCGAGGTAGTATCCATATAATTATAGTAATAGGCCACCGGCTGTCCCTGAAGAATATCACCGTTATCCATCAGGATGACATTCTGTCCGTATTGTTCCCGCTGCTCCTTCACGTAGGAAGACACACGAGCCAGGCTGCCCTTCATCTGTTTATTCTGAATAAAATCATAAGGAAAATAACAACCATGCACATCACTGGTTTCCAAAAATTTCAGTGTCACGGTCTGACTGTCGGCTGCACACAACTGCAAGTGACTCATGCCCCACAAAGTGATCAGGCTAATAATAAAATAGATTGGTCTAGTCTTCATTTTATCTGACATTGGTCATAACTGTTGCAAAGATACGAGAACTTCCCGATATTCCACCAGAATACTTCCTAAAATACTAAAAAACGAAAGGCTGTTCCACACTACGATTTTCCCATTTTTTCACTACTTTTGCAAACAATATAACTCAACCACATTTTACATGGAAGATTTCAGCCGGATGATTGCCGCCGAGCTTAAACTGCCGGAACATCGCATCGCCCACACACTCAAGCTGCTCCAGGGAGGAGCTACCATTCCATTTATCAGCCGTTACCGGAAAGAAGCTACCGGAGGGTTGGATGAAGTACAGATAGGAGACATTCAAGCAAGATATGAAAAACTGTGTGAACTGTCCAAGCGGAAAGAGACCGTACTTTCCACCATTGAGGAACAAGGGAAACTGACGCAGGAACTGAAAGCGCGCATCACCGCCTGCTGGAACGCGACTGAACTGGAAGACATTTACCTTCCTTTCAAGCCCAAACGGAAAACCAGGGCAGAGGCCGCACGGGCCAAAGGACTCGAACCGTTGGCTCTGCTGCTGATGATGCAGAAAGAAAACAACCTCGAAACCAAGGTTCGTGCTTTTGTGAAAGGCGACGTGAAAGACGAGGAAGATGCCCTGAAAGGGGCCCGCGACATCCTGGCCGAACAAGTCAGTGAAGACGAACGTTCGCGCCACCTGATGCGCAACCAGTTCCAGCGACAGGCGATTATCCAAGCCAAAGTGGTGAAAGGAAAAGAATCGGAAGAAGCCTCCGCCAAGTACCGTGACTATTTTGATTTCAGTGAACCGCTCAAAAGATGCTCTTCCCATCGCCTGCTGGCACTCCGTCGCGGAGAAGCGGAAGGCGTGTTGAAGGTGTCCATCTTCCCGGAAGACGAAGAAAGCTGCCACGACCGACTGCAAAGGCTATTCGTACGGACGAACAATGAATGTGGCCGTCAAGTGGAGGAAGCGGTATCCGATGCCTATAAACGGCTGCTGAAACCTGCCATCGAGACTGAATTTGCAGCCCTCAGCAAGGAAAAAGCCGACGAAGAGGCCATTCGTGTATTTGCAGAGAATCTCCGTCAGTTGCTGCTGGCCCCTCCGTTGGGACAAAAACGGGTCATGGGTATCGACCCCGGATTCCGTACCGGCTGCAAAGTGGTCTGTCTGGATGCCCAAGGTATACTTCTGCACAACGAAGCCATTTATCCCCACCCTCCCAAATCGGAATATGCACAGGCTGCACGCAAGCTCGTGAAACTGGTGGAACAATATAAAATTGAAGCCATCGCCATTGGAAACGGCACCGCCAGCCGCGAGACAGAGGATTTCCTGAAACGGCAGACATTCAACCGGGAAGTGCAGATCTTCATCGTCAGCGAACAAGGAGCTTCCATCTATTCCGCTTCCAAGATTGCCAGAGACGAGTTTCCAGAATACGATGTCACCGTACGCGGTGCAGTGTCCATTGCCCGCCGGCTTATGGACCCGTTGGCAGAGCTTGTCAAGATAGACCCGAAGTCCATCGGTGTGGGACAATACCAGCACGACGTAGACCAAAGCAAGCTGAAGAAATCCCTCGACCAGACTGTGGAGAACTGCGTAAACCTGGTCGGCGTAAACCTGAATACGGCAAGCAGCCATCTGCTGACGTATATATCGGGACTTGGTCCTCAACTGGCGCAGAACATCGTGAACTACCGCGCCGAGAACGGAGCATTCGCATCGCGCAAGGAGCTGATGAAAGTTCCGCGCATGGGTGCAAAGGCTTTTGAGCAATGTGCCGGCTTCCTACGTATTCCGCAGGCAAAAAATCCGCTGGACAATACTGCCGTACACCCGGAAAGCTATTGTATCGTAGAACAAATGGCAAAGGACTTGGGTTGCAGCGTAGCCGAGCTGATAGCCAGCCGGGAGCTGCGTCTGAAGATTAATCCGGAACGC
>ENA-ORRO01002732-ORRO01002732.1-human-gut-metagenome-genome-assembly--contig:-NODE-2732-length-10854-cov-3.525789_pt1 | contig 10854 bp, 7 predicted proteins | sample MGYA00242176_ERZ509136 | MGnify/ENA primary metagenome ERZ509136 (study PRJEB26280, sample SAMEA2338644) | human gut metagenome | biome: human gut; feature: human-associated habitat; material: faeces... | reverse complement strand
GCAGCTCCGTCCAGCGGGCACGGTGCAGGCCTTCGAACAGCACCTTGATGGTGCCGTCGGGCAGGCGCAGCATCTGCAGGACCTTGCAGACGACCCCCACGGGGCTCAGATCATCGGCGCCGGGCTTCTCCACATCGGGCTCGCGCTGGGCCACCAGGAACATCTGCTTGTTGTAGCCGGACTGGGCCAGTTCGATGGCCTTGATGGAGGCTTCGCGCCCCACGAAAAGCGGCATGATGGTACGCGGCAGCATGACCACTTCGCGCAGGGGCATGACCGGCAGCTCGGCAAAAAAGCGCGCTTCGCGCTGGAATTCGGACATAGTGTACCTCGTAAAAGGGCCGCGCGGGCGGCCCGCTCAGCCGTCGGGACGGCCGGGCCGGATGGCCCCGTATATCGTTGAAAGGGGAAGGATCCCTTCTGCCTGCGGCAAAAGCGGATGCTTCCCCCCTTTCAGATCTTGTGACAGCCTGCCCGGGGGCAGGCCCCGGCAAGGTGCGACCGGCAGCAGCAGGCGGGAGCGTCTCCACGCCGTGCGACCATGCCGGAAGCCGGGCTAGTTCAGGCTGGTATCGGCAGCAGCGCCTTCGGCGCTTTCGTCATACAGCAGCACCGGCTCCTTGCCCTTTTCGATGACGGCCCGGTTGATGAGGCATTCCTTGACACCGGGCATGGAGGGCAGGCGGAACATGATGTCCAGCATGGTGCGCTCCATGACGTTGCGCAGGCCGCGCGCGCCGGTCTTGCGCTCGATGGCCCGGGCCGCGATGGCCTTGAGGGCATTGGGCGTGAAGCGCAGCTGCACGTGGTCCAGTTCGAACAGCTTCTGGTACTGGCGCACCAGGGCGTTCTTGGGCTCGGTCAGGATACGCACCAGATCGGCCTCGTCCAGATCGTCCACATGGGTGATGATCGGGATACGGCCCACGAATTCGGGGATCAGACCGAACTTGACCAGGTCCTGGGGCTGGATCTTTTCCAGCAGCTCGCCCAGGGGCATCTCCTTCTTGGAGCAGACCTGAGCGCCGAAGCCCATGGAGCTGCCGCTCATGCGGGAGCCCACGATCTTGTCCAGGCCCACGAAGGCGCCGCCCACGATGAACAGGATATTGCTGGTATCCATGCGGATGAATTCCTGCTGGGGATGCTTGCGGCCGCCGGTGGGCGGAACGCTTGCCACCGTGCCCTCAAGAATCTTAAGCAGCGCCTGCTGAACACCCTCGCCCGAGACATCGCGGGTAATAGAGAGGTTCTCGGCTTTGCGGGCAATCTTGTCGATCTCGTCGACATAGATGATGCCGACCTGCGCGCGCTCAATATCGCCATCGGCAGCGTTGATGAGCTTGAGCAGGATGTTCTCAACATCCTCGCCCACGTAACCTGCCTCGGTAAGGGCGGTGGCGTCGGCGATGGCAAACGGCACCTCGAGGATGCGCGCAAGCGTCTGGGCGAGCAGGGTCTTGCCGGTACCGGTGGGACCGAGCAGCAGGATGTTGGACTTGGCGAGCTCTACCTCGTCCATATCGTCATCGAACTGCGAGCCCATGTCGTCATCAAAGGCAGACACCGCAGCGCCGCCCTCGATCACGCGGCGATAGTGGTTGTACACGGCCACCGACATGGCGCGCTTGGCGTCCTCCTGGCCCATGACATAGGCAGAAAGCTCGTCATAAATCTCGTGCGGCGTCGGCACGTGCGTGATGACCTGGCGGTCGTCCTCGAGCTCAAAACCCTCGGTCTCGGGGTCCACGGCGGGCTGAGATGCAGCCTGGCCGTGGTCGTTGAGGAAGCCCGGCAGCTTGCCGTTGCGGGCAGCGTCCATAAAGTCCGAAGCCAGCGACTCCTCCAGAATCTCGGAACAAGCGGCGACGCACTCGTCACAGATAAAGATGTTGGTCGGACCCTTTACGAGGCGGCGGACCTGGCCCTGCTCTTTTCCGCAGAAGGAGCAGCGGATGGGGTTGCCGTTCTCGTCAAAGTTGTCCTGCATGTTACCTGCCATCCTAGGCGTCCTTCGCGGCGAGATCGCGCGAGGTGACGATACGATCGATCAGGCCGTAGTCGAGGGCCTCGGCAGCGGTCAGGTAATTGTCGCGCTCGGTATCGGCCTGGACCTTTTCGATGGGCTGGCCAGAGGCGTCGGACAGGATCTGGTTGAGCTCGCGACGGGTCTTCTTGATCTCCTCGGCCACGATCTCGATCTCGGTCTGCTGACCCTGGGCACCGCCGCTGGGCTGGTGAATCATGACCTTGGAGTGCGGCAGGCAGAAGCGCTTGCCCTTAGCGCCGGCCGAAAGCAGCACGGCGGCCATGGACGCAGCCATACCGACGCAAATGGTGGAGACCTGCGGCTTGATGAAGTTCATGGTGTCCAGAATCGCCAGGCCGGAGTAGACCTCGCCGCCGGGCGAATTGATGTAGAGCGAGATATCCTTCTCGGCATCCTGGCTCTCAAGATGCAGCAGCTGGGCAACGACCAGGTTGGCGCTGACGGAGTTGATCTCCTCGCCCAAGAAGATGATGCGGTCGTTGAGCAGGCGCGAATAGATATCGTAGCTGCGCTCGCCGCGCGGCGTCTGCTCGATAACGTATGGCACGAGGGCGGAATCGAACTTGGCGATCATACGCATCTCCATTTCTCTCTTGCGGACCAAATTGGTTCTAGATAAACGTACGGTGCCCGCATGCTATGCATTGGCTGGCACCGTACGAAGCAACCGGATAACCGGTGTATAACTTTACCCCATCACGGGCGCACGCATGCGCTCGCGGGCAAGGTGGCGAGAATTATTCGGCGTCCTTGGCGGTCTCGTCGACCTCGGTCACCTTGGCGTTCTCGACCAGGTGGTCGACGGCCTTGGAGCGACGGATGGACTCGCGGACGGCAGGCATGCGGCCATCGGCGATGAACTCGGCCTTGGAAGCCTCGACGTCCTTGACGCCGGCCTTCTCGAACTCGGCGTTGATGTCGTCCTCGGTGACCTCGATCTTGAGCTCACGGGCGAGGGCGTCCAGAGCCAGGGACTCACGGGCAACGTCGTTGGCCTGCTTGTGCAGGTCGCCGATGAACTGCTCCATGGTCAGGCCGGAAGCGGGCAGCCAGGTGTCCAGGGTCATGCCGCGGGCAGCGAGGTTGGACAGGAAGTTCTGGCCAAGCTCCTCAAAGACGGACTGCTCGTAGTCAGCATCCATCTCGTCGAGCTGCAGGCGCTCGGCGAGAGCGGAGACGCAACGGTTCTCCTTCTCGGCCGGGAGGCGGGAAGCCTTGTCCTGCTCGATCTCGATCTTGATGGCGTCGCGCATAGCGTCGATGCTGTCAAAGCCAAAGTCGGACTTGACGAGCTCGTCGGTGAGCTCGGGGGTGTTGCGGACCTTGATGCCCTTGACGGTGACCTCGACGGTGTGGGTCTCGGCCTCCTCGCCCTCCTCGACCTCGTCGGTCCAGGTGACGGTCTTAACGTCGTCAACGTTAGCGCCGATCAGGGCCTCGTTGAACTCCTTGGGGTTGCTGTCGCTACCGGCGATGAGCATGCGGCCCTCGGCGGCAAAGTTGTCGGCGTTCTCGACGGCCTTGAGGTCGACGGTCACATAGTCGTCAGCCTCGACGGCGCGACCCTCGACGTCCTCGAAGGTGGCACGGTAGTTGAGGAGCATCTCGACCTGGTTGTTGATCTCGGACTCGGTGACCTCCGCAGGGGGCATCTCGATCTCGACGGCGTCGAAGGAGGAGAGCTCGGCAGCAGGACGCAGGGAGAACTCGACGGTGTAGGTGTAGTCCTCGTGATCCTTGGCGAGGTCGAGCTCCTTGTAGTCACCGCTCTTGGTGGGGACGATGTCCAGCTCGTTGAGGACGGCGGGCTCGTTGGCGGCGATCAGGTCGTTGGTGGCCTGAGCGAGGGTAGCCTCGGCGCCAAGAGCGGAGTCGATGACCGGACGGGGAGCCTTACCGGCGCGGAAGCCCGGGAAGCGGTACTTCTTGGCGGTATCCTTGTAGGCCTTCTTGATCGCGGCGTCGACGTCGGCGGCCGGGATGGTGACCGTAGCGGTGAGCTTGGCGTCCTTGACGTCAGAAGCGGTGATGTTCAACACGTTCCTCCTCATACTGCCCAGCTTATCTGAGGTGCTGGTACCTTTATGCAACAAAGAGTCGCGACGGCCGAAGCCGACGCAGATGCGTTGGTGCGGGCGAAAGGACTCGAACCTTCACGGGAATCCCACCAGAACCTAAATCTGGCGCGTCTACCAATTCCGCCACGCCCGCATGAGCGCACAGACTAGGAATGATAGCAGATACGAACGGCAAGCGCACGCACACCTTTTACAGGCTCACGACCTCACCACGAGTGCAAAAGGCGGGGCGAGTTACCCCGCCCCGCCCATTACGACTTGTTCGCCGACCCGCTACTCCCCTAGCAGGGCCTTCTCGGGCGTGATCGGCAGCGAGCGAACCTGATGTCCGGTAGCGTGTGCCACGGCCGAGGCAACGGCGGCGAGCGGCGTGTTGATGACGACCTCGCCGATCGACTTGGCGCCAAACGGGCCCGTCGGCTCGTAGCTCGGCTCAAAGGCCACGCGAATGCTGCCGATATCCAGGCGCGTGGGTAGCTTGTAGCTCATAAAGTTGCCGGTGCGCAGGCGACCGCGGTCGTCGTGCTCGACGATCTCGTAGAGCGCGTGGCCGATTCCCTGGGCAATGCCGCCCTCGGCCTGGACGCGCGCGAGCGCCTCATTGATCACGGTGCCGCAGTCCACAGCCGCCGCATAGTCCACCACGGTCACCTTGCCGGTGGCCTTGTCGACCTCGACCTCGGCAATGCCGGCCATAAACGGCGGAGGCGAAACGGGCAGGCAGGCAGAGGCATGCGAGGTGAGCGCGTCGCCGCCCGCGATGTTCTTTACGCACAGGTTGGCAAAGTCGCGCAGCGTGAGGTAGCGGTTCTGCTCGCGCGCGGCACGCTCGTCGGACAGGCGCACGTACTGACCATCAAAGACCACATCGGCGGCGTCCACATCCCACATCTGGGCGGCCTTGGCGCAGATCTTCTCGCGCAGCTCGGTCGCGGCGTTCTTGGCGGCCAGGCCCGTCACGTAGGTACCGGAGCTTGCGTACGAACCGGCGTCGAACGGCGACACGTCGGTGTCCACGCCGCGCACCACGATCAGCGAGCTCTCCACGCCCAGCTCCTCGGCGGCAATCTGCGCCAGGATCGTGTCGACGCCCATGCCGTTATCGGTGGCGCCGGTGCCGATGGTAATGAAGCCGTCCTCTTCCAGGCGCATGTCGATGCCGGCGATGTCCACGTTGGAGATGCCCGAGCCCTGCATGGTGAGCGCACAGCCCAGAGCACGCACACGGTCGCCCAGGTCGACGGCTAGCGGCTTGTCGCGCCAACCGATCATGTCCATCGCGCGCAGCAGGCAGCGGTCGAGCGCGCAGGCGTTGAGCTTCTCGTTGTAGTACTGCGGCATGATCTCGCCCTCGCGCACGATGTTCTTAAGGCGCAGGTCGGCGGGGTCCATGTGCAACATGTCGGCGAGCTCGTTGACGGCACTCTCCACGGCAAACTGGCCCTGGGTGGCACCGTAGCCGCGATACGCGCCGCCGCGGTTGGTATTGGTGTAGACGGCGTCCCAGCTAAAGCGGCTCGCCTTCACATGGTTGTAGATGGGCAGGCTCTTGTGACCCGAAAGGCCGATCGTCGTGGTGGCGTGCTCGCCGTACGCGCCGGCGTTGGACAGCGTGTGCAAATCGATGGCCGTGATGGTGCCGTCGTTCATGGCGCCCAGCTTAACGGTCATCTGCATCTGGTGGCGCGAGTTGCCCGCAGTGATAGTCTCCTCACGGGTGTAGCAGCAGTAGCTCGGACGGCCGGTCTGCTGGGTGACGAACGCAACGAAGATCTCGCAGCAGCCCGTCTGCTTGGAGCCAAAGCCACCGCCGATACGCGGCTTAATGACCTGCACCTGCGACTGCGGGATATCGAGCGACTGCGCGACCATGCGGCGCACGTGGAAGGGCACCTGCGTAGAGGTGGTCACCGAAATGCGGCCGAACGCGTCGGTCGTCGCGAAGGCACGGAAGGTTTCCATGGGCGCGGTCTGGGTTGCCTGGCTGGTGTAAGTGCGGGTGAAGACGATGTCGCTCTGGGCGAAGGCCTCGTCAAGGTCGCCAAAGTCGCTCGTGCCGCTGCACACCAGGTTGCGCGGAACGTCGCCGCCCTGCGGGAACATAAAGGTCACGTCGCCCTCGGGGTGAACCACGATGTCATTATCGAGCGCCTGGGTAAAGTCGAGCAGCGGCTCGAGCACCTCATAGTCAACCTTAATGAGCTTGAGTGCCTTGTCGGCGGCCTCCTCAGTCTCGGCGGCGACAATCGCCACCTCCTCGTTTTGGTAACGGACGAGGTTCTCGAGAATCAAGCGGTCGTAAGGACTCGGCTGCGGATAGCTCTGGCCGGCGATGGTAAAGCGGCGCTTGGGCACGTCCTCGTAGGTGTAGACGCCCACCACGCCGGGCACCTTCAGGGCGCGCGACGTATCGATGGAGCGGATCTTGGCGCGGGCATAGGGGCTGCGCTTGAGTTTGACGATGAGCGCGCCGGCGGGCACCAGGTCGCCCGTATAGACGGGACGCCCCTCGAGCAAGGCCTTCGAGTCCTTCTTGGGCTGCTTGTGGGTGATCTGCTTGTAGGAGACGCCGTCACAGCTGGTGTCGTTGACCGGCAGCTCGGGCATCTCGAAGCCCACCTGTACGCCAGACTCGTTGAGGAAGCGGACGATAGCGCGCAGCTGGCTCTCGTAGCCGCTGCAACGACACAGGTTGCCGGCGAGCTGGCGCGAGAGCTCCTCGCGCGTGGCGACGAGGCTCGGGTCCTCCTTGGCGGCGCGGGCGAGCGCCAGCACGTTCATGATGAGGCCGGGGGCGCAAAAACCGCACTGTTCGGCGCCTTCGGCAGCCATCGCACGGGCGAGAGCCTCGGACTCGGCCTTAAGGCCCTCAAGCGTGGTGATGGTGTGTCCCTCAACACGGGCGGCGGGAACCGAGCAGCTCAGAACCGGGTCGCCATCGAGCCACACCGTGCACAGACCGCAGTTGGTGGTCTCGCAGGCACAGCGCACCGACGCGCAGCCCTGCTCGCGCAGCAGCGCAAAGAGCATGGTATCGGGGGCAATCTGAACCTTGACCTTGCGGCCATTGAGCGTAAAGGAAAGATCGATAAGTTTGGCAGCCATTAGCACACCTCGCTAGAATCGACGCCGGGCACGCGGCGGCAGGAATACTCGTCCGTGGCAAACTTAGGCACTTGCACGGTCTCGAGCTCGCGGGCAAGCGCGGCTGAAAGCTCGATGCCGGCGGCGCGGCGCACGGCCTGGACGGCAAGCGGGGCTGAGATGCGGCGGCGGTAGTCGGCCGAGCCCCACAGGTTGGTGCCGTAGCTCAGGGCACGCACGGATGCGGCCAGGGCGCGCAGCTCATCCTCGGAAGGCTGCTCGCTCACCAGGCCACATGCCTCACCCTGCAGCAGGGTCGCACGCAGCGGGCGGGCGCCCACGGTGACGTGCCAGTTGTTGTCCCACCAGGCGGCGGTGACGTTAAGCGAGGGGAAGTCGGTCGCAGCCTTGCGCACGGCCTCGCAGCTCGCGCGGTAGTCGTGTTTAACGACCACGATGTGCTCGATCACGTCGCGCATGTAACCCATGTCGACGAACTCGGTGAGCGGCACGCGGCCGGCGCCCGTCAGCTCAACGTAAGAATCAAGCGCGAGGAAGGCGGAGAGAACGTCCGAGAAGCCAAAGCGGCCGTAGATGCTACCGCCCACCGTGGCCGTGTTGCGCAGCTGCACGCCCACGATATCGTGAACGGCGAACTCAAAAACATGGTTGACAAGCGCGTTGAGCCCGGCATGACGCTCGAGCTGGCGCAGGGTGCACATGGCACCGATGCGAAACTCGGTCTCGGTCTCCTCGATCTGATCGAGTCCGCAGGCCGAAAGGTCAATCGCCGTCGCCACGCGACGCGAACCCAGGCGCATCCAAATGCCACCGCCCACAATCTTGTTGTTGCGGTTCTTCTGTAAGAGCTCATAGGCTTCGGCCGCGTTTCCAACACGGACGTAGGTACCGAACTTGAGCACGTTCTCCCCCATCTCTTCACTTGTCCAGTACCTTTTAGTGTACCAAACGAGGGACCGCACACCGTTTTAGGACAAAATCCACCCACCCATCCATAACTTGCGGTGATATACGGACTGATTAGCCGTTCTGGAACGCAAAACAGTCCGTATATCACCGCAAGTTATGAGGAGTCCTCCGGGATAGAAAAGGCTCCCAGCAAGATAGCTGGGAGCCTCATCACATGCTATGTCGAGCGAAGATTTAGCAGACGCCCTGGGCGAGCATGGCGTCGGCGACCTTCAGGAAGCCGGCGATGTTGGCGCCCATGACAAAGTTGCCCTCCTGGCCATACTCCTTGGCGGTATCGTCCACGTTGTGGAACATACCGCGCATGAGCTGCTCGAGCTTGCCGTCGACCTCCTCGAAGGTCCAGGACAGGTGCTCGGCGTTCTGGCTCATCTCCAGGCCGGACACGAGCACGCCGCCGGCGTTGGCAGCCTTACCGGGCATAAAGGCGACGCCGTTCTCCTGGAAATAGGTCGTGGCCTCGATGGTCGTGGGCATGTTCGCGCCCTCGCCGACCACCTTGCAGCCGTTGGCGACGAGCGCCTGGGCGTCCTCGAGCAGCAGCGTGTTCTCGCGAGCGCAGGGCAGCGCGATGTCGCAGGGCAGCTGCCACACGCCGCGGCCGTCGCCCTCGTGCCACACGGCGTTGGGCTTCTCGTCAACGTACATAGCGAGCGTAACGCCCTTGTCGTGGCCGGAGCGCTTCTTGTTGTAGACATGCTCGAGCACGGTGTAGTCGATGCCGTCGGGATCCTCGACCCAGCCATGGGTGTCGGAGCAGGCAAGCACCTTGCCGCCGAGCTGGGCAACCTTCTGGACCGCGTAGATGGCGACGTTACCGGAGCCGTGAACGACGACGTTCTTGCCCTCGAAGGAGTCGCCGCGGCTCTTGAGGTACTCGTCCACAAAGTAGGCCAGGCCGTAGCCAGTGGCCTCGGTACGGGCGAGCGAGCCGCCAAAGGAGAGGCCCTTGCCGGTGAGGACGCCGGTCCACTCGTTGGTCAGGCGCTTGTACTGACCGAACAGGTAGGCAACCTCGCGGCCGCCAACGCCCAGGTCGCCGGCGGGAACGTCGGTGTTGGGGCCGATGTGGCGATAGAGCTCGGTCATGAAGGACTGGCAGAAGTGCATGATCTCGTTGTTGGACTTGCCCTTGGGGTCAAAGTCGGAGCCGCCCTTGCCGCCGCCCATGGGAAGGGTGGTCAGGCTGTTCTTGAGGATCTGCTCCAGACCCAGGAACTTGAGCATACCCAGGGTGACCGTCGGGTTAAAGCGCAGGCCGCCCTTGTAGGGCCCAATGGCAGAGTTGAACTCGACGCGATAGCCGCGGTTGACCTGAACCTTGCCCTGGTCGTCGACCCAGGGGACACGGAACATGACGATGCGCTCGGGCTCGACGAGGCGCTCCAGCAGGGCGGCCTCCTCGTACTCGGGGTGGGCGTCGAGAGCCGGCTGGATGGTGCCGAGGATCTCGGTCGCGGCCTGGATGAACTCAGGCTGCTCGGGATAGCGGGCCTTGAGCTCTTCGAGAACTTTCTGCGTGTAGCTCATGCTTCCTCCAATTGATGGAAAAGAAAAGTGTCGTTCGAGGCGCCCCATGCGCCGCGAGCTTTATCGAGTATGGATAATATCGCACTGTTGCAGCAAAGTTACGCATAAGCCGACGAGCAGATGTTTCATTTTGATTACAATGCAGGTAGAAGCGTTTTTGAGTGCCTGACGTGCGAAACCTGTGTTTCAAACCTGTTTCGTCCACGTGTTCCAAACCACCACATTGGGGACAGGCACCTTTGTGGTGGTGTTGGTGGTTAGAGGACAAGCTGATGGTAGTCGGCAGGGGTTATGCGGCCCTCAGTGGCGGCGCGGAAGGCGGCGAGAGCGTCGCCCGAGAACGGCATGGCCCAGCACAGCCCGCAGCCGGCGGTGATGGAGCCGGGCAGCGGCATGATGCGCCCGGGCACACCGGCGGCAAGACACAGCTGTTCGCATTCCATCACATCGAAAGTGCTGTCGAACGACACGATAATCTTGCGTTCGTGGTCGAGAGCGCCACCCGACGGGCCTTCGCGGTGTGCCTCACGATACGCCTCGGCGGCCGCTTCCTCTTCCGCGGTATGTCCACAGCCACCGCAACCGCAGGTACAGGGTTCGGACCCGTCGCAAGTGCAAGGCACTCCCGTGTCGGGACAAATATCGTGAGACATGACAACTCCAATCGTCTAGGCGAGTAACTCGGCCGCCGCAAACTCCTCGGGCGTATTAACGTTTTCGAAGCAGAGCGTCGAGCCTGCGACCTCAACAATCTGAGGCTCATCCAAATACCCAGCGTTCACTCGGTCGATCAGGCAGCGAATGCGTTGGCGGTCGCAGGAGAGCAGCTCTTGGGCAACCGGCGCACACGCGTCACGGCGCCAGACGGTGCAAAGCGGCTCAATCCCCCGCTCCTCGCGCGGCACGCACACGTCGAGCGCCTCGGCCTCAACACGATCGGCAAGCGCGCCGATGAGTTCCGGCGAGACAAACGGCATATCGCAGGCGACAATCGCCACGAGCGGCAATCGGGCCGCGGCCAACGAGCTCGCGATGCCGCGCATGGCGCCCGCCGCCGGGATATTGGTGAAGACGGTATAGGCGTCGCCCTCAAAGTTGGGGCAGGGATAGTGCTGGTTGAAG
>ENA-ORRO01002727-ORRO01002727.1-human-gut-metagenome-genome-assembly--contig:-NODE-2727-length-10871-cov-5.323410_pt1 | contig 10871 bp, 10 predicted proteins | sample MGYA00242176_ERZ509136 | MGnify/ENA primary metagenome ERZ509136 (study PRJEB26280, sample SAMEA2338644) | human gut metagenome | biome: human gut; feature: human-associated habitat; material: faeces... | reverse complement strand
CCGGATGGTCATCCTCACCGACGGCGGCGTCAACACCTTCCCGGACCTGGAGAAAAAGGCCGATATTCTGGAAAATGCCGCCATGTGCTTCCAGGCCCTGGGGTACGAGACCATCAACGCCGCCTGCATCTGCGGCGCGGAGCAGGTGAACCCCAAGATCCAGTCCACCGTGGACGCCGACGCCCTGGCCCACATGACCGACCGCTGGGCCAAATATCACATGAACGTCTGCGGTCCCGTGGCCCTGGACCTGGCCGTCAGCCCCGAGGCCTGCCGCCACAAGCACTACAGCGCACCCGGCGCAGGCATGGCGGATATTCTGCTGGTGCCCAATTACGAGGTGGGCAACGGCATCGGCAAGGCCGCATCCCTGTTCGGCGGAGCCAAGAACGCCGGCGTGATCCTGGGGGCCAGGGTGCCCATCGTGCTGGTGTCCCGGTCCGACAGCGCCTATTCCAAGCTGGCCTCCATCGCCGCCGGCAGCGTCCTGTCCCGGCGGATGCACCTGTCCTGACCAAACCGCATACATAGAGGAGAGTATGTTATGGTAAACCAGAAATTCTATCAGCTGGGCACCGCGCCCTCCGTCATCCGGGAGCTGTTCGCCTATGGCCTGGAGCAGGCCAAAACGGTGGGCCCGGAGAACGTGTTCGATTATTCCCTGGGAAACCCCAGCATCCCCGCCCCGGCCAAGGTCAACCAGTCCATTCACGATATTCTCAACGACACCGATTCCATCAAGGTCCACGGCTATTCCATGGCCTGCGGCTTTGACAGCGCACGGGAGGCCATCGCCGCCAACCTGAACCGCCGGTTTGGCACGGACCTGAAGGCCGGAAATCTGTTTCTCACCTGCGGCGCGGCCCCGGGGCTTATCGCCGTGATCAAGGCCCTGCTGGCGGAGGAGGACTCCGAGATCATGGCGGTGGCCCCCTTCTTCCCGGAATACCGGTGCTTTGTGGAATCCACCGGAGCCAGCCTGAAAGTGGTGCCGGCCCGGACGGAAGATTTCCAGATCGATTTCGACGCCTTTGAAAAACTGGTGGATGCCCACACCAAAGGGGTCATCGTCAACTCTCCCAACAACCCCAGCGGGGTGGTGTATTCGGAAGAAACCATCAAAAATCTGGCCGCGGTGCTGGAAAAGAAGGAAAAGGAATACGGCCATCCCATTTTCATCATCGCCGATGAACCCTACCGGGAAATCGTCTATGGGGATATCCAGGTGCCTTACATTCCCCTGTACTACAAAAATACCCTGGTGTGCTATTCCTACAGCAAATCTTTCTCCCTGCCCGGGGAACGGATCGGGTACATCGTGGTGCCCAATGAAGTGGCAGATTTTGCCAAAGTGTTCGGCGCCATTGCCGGGGCTGCCCGGGTGGAATGCCATGTGAATGCTCCGTCCCTGTGGCAGCTGGTGGTGGCCCGGTGCGCCGGGAAACCCTCCAACATAGCGCCCTATGAACGGAACGGCCAGCTGCTGTACCAGGGCCTGAAAGAAGCCGGATTCACCGTGCTGAAGCCCCAGGGGGCCTTCTACCTTTTCCCCAAATGCCTGGAAGAGGACGATTACGCCTTCTGTGAACGGGCCAAAAAGTACGATCTGCTTCTGGTGCCGGGGACGGATTTCGGTTGTCCGGGTTATTTCCGCGCCAGCTACTGCATCAGCCATGATACCATCAAAAAATCCCTGCCCCTGTTCAAGAAACTGGCGGAGGAATATAAATAAAACCATTTACCCATGAGGGACCAGTTTAGGGCGGGTTCCCCGGCGTGGAATCCCTACGGAGTGGGGGATCTGTAGGGGCCGCACGCCGGGCGGCCCGCCCCTGTCTGTAAAAAAGGAGGTCCACGCTGTGAGCGCCCTTTTGATGATCGTATCCTTTTTTGTCAACTATATGCTCCTGTCCCTGTGGAGCCCGTTCTTCCTGCTGCTGGCGGCATTCCTGCTGCCGCCCCAGACCATTCGCACCCTGGATGCCAATCCCGGGTGGCAGGAATGGCTGATGACGGTGCTGATCCTGGTACCGGGGCTGCTGATGCAGCTTCCCTTTTTCCAGCGGGTGATGATCTTTACCAGCGGCTGGAAATCCGCCCGGGGACCTTACCAACAGGTGCTGGAACAGGCCCTGGAACCGGTGATCCAACGGGGCGGGCTCCAGGGGGAAACCTTTCACCTGTATGTGAACCCGGAAAAATCCTTCAACGCCTGTGCCCTGGGGGACAACAACATCATTGTCAACGAGCCCATGTTCCAGTATTTTACGGTAGAGGAACTGTCCGGGATCCTGGCCCACGAAATGGGTCACCTGCAGAAGGGGCACACCTGGAAGCTGCTGCTGCTCTGTGGCATGTCCACAGCCAACCGGGCCTGCTTCCGGATCTACAGCCTGTTCCTGGCCCTTCTGACGGTGCTCCAGTTCATCCCCATCCTGGGGTTCATCCTGGTGTTCTTCTGTATTGTGATGAACTTCATCCTCCGGTTGGGGAACTGGCTCCTGGGGTGGCCTCTCACCCTGTTCAACCGGTACTGCTCCCGGCAGGATGAATATGCCGCCGATGCCTACGCCTGCCAGCTGGGCCTGGGACCGGAACTGTACAGCGGCCTGGCCAAACTGGACAGCCTGTACCACAGTCCCCAGCTGGGGTTCTTCGGGAAAATGCTCTCCGACCATCCTGCCACCGATGACAGGCTGGAACGGATAAGAGAGCAGTGCGGAATGTGAGGAACGGAGATAAGTACAAGGCCTCTGGCCGAACTCCACCACCGTCCTTTGCAGGGGACGGACAAGGAATGATATCAGGAGTCGTGAAAACGGCACCTGATTTTTCACAAAAAAACGTTGACAGGAACATAAGATAAGTGTTATAATCTAAAAATTTGACTTCCTGCTTCTTCCGTGCTACAATAAATACAGTTGTAGTTGTTGTATCGACTCTGTACGTAAGGAGGTAGCAGAATGTTTACAGTGGGAGACAAGGTGCTGTACCCCATGCATGGGGCAGCTGTGATAAAGAATGTGGAGCAGAAGCAGATCGACGGCCATCCGGTGAATTATTTCGTACTGAAGATGCTGCTCAGCGATATGAAGGTCCTGATCCCGGAAGTCAATGTGGATAAAATCGGGCTCCGCCCCATTGTGAACAAAGCCATCCTCCCCAAGGTGGAGGATGTGCTGAAGGCCCGCCCGGAAAACAAGATGAAGCGAATCACCTGGAACCGCCGGTACAACATGTACGTGGATAAAATGAAGACCGGGGACATCTTTGAAGTGGCCGATGTGGTCCGGACCCTGGCCGTACAGGAAACGGAAAAGAAACTGTCCGCCGGAGAACGGCGGCTGCTGACCACCGCCAAGCAGATCCTCCTCAGCGAATTCATGCTGGTGGAAAGCGTGGACGAAGAAAAAAGTGAAAAGTGGCTGGATCAATTTGTCTGAAAGGGGTGCACGAGAAGTGCATCCCATTTTTTACACTTTCTTCCAATTTCTGTTGCAATCTCTTTTCTTTATTTTCGTATTATTGTACAATAAAGTTTAGAATATTATACAAGGAGGTGAAACTATGGTTGAAAAAATCATCAAATTTGTCATTATCCTGATTTTCGCTGCCCTGGGTGTTTTCCTTATGGAAATCGCGACCCCTCTGCTGGGTGAATTTGTGTCTTCCGATACCCTGAAACTGGGCTTTCTGGGAGTGACGCCCCTGAATCTGATCATGGGGATCATCGGTGCCCTGATCTTCGGCTATATCGGCAAAGCAGCCGCCACGCCCCTGATCCATTACACCCTCCATTATTCCGAAATCCTGGCTTCCTATCTGGCTGATCTGCCCACCGGGGACATCTTTGTTCTGTCCATCGGAGTGATTACCGGGCTGATCGTGGCCACCCTGCTGGGGACGGCCTTTTCCCGGCTGCCCATTGTGGGGCCCTATATTTCCCTGATCTTCAGCATCATGGGGGCCATCATCGGGGCCAAAGTGGCTTTGAACAAACGCGAGGATATCCTTTTATTCTTCAATCGAGTCTGGTTTGCCCGGAACAAGGACAATACCCGGAAAACCAATGCTCGGAATGCTTCCCGCACTTATAAACTGTTGGATACCAGCGTTCTCATCGACGGCCGCATCCTGGATGTGATCCGCCTGGGCTTTTTGGAAGGGGTCATCGTGATCCCCAAATTCGTCCTGGAAGAACTCCAGAAAATCGCTGATTCCGGGGATACCTTGAAACGGAACCGGGGCCGGCGGGGACTGGACATCGTCCGGGCCATCCAGGCAGACAAGAATGCGGTAGTGGAAATCGCAGAGAAGGATTATGACGACATTACGGAAGTGGATACCAAACTGGTCCGTCTGGCCAAAGAGCGGGGCGGCATGGTGGCCACCAACGACTTCAACCTGAGCAAGGTGGCGGAAATCCAGGGAGTCCGGGTGCTGAACATCAACGACCTGGCCAATGCCCTGAAACAGTCCGTCCTGCCCGGGGAAGAACTCCAGATCTATCTGGCCAAGGAAGGCAAGGAACCGGGCCAGGCCATCGGGTACCTGGATGACGGGACCATGGTGGTAGTGGAAGGGGGCAAACGCTGTGTGAACTTCACCGTTCCGGTGACTGTAACCTCCGTGCTCCAGACTTCTGCCGGCCGGATGATCTTTGCCAAACTGAAATAAGATAAGGAATGATGGGATGAACAACGAATTGGTTTGCATCATTGCCGCCGCAGGTATGGGAAAAAGGCTGGGTTTGGGGTATAATAAAAATTACGCCTGTATCCGTGGCATCCCCATCCTGGTCCGCAGCCTGCACCAGATGAGCCAGGTGCCCGGCCTGGATCTGGCCCTGGTGGCCGTGGCCCCGGGAGAAGAGGAGGGGGCCCGGCAGCTGCTGGAAGAATGGCAGCCCCGGCAGTTCCCGAACCTGTCCTGGAACATCGTCACCGGCGGGAAAGAACGGCAGTACTCCGTGGCCAATGCCCTGGCCCGACTGCCGGAAAATACCCAGTGGGTGGCGGTCCACGACGGCGCCCGTCCCTTTGCGGATCCGGAACTGATCCAGCGGGTCTGGGACAAGGCCCGGGAAACGGGAGCGGCTGTGGCGGCAGTGCCCTGCAAGGACACCATCAAAATGGCGGACCTGGAAAAATCCGTGGAACGGACCCTGGACCGGAGCCGTCTGTGGGCGGTCCAGACCCCCCAGATTTTCCGCCCCGGCCTGCTCCGGGAAGGCTTTTCTCTGGCCCGGGAGCAGCATCTGGATGTAACCGACGACGCCAGCCTGGTGGAAGCGCTCCGGAAAAAAGTGGCCCTGGTGATGGGCTCCTATGACAACCGGAAGATCACCACACCGGAAGACCTGGACTGGGCCCAGGATCTGGCAGCACGCAGGGAGGGAAAGAACATGGAATTTCGAATCGGCTCCGGCTATGATGTCCATCGTCTGGTGGAAGGCCGTCCCCTGATCCTCTGCGGGGTCACCGTGCCCTGGGACAAGGGACTGGACGGCCATTCCGATGCGGATGTGGCGCTCCATGCCCTGATGGATGCCTTGCTGGGGGCGGCCGGCATGGGGGATATCGGGCGGCTGTTCCCGGATACGGATGATGCCTATCTGGGGGCGGACAGCCGGAACCTGCTGGCGGCTGTGCTGGAAAAACTCCGCGCTGCCGGCTGGCAGGTGAACAATGTGGATGTGACCATCATCGCTCAGCGGCCCAAACTGGCTCCCTATGAGCCGGCCATGCTGGAGAATCTGCTCACAGACCTGGGGCTGCCCCGGGACGCTGTGAACGTAAAGGCCACCACCACGGAAAAACTGGGCTTTACCGGCCGGGGAGAAGGCATCGCTGCCGAAGCCGTGGCCAGTCTTACAAGATAAAAACCTTTGGGAGGAAGATACAATGGAAAAGAAACTGAAAGTACGTTTTGCACCCAGCCCCACCGGGCCGTTCCACATCGGAGGCGCCCGTTCCGCTCTGTTCAACTGGCTGCTGGCCCGGAAGGAAAACGGGGTCATGCTGCTGCGGATCGAAGATACCGACCGGGACCGGTCCAAACCGGAATGGGAAGCCAACATCAAGGCTGCCCTGAAATGGCTGGGCATCGACTGGGATGAAGGCGTGGACGTGGGAGGTCCCAACGGCCCCTACCGCCAGATGGAACGGCTGGATATTTATAAAAAATACACTGACAAGCTGCTGGCAGAAGGCAAGGCCTATTACTGCTACTGCACCCCGGAAGAACTGGAAGCGGAACGGGAAGCCCTGACCGCCCAGGGGAAAATGCCCCGGTACATGGGCAAATGCCGGAACCTGACTCCGGAACAGCGGGCCGCCTACGAAGCGGAAGGCCGGAAACCCACCATCCGGTTCCGGGTACCGGAAAATGAAGACATCGTGGTCCATGATGAAGTCCGCGGGGATGTGCATTTCGATTCCAACGGCATCGGGGACTTTGTCATCGTGAAAAGCGACGGCATCCCCACCTACAACTACGCCGTGGTCATCGACGATGCCCTGATGGGGGTCAACTGCGTGATCCGGGCAGAAGAACATCTGTCCAACACCCCCCGGCAGCTGCTGCTGTACGATGCCCTGGGCTTTGAAAAACCCACCTTCGGCCATATTTCCCTGATTCTGGGACCGGACCACAAGAAGATGAGCAAACGGCACGGGGCCACCTCCGTGGACCAGTACCGGCAGATGGGCTATCTGCCTGATGCCATTGTGAACTTCCTGGCACTCCTGGGCTGGGCTCCCAATTCCGACCAGGAAATCTTCTCCCGGGAAGAACTGATCCAGCAGTTCTCTCTGGACCATGTGGCCAAGAACCCGGCCGTATTCGACATCAAGAAACTGAACTGGCTGAACGCCCACTATATGCGCCAGCTGTCCGATGAGGACTATGTGGCCTTTGCGGTGCCTTTTATGAAGGAAGCCGGCTACATGACCGGGGAAGAAACCGGCGAAAAGCTGGAATGGCTGAAGAAGGTCATCCTCACCGCCCGGGACCAGGCGGAATTCGGGAAGGAAATCCCTGAAAAAGTGGCCCTGTACTTCACCGATGAATTCGATTTCGAAACCCCGGAAGCGGAAGCTGTCCTGAAGGAAGAAACGGTGCCCCAGGTGATGGGCCTGTTCCTGGACAAACTGGCCGCTGCGGAAGGCCTGGACCATGCAGCCACCAAGGCCCTGTTCAAGGCCGTACAGAAAGAAACCAAACTGGGGGGCAAGAAAGTATTCATGCCCGTCCGGGTGGCTCTCACCGGCAACCAGCACGGACCGGAACTGGCGGAAATGATTCCCCTCCTGGGCAAAGAACGTGTGGCATCCCGGATCCGGGGCAGCCTGGCCAAAGCCGGCGTGAACCTGTAAGGAAAGGAGCTTCCTATGAGCATCCGTGTTTATAATGATATGACCCGGCAGAAAGAGGAATTCGTTCCTCTCCATCCGGGGAAAGTGGGGATCTATGTGTGCGGGGTCACCCCCTACAACCATCCCCATATCGGCAATGCCCGCCCCTTTGTGGTGTGGGATACCATCCGCCGGTTCCTGGACCACGAAGGGTACGATGTGACCTATGTCCAGAACTTCACCGATGTGGACGACAAGATCATCCGGGCCGCCAATGAAGAAGGGGTCACCTGGGATGTGATTGCCAACCGGTACATCAAGGCTTATTTCGAAGTGATGGACAAACTCCATGTGAAGCGGGCCCACATCTATCCCCGGGTTTCCGAACACATTCCCGACATCATCCACACCGTCCAGGAGCTCATCAACAACGGCTACGGCTATGTGGTGGACGGGGACGTGTACTACCGGGTGGAAAGATTCAGCCATTACGGGGAACTGTCCGGCCGGAAACTGGACGACATGATGGCCGGCGCCCGGGTGGACGTGGACGAACGGAAAGAGAACCCCATGGATTTCGCCCTGTGGAAATCCGCCAAACCGGGAGAACCTTCCTGGGACAGCCCCTGGGGCAAAGGCCGGCCGGGCTGGCACATTGAATGCTCCACCATGAGCACCAAATACCTGGGCAACACCCTGGATTTCCATGGCGGCGGCAGCGACCTGATCTTCCCCCATCATGAAAATGAAATCGCCCAGAGCGAAGGGGCCACCGGCGTCCATCCCTTTGTCCGGTACTGGGTCCACAATGGATTCATCACCATCAATGAAGAAAAAATGTCCAAATCCCTGGGCAACTTCAAGACCGTGTACGATCTGCTGAAGGAATACGAACCGGAAACCATCCGCTATTTCATCCTGAACACCCATTACCGCAGTCCCCTGGACTTCAGCCAGGAACGGCTGGCGGAAGCGGGACGGAGTCTGGAACGGCTGCGTACGGCTCAGAACAACCTGCGGGAAATCCAGCAGGTGATCACCGTGGGGCCGGATGCGGAAAGCCTGGCGCTCCGGGACAAAGTGGAAGAACTGCGGAAAGGGTTCTTCGATGCCATGAGCGACGACTTCAACACCTCCCTGGCCATCAGCTACCTGTTTGCCCTGGCCAAGGAAATCAACGTATACCACAACGCCATCATCAGCGGTGCCAAGAAGCCTGATGGCAAACTGGTGGAACAGATCGACAAGGCCTGGAAGGAAATGATCGGGGTCATCGGGATCCTGGAAAACCAGCCGGCTGCCAACGGAGAAGGGGGCGCGGTGAGTAACGAGGAAGCGGAAATCGCCGCCAGGATCGAAGAACGCCAGGCTGCCCGGAAAGCCCGGGATTTTGCCAAAGCCGATGCCATCCGTGACGAACTGGCTGCCAAGGGAATCATCCTGGAAGACACGCCCCAGGGCGTACGGTGGAAGAGAAAGTGAGATACGAACAGTATCAGCGGCTCCTGGACCATGTGCTGGCCACCTGCGGAGAAACCCAGACTATGCCGGAACCCCGGCTGATCCATCCGGTGGAACTGGCCTATATTGGGGATGCAGTGTTTTCCCTGTACGTGCGGATGCGGCTCCTGCCCGTCAGCAGCCATGTACAGGTGCTCCACGATCTGGCCAGCCGGATGGTGTCTGCAGTGATGCAGGCCAAAGCCATGGATGCCCTGGAACCGGAACTCACCGAAGAAGAAGCCCAGATTGCCCGCCGGGGCCGGAACACCAAAAGCACCGTGCCCAAAAGCGCCAGTGTCCGGGAATACCGTCAGGGCACGGCCTTTGAGGCCCTTATGGGCTATCTGTATCTCATGGACCGGAAAGACCGGCTCCAGGCCCTGATGGATCGTTCCTTTGAACTGATCCGCCAGGCCATGGAGGAGGAAAGGAAACAGAAGAGAAAATGATGCACGTAAAACTGCTCCGCTATACCCCCGAACCGGATCGGACCGTGGCCATGAGCGCCCGGCTCTGCTATTCTCCCATCGGGGCGGCGGAACTGGAAAACAAAATGACGGACCAGGAAGTGGCCAGCCTGGTACGCCGGCTGGGCCAGATGGGGCATACCTCCACCTTTGAGCATGTAAGCTTCACCTTTGCCATCGAAGGGGTATCCCGGGTACTGACCCATCAGCTGGTGCGCCACCGGATCGCTTCCTACAGCCAGCAGAGCCAGCGGTATGTGAAGGAGCATGATTTCGAGACCATCCTGCCGCCCACCCTGGCTGCCCGGCCCGAATGCAAAAAAGAATTCGAGGAGCTGTGCGGAAAGATTCAGGATTTGTACAACAAATGGACGGAGGCGGGGGTGCCGGCGGAAGATGCCCGGTATATCCTGCCCAACGCGGCGGAGACCAAGATCGTGGTCACCATGAATGCCCGGAGCCTGCTCCATTTCTTCCAGCTCCGGTGCTGCTCCCGGGCCCAGTGGGAAATCCGTGCCCTGGCCTGGGAAATGCTCCGGCAGGTGAAGGAAGTGGCGCCCATCCTCTTTGAAAAAGCCGGCCCCACCTGCGAAAGTGACCGGGTCTGCCACGAAGGGAAAATGAGTTGCGGACGGCTGGAAAAGCTCCTGGCCCAGGATGCCGCCAAAGCCGGGGAGAAGGCGTAACCGGCCATGGGGTACAAACCGATTGAAGAAATCCAGAAGGAAACCCGGGAGTGGGATTTTATCCGGGAGCTGCCGGACCAGGTGGGTCCGTTCACCAAAAAACTGGTGGATACCATCAGCGGCCAGGTGCTCACCATCTGCCGGTATGAGGCTCCGGAACTCCGGGCCAGACTGGATATCATCTACACCTCGGAAACTTTCGATTACATTGTGATCCACACCATGGGCATGAATTCCTATCGGGACATCCGGTTCATCTACAAGGACCGGGACGTGTTCGCCAAAAACGTCAGGGCCTACCTGCCCGGGATCCTCCACAGCATGGAAGACCCCACCAGTGTGAACCTGGGGGAACAGGTGGCCGAGCACGGGATCCTGACCTGGGAATACGGCAACCATCTGCCGGAAAAAATCGGGCCCTTTGAGCTGTATATCAAACCCGCCCATGCCATCGAGCACATCAACGGGTCCATCATCCTCATCGATTATTCCGATTTTCAGCGGATGGACCAGCTGATCATCATGTACAACCGGCTGCGGGACCAGTTTTTCGGAGAGGTGAAGATCAATTCCGTGTTCCATGCGTCCATGGATTTTGACAGCCGGAACCTGAAAGAACTGGAAACCAAACTGAAAGAACACCTGGAACCCACCCTGCAGAAAGTGACCCAGGCAGATCATGATCTGTAAGAAGGAAATTGGAAATATCCGCCCATACAAGGGCGGGGGATAAGGAGAAAAAAGTCCTTGACTTTTTTCTCCTTATCTCTTATACTATACAAGTCGGCGCTTGAAGAAGACGCCGCAACGGCCCAGTAGTTCAGTTGGTTAGAATGCCGCCCTGTCACGGCGGAGATCGT
>ENA-ORRO01002725-ORRO01002725.1-human-gut-metagenome-genome-assembly--contig:-NODE-2725-length-10876-cov-3.206081_pt1 | contig 10876 bp, 6 predicted proteins | sample MGYA00242176_ERZ509136 | MGnify/ENA primary metagenome ERZ509136 (study PRJEB26280, sample SAMEA2338644) | human gut metagenome | biome: human gut; feature: human-associated habitat; material: faeces... | reverse complement strand
TGGTCGAATCAAAGGGAGCTCCGTAAAGAACAATTTCTGCTTCCTCAAAGCTGCTGTCACAACCGATAAAATTTTCAATATTTGGTAAGATCATAAATCAGTCCTCCACCTCCTGAAGCATTTCCTCCAGAAAAGCCGGAAGATAAAATGCCCCTTTATGGAGTCTGGTCGTATAGTAACGTGTACGGAGATTTAATGCATTCCATGCCTCTGCATCCAGGTCATCCACCGGATGATATTTTTTACTTGCAAATCCGAACAGCCAGTAACCTGCAGCAAAGGTTGGGATATGTGCCTGGTAAACACGGCTGATCTGGAAAGTACTGGCAATTCTTTTGTGACTGCGCTGCATGGCATGCGCATCCTCGGAATAAAAAGGACTTCCCTGCTGATTAACCATGATTCCATCCGCCTTCAGCGCATTATAGCAGTTTCCGTAAAATTCACGGGTAAACAATCCTTCAGACGGACCAAACGGATCAGAGGAATCCACGATGATAAGATCATATTTTGCTTCGCATCTTCGGATAAATCTCAGCGCATTTTCATAATGAAGATGTACTCTTCTGTCATCCAGTCTGCATGCATTTCCCGGAAGGTATGCACGACATGCCTCGACAACCATCGGATCCATTTCTACCAGATCAATATGACGCACTCTGTCATATCTGGTCAGTTCACGGACAACGCCGCCATCTCCGGCACCGATCACCAGAATATCTTTTGCTTCTTTATGGACCGACATCGGCACATGCGTGATCATCTCATCATAAATAAATTCGTCACGCTCTGTCAGCATTACATTTCCGTCCAGAGTCAGCACACGGCCAAATTCCGGTGTCTCAAAAATATCAATTCTCTGATAATCACTCTGCTTAGAATAAAGCTGACGGTTTACCCGGATACTGTGTTTCACATCCGGTGTATGGAATTCCGAAAACCACATTTCCATTATTATTACCTCCCTGTCAGAACATTCAGTTTCAAAATATCCGGATCTTCCGGTCCGGTCATATTACAACCCTTCGCTTTTGCATACTCGATATAATCCAGAATTTCTGCTGTGATGCGTTCCCCAGGCGCAAGGATCGGAATTCCAGGCGGATAACACATCACAAATTCACTACAGACCATACCTTCTGTTTCCCGGAGTGGCAGACTGCACTTCTCTGCATAAAAAGCTTCCTGTGGACTGGCCACTACCTGAGGATCAATATATTCCTGACTCAGAAGTCCTGTTCCGTCTGTCTGAAAACGTCTGCGGATCTCCGCAAGTGCACTCACAAGCCGTTCTACTTCCTGTGCACGGTCTCCGATCGAAAGGTAAGCAAGAATGTTTCCAATATCTCCAAATTCGATCTGAATGTCGTATTCATCACGCAGAATATCATAAACTTCAATTCCTGCGAGTCCGATATCCAACGTATGTACACTTAACTTTGTAATATCAAAATCAAAAACAGAATTTCCATTTACCAGTTCTTTTCCAAATGCATAATAACCACCGATTGCATTGATTTCCTCTCTGGCATATTCTGCCATATCTGCTACCTGATGGAAAATCTGACGGCCACGCTGTGCAAGATTCCTTCTTGAAATGTCAAGACTCGACATCAGAAGATAGCTTCCTGATGTTGTCTGTGTCAGATTGATGATCTGCCGCACATACCCGGCATGTACGTCCGGACCTGTAAGAAGCAGACTCGACTGTGTAAGACTGCCTCCGCTTTTGTGCATGGATACGGACGCCATATCTGCGCCTGCTTCCATAGCTGAAACAGGAAGTCCGCCACCGAAATAAAAATGTGTTCCATGCGCTTCGTCTACCAGGCACATCATTCCTGCCTCATGTGCCATCTTGACAATCGCTCGCAGATCACTGCATATTCCATAGTAAGTCGGATTATTTACTAACACTGCAACTGCCTTTGGATGCTCTTCGTCAAGCTTTGCTGCCGGGTCTACCTCCACGCCGCTCTTGTCTTCCTTTGCTTTCAGGCGGTAGTGCGTTACAACGGCACACTCCTTTGCAAAGCCTTCTACATGCTCTGCCTCTCTTGAAAGGAATGACTTAGGGATAAGAAGAGGGAAGTAGGCGTTCTGTGCTCCTGTCTCCTTGAACATAGCGTCGAGCTGATGTTGCATCTTCTCCCATATCGCATAGCCGTAAGGCTTGATAATCATACATCCTCTTACCGGTGATTGTTCTGCAAGGTCTGCCTTTGTCACCAAGTCATTGTACCACTGGCTGTAGTTATCAGCCCTTTTGGTAAGTTGTTTTAGTTCTTTTGCCATATTTATTTTATCTTTATCTTCTGTTGAGTTTCCAACGTACACATATCTGTTATATATATACCTTATTATATATAATATACTATGTCTGACGTTCAATGGTTGCAAAATTACAAAAAAAAAATGATAGGAAAAACAAGTATATAAATAACTTGCCGTTCCTATCATTGATTTATGTATATTTTATTGCTAATATACAGTTGTGGGGGAATTATTTCTTGATGTTTGGCTCTTCAAGTCCGTAACCGCCCTTCTTGTCGATAGCTTTGAGGTAGAGTCCGAGCAACAATGCTGCTACACCGAGCATTGCAAACACAACCATTGGGATGGTATAGTTATACTTGAGAGGGTCTTCAACGCCAGGGTTGCTTGCCTTAAGCACGCTACCGATAATCATTGGGAAAGCGTACAGACCGATGTTCTGAATCCAGAATATCAAAGCGTATGCCGAACCGAGCAACTTGCCGTCGATGAGCTTTGGCACTGAAGGCCAAAGAGCAGCAGGAACGAGTGAGAAAGAGATGCCCAGTACGATGATGGCTGCCAGTGTGATGACAACGCTCTGTGTTGCAGGTACAATGAAAGCGAAGATGAGATGGCAGACTATCATCAGCATGGCTCCGAGGATAAGCATTGTAGCACCCTTACCCTTGCGGTCGAGGAAGTTGCCGAGGAACGGAGTCACGGCAGCAGCTCCCAACGGGAATACGAAGAATACATATCCAGCCTGTTCTGCTGTGAAGTGCAGGTTGCACTGCAACATGTTGATGGCATACTTCTGGAATGGGAAGATTGCACTGTAGTAGAGTACGCAAAGCAGTGCAACAACCCAGAACATGCGGAGCGAGAGAATCTTGCCAATGTCGGAAATCTTGAATGGGTCGTCCTTCTCCTCCTCAGCACCCTGAGCGTCGAGTTTCTTATCCATGAAACCGTATACTATGAAGCAGATAAGGCCGATGCACACAAGAAGCAGAGAAGCTGCTACCGGGCGGCTTACGCTTACAGGAGCGATGGATGCCAAAGCAGGAGAACCAATCATGACAACGGCAACACCTACACGTGCGATAGCCATCTCGATACCCATGGCAAGAGCCATCTCATGTCCGGTAAACCATTTCACGATACCACGGCTTACGGTAATACCGGCCATCTCTGCACCGCAACCGAAAATCATGAATCCGATAGCGGAGAGCTTGGCAGAAGCAGGCATGCCGTCATACCAAGGTGTTACGTTCCACCATGCCTGTGGCAAGTTCAGGATGCCATCCATGAAGGTCTTGAATGAAGAAGCCTCGAAGGTGTCAGTAACGGCAAACCAGTTGATTGCAGCACCGAGCACCATAACGCCACCTGAAAGGATAGCGGTGAAGCGTACTCCCATCTTGTCGAGGATAATTCCTGCAAAGATGAGGAAGAACACGAAGACGTTGAGGAAAGGCTCAGAGCCGGCAAAGTGGCCATATGCCTGAGGGTCCCAGCCACGTTGCGTCTGGAGAATTTCCTGCAGTGGAGAAAGAATGTCTACAAAGATGTAGGCAAAGAACATTGCGCTGGCAAGCAGCACGAGGGCAGTCCAGCGCAGTGCTGGAGAATCGCTCATTTTCTTTTGGATTGTTTCGTTCATTGTATTGTTTTTTTGATTATTGTTATTCGTGTTATTTCTTATTTCTTCAGCCATTTGTCGAGCCAGTTGAAGAAGGTGCGTTGCCAGAGTACTCCGTTCTGTGGTTTCAGTACCCAGTGGTTCTCATCCGGGAAGATAAGCAGCTCTGCCGGTATGCCGTGCATCTTTGCAGCGTTGAAGGCTCCGAAGCCCTGGTTGGCATTGATACGGTAGTCCTTCTCTCCGTGGATACAGAGGATAGGAGTGTCCCATTTGTCAACGAAGCGGTGTGGAGAGTTCTCGTAAGTCTTCTTCGCATTGTCTGTAAGATCCTTGTTCCAGTAAGCGTCATCGTATTCCCAATTGCTGAACCATGCCTCTTCGGTGTCGGTATACATAGATTCGAGGTTGAAGGCTCCGTCGTGTGCGATGAAGCACTTGAAGCGTTTGTCATGGTGTCCGGCAAGATAGTAAACGCTGAATCCTCCGAAGCTTGCACCTACAGCTCCAAGACGGTCTTTGTCAACGAATGGCAGGTTTTCAGCTGCATCGTCGATGGCACTCAGATAGTCCTTCATACACTGTCCTGTCCAGTCGCCGCTGATTTCTTCATTCCATTCAGAGCCGAAACCTGGGAGACCTCTAAGGTTTGGAGCCACTACAACATATCCGTTTGCTGCCATAATCTGCATGTTCCATCTGTAGCTCCAGAACTGTGATACAGGGCTTTGTGGACCACCCTCGCAGAACAGAAGGGTAGGGTACTTCTTGTTGGGGTCGAAGTCGGAAGGCAATACAATCCATACGAGCATTTCCTTACCGTCGGTTGTCTTTACCCAGCGCTGTTGTATCTTGCCCAATGAGAGTTGGTCAAGAATTTGCTTGTTCTCTTTGGTTATCTGCTCAACCTTTGTCTTGCTCGCATTCTTTGCAGGAGTGATGACAAAGATGTCGTTTGGTGCAGACATGCTCTGGCGCACGGCGAGAAGCTTGTTGCCGTCGTTTGCCAGTGATACAGAAACGAAGTCCGCCCAGTCGTTGGTAAGCTGCTCCACGTTTCCTGCAAGGTTTGTTCTGTACATGTTAATGCAGCCGTGCCATACGCCGATGAATGTAATGTCCTTTGAATTAGGCATCCAGCAGAAGTCGTCCACGTTGGAATCGAATTTCTCTGCTACGTATGTCTTCTCTCCTGTTGCGAGATTATATACGCAAAGACGGTTGCGGTCGCTCTCATATCCGTCTCTTGGCATGCTTTGCCAAGCAACATATTTTCCGTCAGGTGAGAATTTCGGATTTGTGTCATAGCCAGGGTTGTTCTTCAGATTCTCTTTAGAATTTACCGCCTGGTATTTCTTAGTCTTTGTAGGGTCAGACTTTGGCTCTACATATCCAGCAGACTTGCAGAGGTTCTTGGTCTCCTTTGTTTCTATGTTGTAAAGATAGATGTCAGAGTCGGTAGATGTAGCATATTCTACACCCGATTTCTTTCTGCATGTGTATGCTATGTTCTTGGAGTCGTTGCTCCATGCAAGCTGTTCTACTCCTCCGAAAGGTTTCATTGGGCATTCGTATGGCTCACCCTCAAGGATGTCCGTGCCTTCTGTTATTCCGTTTGGAGTTACTTCTGCAAGATATGGATGCGGTATTGATTCAACATATTCGTCCCAGTGGCGGTAGTTGAGGTCTGTCACGACTCTTCCTGTTGCCATAGGAAGATCATCAGGATTCTTCTGAATGCTTTCATGGAAAGGAATCTGCTTGATGAGGATTACTTTCTTTTCGTCTGGCGAGAACTTGAAGCCGTCAATGCCGATCTTGTCGTTTGTAAGTTTCTTACGGTCAGAACCGTCGATGTTCATTGTGAAGATCTGTCCGTCAGACAGGAAGGCAATCTTCTTGCCGCCGTTTATCCATACAGGGTCCGACTCGCTCTTTGAGCTTGTAGTAAGCTGTTTGATGTTCTTTCCGTCACTGTCCATCACGCAAATCACCTGATGTCCCTTGTTCTCTTTCACACTGTAGTAACCAACTTGGTATACTATATGCTTGCCGTCAGGCGAAGCCTGTGCACCGGCAATGCGTCCCATTGCCCAAAGGGCTTCGGGGGTCATTTTGTCGCTGGTGAGTGTGATGTTACTCTTACCGATCGGTTTCACTGTCGATTGTGCTTTAAAAGTGCTGAAACTCATGGCGAGTGCTACAGCAAAAATGATTGATTTTTTCATAATATTGATTTAGAAAGCCTGTGAAGAACTTACAGGACAGTAAATTCTTTCACAGGCTTATTGTTATATTTGAACATTAATTGTTTCTTCTTCTTTCAAGCTCCTCGCGTTGCTTTCTTAGTTCCTCAGCCTGCTTTTGCATGGCTTCGAGTCTTGCTGCCAGTCCGCTTGTCTTCTTAGGGTTGTTCTTGTTCTCCTGATATTTTGCTTCAAGGATAGCAAGAAGCTTCTCGTCGTTTGTTGTCTTGCGCAGCGTCCACATGATGGCAGCGCTGAAGAACAGCGATACGAAATAGTAGAAGTTAAGACCTGCAGAATAGTCGTTGAACATGAAGAAGAACATTACCGGCATGAGATACATCATCCATTGCATTGCCTTCATCTGTTCTGCCTGCTGGCCAACCATCTGGTCTCTCTGCTGACGCATTGTCATTATAGAATACAATACGTTGGCAACGCAGAAGAGAATACATGTCAGTGACAAGTGGTCGCCAATGAGCCAGATGTTAGTTCCCCATTCTATAATAGGGTCGTAAGTAGAGAGGTCGTTTATCCACAGGAAGCTCTCTCCACGCAGCTGTATGGCGTTCGGCACGAAGTTGAACATAGCAATCCAGATAGGCATCTGTATGAGCATTGGCAGACAGCCGCTCAGTGGGCTTACTCCATATTTGGAATATTCAGCCATCATAGCCTGCTGTTTCATCATCTGGTCTTCAGGCTTGTCGTACTTCTTTGTCAAGGCATCGAGTTTCGGTCTTAATACGCGCATCTTGGCTGAAGACATGTAGCTCTTTTTTACGAGAGGGAAAGTGATGAACTTCAGGAGCATCGTGATGAGTATAAGTACAATACCCATGTTGATGTCCAATGCCGTTAGCCAGTCGAAGACATAGATGGTGAACCATCTGTTTATGATGCGGAACAGAGGCCATCCAAGATATACAAGGCGCTGCATCTCAAGCTCTTTTCCGAACTTGCTCTCTTCCTCTACGTTCTGTAGCAGACGGAAATCATTAGGACCATAGTAGAACTCCAGTTCTGTAGGCTGCTTTCCTGTCGGGTCAAAGAATGTTTTCATCTTTGCTCCGTACTGCTTTAGATAGCCTGAACCTTTCTCCTGCGGAATACTTGTCATCTTGGCATTTTTGCCGAAGTCGTTCTTTGCAATCATCACGGCACTGAAGAACTGGTTCTTGAATGCCACCCAGTCGATATTGTCTTCAACAGCCTCGTCTGTCAGCTCTTTCGTTTCGCCGAGATAGTCTGTTCCTCCCTCTGTCAGATGGTATGTAAGGGTGGCGTATCTGTTTTCGAAAGTGAAGCCTTTCTCCTGCTGGCGGCATTTGTCTTTCCATTCAACATCCATTGCGTTATAGTTCGGTGCAAACATTCCGCTCATTCCGTTAGCCTGGATAGATGCGTGAAGCATGTAGTCCTTACCTAATGTATATGAGATGGTCAATGACTTTCCTTCTGCTGCACTGGCGGTAAACACAACTGTAGAGTCAGTAACTTCCGATGGTGTGAAATACATGTCAGAGGTTATGAGGTTGGTCTCTTTACCTGCAAGCATGAAGTTGAGTGACTGGTCTTTACCGTCAAACAGGGTGACGTCTTTGTTTCCCTTGTAGTCTTTGAAACCTTTGATGACAGCTTTTTCTACAGTAGCACCCTTTGAGTTGAATGTCAGTTCAACCTTCTGGTTCTTCAGCGTAACTTTCTGTGCTTTTCCTGCAAGAGCTTCATGGAATGCGGCTGTCGTATCAATCTTTGCCATTGCTTTAGCTGCAGCCGCGTTTGCTGCTTGTTGCTGTTTCGCCTTTTCCTTTTGCACGTTGGCAATAGAGTCTTGTGTACGCTGTTGTGCAATTTCTTCGTCAGATGGTTTGTTGAACCAGCTGAAACCGATTAGCAATGCTGCGATAAGAAGAAAGCCGGTGATTGTATTCTTGTCCATTTTTTAATATTGTTTTCTTTCTTAAAGTTTAAATGTTTCTTGTTTTATTCAAGCTTTAGGATTTTTTACTCTCTATAGTGGTCTTCACAAAGTCAAGGAACAGCGGATGCGGGTGAAGCACTGTACTTGAATATTCCGGATGGAACTGTGTGCCGATGTACCATTTCAGTCCAGGTATCTCAACAATCTCGATCAGGTTGCTTTCAGGGTTGCGGCCTACGCATTTCATTCCTGCGCGTTCATATTCCTGCTCATAGTCGTTGTTGAACTCATAACGGTGACGGTGTCTCTCCTGTATATGCTCTTTCTTATAGATATTGAAGACACGTGAACCTTGCTTAAGTATACATTCGTATGCTCCAAGACGCATCGTTCCTCCCATATTTGTTATGTCCTTCTGGTCTTCCATTATGTCGATAACATTGTGAGGAGTCTTTTCGTCAAGCTCTCTACTGTTGGCATCTTCATATCCGAGCACGTTTCTTGCAAACTCGATGACAATCATCTGCATACCGAGACAGATACCGAAGGTAGGAATGTCGTGTGTCCTTGTATAGTGTGCTGCAATGATCTTTCCCTCAGTGCCTCGCTGTCCGAATCCCGGACAGATCACTATTCCGTCCATGCCTTTAAGCTTTTCTGCAACATTCTCTTCTGTCAGCTTCTCGCTGTTTATGAAAGTCATTACAGTCTTGTAGTCGTTGTATGTACCTGCTTGCGAGAGACTTTCACGGATACTCTTGTATGCATCCTGCAAGTCGTATTTGCCTACGAGGCCTATGTTGACCTCTTTCGTTGCCTTTGCTCTTCTTTCGAGGAAGCTCTTCCATGGTCCGAGTGCCGGTTTCTCTCCCGGTTCAATACCCATTTTCTTCAGAATAGCAGAGTCAAGACCCTGGTTCTGCATGTTTACAGGCACCTCATAGATAGAAGGCAGGTCTTCGCTCTGAACGACACAGTCGATGTCAACGTTACAGAAGGAAGCCACTTTCTTCAGTATTCCTTCTCCGAGATGCTTCTCTGTACGCAAAACAAGAATGTCCGGCTGGATACCAACGCTCTGCAATTCTTTTACGGAGTGTTGTGTAGGTTTCGTCTTTAGCTCACCTGCCGCTTTTAAATAAGGTACGTAAGTAAGGTGTACACATACGGCATTCTTGCCCAGTTCCCATTTCATCTGTCTGATAGCTTCCAGATATGGTGCGCTTTCTATGTCGCCGATAGTGCCTCCGATTTCGGTAATGACGAAATCGTAGTGGTTCTTTTCACCGAGTAATTTAATGTTTCGTTTGATTTCGTTAGTGATGTGCGGTACAACCTGTATAGTCTTTCCGAGATAATCGCCTCGGCGTTCTTTGTCTATTACCGCTTTGTATATTCTTCCTGTTGTAAGGGAGTTGGCTTTAGTTGTCTGAATACCTGTAAATCTTTCATAATGTCCGAGGTCAAGGTCTGTTTCCATTCCATCAACGGTCACGTAGCATTCTCCATGCTCGTATGGATTCAATGTACCTGGGTCGATGTTGATGTACGGGTCAAACTTCTGAATAGTAATGTTGTAGCCCCTTGCCTGTAATAATTTACCTATTGACGAAGAGATGATTCCTTTGCCAAGCGATGAAACCACACCGCCAGTGACGAAGATGTATTTTGTTTCTGCCACAATAATTGAGTTTTATATTAATTATATGTTCAAAAATTTAATGTGCAAAGTTAGCAATAAAATAGAATACTGCCAAAAGTTTTTGATAAATACTTGATAAATCTCTATTTTGCTGTTTTGAGAAGTTCCTGCATCCTTACAATTTCGTCTCTGTATTGCGCCGCCTGCAGGAAATCCAGTTCCTTCGCCGCCTTTTTCATTAGTTCTGTTGTATGCTCGATACTTGTCTCTATTTCTGTCTTGCTCATCTTCTTCATGATAGGGTCGGCAACAAGTCTTGCTCCTTCCATGTCGGTGTAAGGAGCATATTTGATGACCTTCTTGTTCTTCTCGTTGCTGGCGCTGGTGTTGTCAGCGGAAATGCCAAGAGCGTTAGTCTTGATTTCTTTTTCTATTTTCTGTGGCGTTATATGGTTCTTGATGTTGTAGGCCATTTGCTTAGCCCTTCTGCGCTCGGTCTCGTCAATGGTGAGCTGCATGCTTTCCGTTATGGTGTTGGCATACATTATCACCTTGCCGTTTACGTTTCTTGCGGCTCGTCCGGCAGTCTGTGTCAAAGACCTGTGTGAACGCAGGAATCCTTCTTTGTCCGCATCGAGGATTGCCACGAGCGATACTTCGGGCAGGTCGAGTCCTTCGCGCAGGAGGTTCACTCCTACCAGCACGTCAAACAGTCCTGCTCTCAGGTCGTTCATTATCTTTACTCTATCCAGGGTAGCAACGTCGCTATGGATATAGTTGGCTTTCACGTCATGGTTGAGAAGGTATTCCGTCAGCTCCTCAGCCATACGTTTCGTCAATGTGGTTACGAGTGTTCGTTCGTTTCTCTCGCATCTTATCAGAATCTCGTTCATCAGGTCGTCTATCTGGTTCTCGCTTGGCCTTACTTCTATTTCAGGGTCAAGCAGTCCTGTAGGCCGTATCACCTGTTCCACGACAACACCTTCTGACTCTTGTAATTCAAATTCGGCCGGTGTCGCGGAAACATATATGACCTGGTTTGTCATCTGCTGGAATTCCTCAAACTTCAGCGGGCGGTTATCGAACGCCGACGGCAGCCGGAAGCCGTATTCAACGAGCGCTTCCTTGCGCGCGCGGTCGCCGTGGTACATGGCGCGCACCTGCGG
>ENA-ORRO01002714-ORRO01002714.1-human-gut-metagenome-genome-assembly--contig:-NODE-2714-length-10907-cov-3.083303_pt1 | contig 10907 bp, 10 predicted proteins | sample MGYA00242176_ERZ509136 | MGnify/ENA primary metagenome ERZ509136 (study PRJEB26280, sample SAMEA2338644) | human gut metagenome | biome: human gut; feature: human-associated habitat; material: faeces... | reverse complement strand
TTCCTCTACTTCCGCATGTGGCGTTTCCGCCTGCGCCTGTCTCGCGACCTCGGCGTGATCAAAAACACCAACGACGAGATCATTGCAAGAATAAACGCTACGCAACAGCAATAAGCCGTTACGAAAGCTGAAGAAGAAGATTTTGGGGAAAAGATGTTTTTTTGGAAAAAAAAGATTTCTGGGAAAAGAAGATTTTGGGAAAAAGAAGATTTTTGGGAAAAAGAAGAAAAAAGTAGAAATTCATACAGCTATAATATAATAAGGTGGAAAAGCTTACATTGAAGCTGTAACGCCACAACACCTTTAGCTAAAATAAAAATATAAAAAAAACAACAATATGGGAGATTTCAAGCTCAGTAGCATCGAAGATGCAATAAAAGATTTTAAGGATGGACACTTCGTGATCGTTGTTGACGACGAAGACCGCGAGAACGAGGGCGACCTCATCATTGCAGCCGAGAAGATCACACCCGAGAAGGTGAACTTCATGCTGAAGAATGCAAGAGGCGTACTCTGCGCACCTATCACGCTCTCACGCTGCGAAGAGCTGGACCTGCCGCACCAGGTCAGCGACAACACCTCAATGCTCGGAACACCATTCACCGTGACCGTTGACAAGCTCGAAGGATGCACTACAGGCGTGTCTGCTCATGACCGAGCTGCAACAATACAGGCTCTGGCCGACCCAAAGTCGACACCACAGACCTTCGGAAGACCAGGACACATCAACCCGCTCTACGCTCAAGACAACGGCGTGCTGCGTCGCTGCGGACACACAGAAGCAGCCGTAGACCTCTGCCGTCTGGCTGGCCTCTACCCTGCTGGAGCGCTCATGGAGATCATGAACGAGGACGGCACAATGGCACGCATGCCTGAGCTGCAAGAGATGGCCAAGGAGTGGAACATGCGCATCATAACGATCAAAGACCTCATTGCTTACCGACTGAAGAACGAGTCGATCATCGAGGTGGGCGAAGAGGTGGACATGCCAACAGAATATGGACATTTCAAGCTTATACCGTTCCGCCAGCAGAGCAACGGCATGGAGCACATGGCGCTCGTGAAAGGCGAATGGACGCCTGACGAGGAGGTGCTGGTACGCGTCCACTCGTCATGCGCTACGGGCGACATCCTCGGAAGCAAGCGTTGCGACTGTGGCGAACAGCTCCACAAAGCCATGCAGATGATCGAGAAGGAAGGCAAGGGTGTGCTCATATACATGCAGCAAGAAGGTCGCGGTATAGGCCTGATGAACAAGATTGCAGCCTACAAGCTTCAGGAGGAGGGCTATGACACGGTAGATGCCAATGTACACTTGGGCTTTAAGCCCGACGAGCGTGATTATGGTTGCGGAGCCCAGATGCTCCGGCATCTGAATGTACACAAGATGCGGCTGCTCACCAATAATCCTGTTAAGCGCGTGGGCCTGGAGGCTTACGGCCTTGAGATTGTGGAGAACGTGCCCATTGAGATTACGCCAAACAAATATAACGAACGTTACCTCAAGACAAAACGCGACCGCATGGGCCATACGCTCCACCTGAAATAAACAAGACTACAGGCTCGGCAAAGAAAAACACACCTATTATGTATAGGCACACACGGCCTTCAAGATTGTAAAGAAGAAAGATATCAATTCTAAACTTATTTCTTTGACAAAAAAAAAGACATAAAAGAAGACAAAAAAGACAATGCTTTTTACGAACAGGCACAAACAAGCCTTCGTTAAAGCATTGTCTTTTGTCTTTCTTACATTCCTTAGATTTAAAACAACGATATTCACATAACGACCTATCAGTCTAAAACAGAACAGATTGAAAGACACGAAGAGCGGACAAATATTAAGGAAAGAACAAAAAGCGAAACAGAAGACCATTAAACATCTGTAACAAATTGTCAAAGGAATAGTAAAATTTAAGAATTTAATGACAAAATAATAGACATTTTTTTCGCAGAAATGAACTTTTTTTTTAATTTTGCAGAGAATTAAAATTAATCAGTACAATTATGGCACAACTATCCGACCGTCTAAATCGTCTTGCACCATCACAGACGCTTGCAATGTCGCAGAAAAGCAACGAGATGAAGGCTCAAGGCGTGGATGTTATAAACATGAGTGTGGGCGAGCCCGACTTCAACACACCTGAACCCATCAAAGAGGCAGCAAAGAAAGCCATTGACGATAACTTCTCCCGTTATTCGCCAGTGCCTGGCTATGCTGACCTGCGCAAGGCTATCGTGGCAAAACTGAAAAAAGAGAACAACTTAGACTACACCACCGACGAGGTGCTCGTGTCTAACGGTGCCAAACAGAGCGTTTGTAACACCGTGATGGCTCTTGTTAACGACGGCGAGGAGGTTATCATACCTGCACCCTACTGGGTAAGCTACCCGCAGATGGTGAAGCTTGCCGGCGGCACACCCGTGATCGTGAACGCCGGATTTGAGCAGAACTTCAAGATGACACCCGAGCAGCTTGAAGCAGCTATCACACCGAAGACACGCATGCTCATTCTCTGCTCGCCCAGCAACCCTACAGGCAGCGTCTACTCAAAGGATGAGCTTGAGGCTCTGGCTGAGGTTATAAAGAGACATGAAGGTCTGTATGTGCTCGCCGACGAAATTTACGAGCACATCAACTACATAGGAAAGCACGAAAGCATTGCACAGTTTGAAGGCATGAAGGAGCGCTCTATCATCGTGAACGGTGTGTCTAAAGCTTATGCCATGACAGGCTGGCGCATAGGCTTCATCGCTGCACCACAGTGGATTGTGAAGGGCTGCAACAAGCTGCAAGGACAATACACAAGCGGACCGTGCTCGGTAAGCCAGAAAGCGGCAGAGGCAGCATACACCCTGCCACAAGACTGCGTAGAGACCATGCGCCAGGCGTTTGAGCGCCGTCGCGACCTCATCGTAAGTCTTGCTAAAGAGATACCGGGACTGGAGGTCAACAAACCTGAAGGTGCCTTCTATCTCTTCCCCAAATGCAGCAGTTTCTTCGGAAAGACTGACGGACAGAGAACCATCAACAACTCAACCGACTTTGCAATGTACCTGCTTGAGGTAGGACACGTTGCAACAGTGGGCGGCGATGCCTTCGGTGATCCCGACTGCTTCCGCATGAGCTACGCCACAAGCGATGACAACATTAAAGAGGCAATGAGCAGAATAAAGAATGCTCTGAGCCTGCTTAAATAAGAATCGAAACGCGCTTTAAGCCTGTCAAAATAAAAAAATGACAGGCTTTTAGTCCGTTGAAATAAAAATTATGTTAAAGCATGGGCTAAAAGATTGTTATTCGGCTTTATTTGCTAACTTTGCACAAAGTAAGAAAGCAAAGCCGGCAATAACAGCGCCTAACATGCACTAACAACAGAAAAATATATTATTAACCAATAATAACTTTTTAAAATTCTAAAAAATTATGGCAACTACACAAGCTAAAGCGAATCCCAAGAAGAAATCGGGATTCCAGGGAGTTAGAGATGCAATTTGGATCATCATTGCATGTTTCATCCTCGCAGTATGTTTCTTCAAGTTCGTGCTCGGTAACCCCGACAACTTCGTTGGTGGAGACCCCGCAAATGCAGTTAAGGACGGAAGCCTTCTCGGTACAGTGTACAAAGGCGGTATTGTCGTTCCTGTGATCATCACTCTGCTTTTCACCGTTATCGCGCTGTCTATCGAGCGTTTCTTCGCTCTCCGCACCGCTTTCGGTAAGAGCTCACTGACAAAGTTTGTCATCAACGTTAAGCAGGCTATCAACGCCGGCGATATGGCAAAGGCACAGCAGATCTGCGACAAGCAGCAGGGTTGTGTTGCTAACGTAGTAGGCGCTTCTATCGCTGCTTACAAGGAGATGGAGACTCTTCCTAACCTGAAGCGTGCACAGAAGGTAGCCAAGATCCAGCAGGCTCATGAGGAGGCTACTCAGCTCGAGATGCCTACTCTGCAGATGAACATGCCTATCATCGCTACTATCGTTACCCTCGGTACTCTGACCGCTCTTTTCGGTACTGTAGTAGGTATGATCCGTTCATTCGCCGCTCTGGCTTCTGGTGGTGGTGGTGACTCACTCCAGCTGTCTGAAGGTATTTCTGAGGCCCTTGTAAATACCGCTTCTGGTATTTTGACATCTTGGGTCGCAGTAGTCGCTTACAACTACTATTCAAACAAGATCGACAAGCTGACATACGCTCTCGATGAAGTAGGTTACACTATTGCTCAGACATACGAAGCAAACCACGCAGACGAAGCTTAATTTTACTAACCCTTTAAAACATTTATCATTATGGGTAAAGTAAAAGTTAAGAAAGCGGACGTCTGGATTGACATGACTCCTATGTCGGACGTGATGGTCCTCCTGCTCACCTTCTTCATGTTGACATCAACATTCGTGAAGAACGAGGCAGTGAAGGTCGTTACTCCAGGCTCGGTATCTGAGATTAAGGTACCGGAGACAAATGTCTTGACAGTGCTCTGCGATAAGGAAGGCCGTATCTTTGTGGGAATGGACAATCCCCGCAAGATGGGCGAGCTCGTTCAGGGCATGGCTGACCAGTATGGAATACAGCTCAACGGAAAGCAGTTTGAAACTGCACAGGGGGCTGCTTCCATCGGTGTTGACATGCAGGATTTGAGTTCTGCGCTCAATCTGGGCGACAAGTTAAATGAGTTCCAGGCTGCTAAGGGTATCCCCACTGACAGCACACAGACAGGCTCAAAGATGAGCCAGTTCCAGGACTGGGTTAAAATGGCACGCGAGAACAACGGTTCAGACATGAAACTTGCCATCAAGGCTGATGCCGGTACACCGTACAAGGTCATCAAGAAGATGATGTCTGAGCTTCAGGATATGAACGAGAACCGTTACTACCTGATAACATCGCTTAAATCAAATTCGGAGGATTAAGACATGGCTAAGAAAAAAGCAAGCAGACAGAAAAAGATGAACACCCGCGTGGACTTCACGCCTATGGTGGACATGATGATGCTTCTTATCACGTTCTTCATGCTCTGTACATCACTGGCTAAGCCCCAGACGATGAATTTGACTATGCCAAGTAACGATAAGAACATCTCTGACGAGGACCGCAATGCGGCCAAAGCTTCTCAAACTGTTACCATCTATGTTTGTGGAAATAACAAGATCTACCATGTAGACGGTATCCCCAACTACGCTGATCCCAACTGTCTGAAAGAGACAACATGGGGTAAGAACGGCATTCGTGACGTACTCATCAAGCACGTAACAGAGGACGGCTCTACACCTGTTGCCGACATCATGGCTGCAAAGATCAAGCTTGACCAGAAGAAGCTCGCCAACCCGGCAGCTTATCCTGACAGCGTTTACGACGCTGCATTGTCAAAGATCAAGAAGGGTGAACTTGAAGGTGGCAAGGTGCCCACGATGACTATCATCATCAAGTGTACCGACGAAGCTTCTTACAAGAACATGGTTGACGCTTTGGACGAAATGACTATCTGCAGTATTGGTACATACGTCATTGACAAGATTAATCCGCAGGATGCAGAGCTTCTTGCAAAGCGCGGCATTAAGTAATCAATGACTAATAATTAAAGAAAGGACAAACAAATGGCAAAATTAGATTTGGTATCCAATGAATGGACTGACCTCGTGTTCGAAGGCAGAAACCAGGCATACGGCGCATACAAACTGCGCAAGGGTACTACTAAGCGTAATATCTGGTCCATCGTTATCGTATTCCTTGCTGCAGTACTCCTCTTCCTCGGTCTCCAACTTCAGAAAATGGCGCAGGCCAACAAGACAGTTGAGAACACTCAGGCTGTTCAGTTGGCTTCACTCCAGGAGAAGAAGAAAGAAGCTAAGGTAGAGAAGAAGGAAGTCATCAAGACCGAGCCTGAAAAGGTTGTTGAGCAAGTGAAGTCTTCAGTGAAGTTTACCGCTCCTGTCATCAAGAAAGACGAAGAGGTAAAAGCAGAGGATGAGATCCAGCTCGAAGAGGTTGAGAAGAGCACCAAGGCCGTAGGTGCCTTCAACGTTCAAGGTAACGATGAGGTAGGTGGCGCAGTGCTCAAAGCTAAGGAAGAAATCAAGGCTCCGGAGCCCCCGAAGCATGTTGAGGAAGAGAAAGTGTTCGACGTGGTTGAGCAGATGCCTTCATTCCCTGGAGGTAACTCAGCTCTCATGAAGTTCCTCAACGAGAACATCCACTATCCGGTGGTAGCACAGGAGAACGGTGTTCAGGGCCGCGTAGTTATTTCTTTCGTGGTAGAGCGCGATGGTCACATCACCGATGTACAGGTTGCACGTTCAGTTGACCCCTCTCTCGACAAGGAAGCACAGCGTGTGGTTAAGAGCATGCCGAAGTGGATTCCTGGTAAGCAGAATGGTTCAGCAGTGCGCGTTAAGTACAACGTACCTGTGTCATTCAGACTTCAGTAATCTTTAAACAGTAAAAAGTTTACGATTTTGATGAAACGAATATCTTACGTGTTGGTAGGATTAGCACTGTCTGCCTGTCTTTTCGTTTCCTGCGGTGAGCAGAAGCGAAAGGACGGCAGAACAGATACAAACTCGTCAGGGGCGATCAGTTTCGCCTCTGACGAGAGTTTTAGTCCTATAGTAGACGAACTGAAATCGGTGTTTGAGATGTCATGTCCCAACGCCAAAGTAACCCCAATCTACACGAGCGAGGTTGACGGAGTGAACATGCTCCTCAAGAACAAGGTGATGTTAACAATCACTGCTCGTAAATTCACACAGAAGGAGTATGACTACCTTAAAGGCACAGATCAGCTCCCTGAGGCCGTGCCCCTCGCATACGACGGAATGGCCTTGATATGCAACAACAAGAATCTTGACTCATGCATCACAGTGAACGATGTTAAGCGCATTCTCTCAGGCAAAGTGACCAAATGGAGCGATGTGAACAAAGGTTCAAAGCTCGGCGACATTTGGGTTTGTTTCGACAACAAGAAATCAAGCGCAGTCAGCTTCTGTGTCGACTCTATCCTTGGCGGCAAGACGATAGACAATCCGAACATTTTTGCCGCGAAAAACTCAAAAGATGTCATCGAATATGTGGCACGCACGCCCAACGCAATTGGCATCATCGGTAGCAATTGGCTCAACGACAAGCGCGATTCTACCAACACAACATGGAACAAAAGCATCACAGTGATGTCGGTAAGCAAGCTGGATAAAGCCACACCCATGAACTCATGGAAACCTTACCAGGCATGGCTGCTCAACGGACGATATCCGTTCGTGAGAACAATATACGCTCTTCTTAATGACCCGAAACGTGGTCTTCCTTGGGGATTTGCCCATTTCATTGAATCGCCACGAGGTCAGCTTATAATCTTTAAGTCGGGATTGCTGCCCACAAGAGGTGAGATAGCCATTCGTGACGTAAACGTTAACAATAAGCCAAGATAAGAATAGCTTGAAACAAGAACGTTTGTAGCTATATCTGCTAAAACAGCACAAGCCAACTGAGCGAGAAGCTAAAACAGCGAGAAGGTAAAACAACGAATATTGATTTTTGTTACGCAACATAAGACGAAACCGCCTTATGTTGCTTAACAAAATAAAACAAAAGCAATATAACTATAAAAAAAGCTGACAAAAAGGCTAAAGACATGCTCGTTATGTAACTTTTATCGTAATTTTACGTCGAAATAGAAAACAAGCATAGTGAGTGTAAACCCAATGTGAAACATAAAAACAATCTTGAATATGAAAACTTTGAAATATTTCTTCGTAGGTGCTCTGCTGCTGAGCATGCAGATGCCCGCAATGGCACAGGACGTTAATACAGACGTAGCTGCCATCACTAAAGTAGTGGTTGATGCCAAAGGCGATGTTGCAACAACAAAGTCGCAGGTTAAGGATTTCGTAAAGGCACACAAGAAAGATGCTGAAGCATTGGCAGGTCTGGGTCGTGCCTTCATGAACGCCAAGAACCTGGAACAGGCTAAAGTGTACGCTGAGATGGCTATCAAGGCTAACAAGAACAGCGCATCGGGTTACATTCTCCACGGTGACATCTCAGTAATAGAAGAGAACGCTGGTGATGCTGCTATGTGGTATGAGACAGCAACAATGAACGATCCGAAGAACCCTGCTTCGTATGTTAAGTATGCCCGCATCTACCAGAAGGTTGATCCCGATGGAGCAGTGGCAATGCTGAAGAAGCTGGGCGAGGTTGATCCTTCATATCCTGTTGACGCAGCTGCAGGTTACATGTTCTCACAGAACGACCGTCTGAAGACAGCTCTCGAGTATTTCGACAAGGTTAAGGACGTTACAGCGATGGACGATTACATCCTCTTCGACTATGCTACAACTGCATACGTTCTTGAGCAGTATGACAAGGCCATTGACCTCGCGGCAAAAGGCATTGGCAAGTATCCCAAGTATAACTCGTTCAACCGTATCGGTCTCTACGCTGCCGACAAGAAGAAGGATTATGCTACAGCCGTAGCTTATGGCGAGAAGCTGTTCAGCACACCCGACACCGTTAAGTTCACAGCCAACGATTACATCTTTTATGGTGACGCTCTCACAAACGTTGGCCGTTTCGACGATGCCGTTGCTGCTTACAACAAGCTTCCTGAGGTTGATCCTGAGAACAAGGATGTTAAGAAATATATCGCTGACACATATACCAAGGCCAAGCGCTTCACCGATGCTGTAGCCGCTATGGAAGCATACATCGCAGCAAAGGGTGAAGGAGTTACATACAAAGAGTATGATGCGCTGGCAGACATCTACATCGACGAGGCTTCTGTTGAAGGAGCAGCTAACGATGCTAAGGTTAAAGCCTTTGAGAACGCCGACAAGGTATATGCCCAGATCGAGACAAAGTTTGACTATGCCGCTGCTTACGCTGTATGGAAGCGTGCGCTCATGAACTATCAGATCAACCCCGACGTAAAGGTTGGCCGCGCTCTTCCCTTCTACAAGAAATATATCGACATCGTGTCGGCCAAGGCAGAAAAGACAGCATCTGAGACCAGCAAGCTCGCAACAGCTTACACATATCTCGCCGTTCACTATATCCAGAACGACAAGAAAGAGGAAGCTAAGGAGTGGGCAACAAAACTGTTGGAGATAAAGCCCGATGATCCCAATGGTCTGCAGATCATGAGCATCAAATAATGATGATTAGAAAAAATCATAAAAACATAAAAACATAAAGGATTGCAATGATGAGATTTATTCTCCATTGCAATCTTTTTTTTATGCCTATAAAAGATTTCTTTTGGCAAAAGAGGACTTTTTGTTTATTCTATGTTAATACAGAACACTTTTGTGGCAAAAATGTCTATTATTATTCAGATAATGCGTAACTTTGCAGCATATAAGATTTGAATAATATTGATGATGAACATTCTCAGCCGCGCAGATGCCGACCTGATGGTGTGGCTAAACGGCTTTCACAATTCCTTTTTTGACGGTTTTATGTATCTCACCTCAGAGAAATGGGTGTGGGTTCCTGTTTACATGGCAATATTTTTTGTCATCTTGCACAAGTATGGGCTTAAACGTCAGACAGCCATTATTGTGCTTATGTTTGCCATAACCATCACGCTTGCAGACACGACCTGTGCGGCTTATCTGCGACCAATCTTCTGTCGTCCGCGTCCCTGTCATCCAGACAGCCCCATCGCAGCGCTCATCCATACCGTGAACGGCTATCACAGCGGCCATTACGGCATGCCGTCATGCCATTCGGCCAACTCGTTTGCGTTAGCAGCATTGGTTACTCTGCTCTTCCGCAGTCGTCGCCTCACGGCTTTCATATATATCTGGGCAGTTATTCACACCTACAGCCGAATTTATCTCGGTGTCCACTACCCTGGCGACATCCTGATAGGCGGCATCGTTGGAACATTTTACGCAGTGCTGCTCTACAGAGCCTACCTATATGTCATAGCACACGAAACGTTTCTCCATAGCAACAAAGCTCATGAGTTGCCAATCAAATCGTGTTATGCGAACATCGTCTTAGCCACCGGAGGCACAATCTTCACGCTTCTGTTAATAGTTGCAGCAACAGGGTGCTACAATGCTGTTCTCAAATTTATTTAGCAAATTTCAAATAGCCGTTAAAGAATAATTAAAGAGACGTTACGCGCCTCAGAGCTTAACGTCTATTAACGTTATTTAAATTTGCTGCTTCGCAAACAATAAAAACAAGCAAACAGATGGCAGAAAGCGAGAAATTTTATACTTTTGCAGAAATTCTCCACTATTATGGTCTATAAATACGATTTTCTAATTATCGGTGCCGGAGTAGCCGGCATGAGCTACGCCCTGAAGATAGCAAGGGCGCATAAGGGTAAAATTTGTCTCGTCTGCAAGACAACTCTCGACGAGGCCAACACCAAGTTTGCGCAAGGCGGCGTAGCAAGCGTCACCAACCTTGAGGTAGACAATTTCGAGAAGCACATCGAGGACACGATGATTGCCGGCGACTACATCAGCGACCCTGCCGCTGTTGAGATGGTTGTGCGTAACGCTCCTGAGCAGATAAAAGAGCTTGTCAACTGGGGCGTAAACTTTGACCGCAAGGACGACGGCAAGTTTGACCTCCACCGTGAGGGTGGACACTCTGAGTTCCGCATCCTTCACCACGCCGATGACACGGGTGCAGAGATACAGCGAGGGCTGATGGAAGCCGTGCGCAACCACCCCGACATCGAGGTTAAGGAGAACCATTTCGCAGTGGAGATTATCACACAACACCACCTTGGCATTGAGGTGACACGTCGCACCCCCGACATTGAGTGTTATGGAGCCTATGTGCTCAACCCCGAAACAGAGAAGGTAGATACCTATCTGAGCAAAGTAACGCTCATGTGTACCGGTGGCTGCGGAGCGGTATACCAGACCACCACAAACCCGGTAATAG
>ENA-ORRO01002712-ORRO01002712.1-human-gut-metagenome-genome-assembly--contig:-NODE-2712-length-10911-cov-3.064112_pt1 | contig 10911 bp, 6 predicted proteins | sample MGYA00242176_ERZ509136 | MGnify/ENA primary metagenome ERZ509136 (study PRJEB26280, sample SAMEA2338644) | human gut metagenome | biome: human gut; feature: human-associated habitat; material: faeces... | reverse complement strand
ACCACCATGCCGTGCCGGTGGGCGGCGATGGAGATCCCCCCGCCCATATGGGCAACCACCAGGTCCGCGTCCTCATACCGCTTGCCCAGGTCGCGGGATGCCTTGCGGGCAATGGCCTTGTGATTCAGCACATGGAACCCGCTGGAGCGGGGAAGGTCCGGATGGCCGGTGATATAGGCCACGTCCTGGAATTCGTCCACGCCGTCGGGGTCCACGATATAAATGGGGATCGGTCGGCTGCCCAGGATCTCGTCTGCCAAAGGGAGAACGATGAAGGACGGATGGGGTGCCTTGGGAAAGCTGCCGCGGTAGGCGGCGTACATCCCGTCCCGCAGCTTTCCGGTCACCAGATAGGTCCCGCCCTTTTTACACAGGCCTGCGCCGGAGGAACGAATCACCACGGCGCTCAGATCATCCAGTGAAATGTGATTTTCCAGCAGCCACGCCTCAATTGCCCCCCGCCGGAAGGCGATTTGCTCCGCGTTGTCGGTGCAGCCCTGGATCTCCCGGTCCGTGTGCCGGATGGTACCCTCGACCACAAGCGTTTCCTCGTCGAACACCGCCAGCTTTGTGGAGGTGCCCCCCAAGTTGAATATCAGAATTCGATGCATAATGGATTCCTTTCTTGAAACGATGATTGGTGGGTGGCGGAGCTTAATCCCGCGCCTCCTGTAGAGCGGCGGCTCTCCGGGCCTGAAGCTCGTCTGCGATCTTCCGCATGTGATGGTTGTCCAGCTTATAGCCGAAGAAGGCCACGCCGGTAAGCAGGGCCAGCGCCGCCGGAATGTAGTACATGCAGCTCATAATGCCGGTGATGACCTGGGGAGACTGTGTCGCGTTGGGCACATAGCCGGTAAGGGCCAAGATCAGAGGTGTCAGAGAAATGCCCACGGCATTGCCCACCTTGCCAAAGAAGGAAACAAAGGACGAGGTGAAGCCCTCCACGCGCTGACCGGTCAGGTACTCCGTATAGTCCACCGTATCGGAGATCACAACGTTGCTCTGGGCATAGGCCACACCGGTGAAGAAATGCATAGCGCCGCTCAGGATGAAAAACAGCGTCAGATTGGTCATCCCATCTGTCAGGGATGCCGTCATACACAGAACCGCGCAGAGAATATAGGCCCAGGAGATTACCTTGCCCTTGGAGCCCGTCCACCGGACAAAATACTGGGAGCAGAAGTTGCCGGCCATCATAGGGAAGCGCAGCAGCGTGATGAACAGGGGCAGCAGCGCCAGGCTTTCCATCCGATAGGTAAAGTAGTATACGATGGTGGCATTGCGCCCGGCCATAAAGATCTGCCCCACCAGAGCGCCGATGATGACCAGAGTCAGATACTTGTTGGATTTCATGGCGCCAAACAGTTTGCCCCACTGGATCTTCTCCCGCTTGGGCTTCTTGGCGGCGGAGTCATAGCCGGCGGGCTTGATATATTCCCGGGCCACAATGCCGGACAGTAGAATGAACGGTGCGCCAATGGCGCTGAACACCAGGGCCGTCATGGCATAGGACATACTGACACCCACGGAGCCGGAAAAGAACTTGATCAGATTGGGCGCAAAGAATCCGACGATCCAGCTTGCCAGAACCGCCAGGGCAACGCGCACGCTGCCGATGGACGCCCGTTCGTTGGGGTCGTGGGTCAGGGTCGCCTGAACGGATACATAGGGAATGTAAAACATGGTGTAAACCCAGGTGAACGCGCAGTAGGTCAGGATGGCAAAAACCACCCGCAGCCCATAGGACCAGCCAGGATTCGTCAGGAAGGACAGGAAGGTGACGACCACCATGGGAACGGCGGAAAGGATAATCCATGGACGGTACCGGCCCAGCTTTGTGTGCGTCCGGTCCGCCAGGACGCCCACCAGAATGTCATTGATGGCGTCCCAGATTTTTGTGATCCATACGATCAGCGTGACCAGTGCGGGAGCGATCCCGGCAATGTCCGTGTAAAAGATGGAGATGTAGGTGGTGAACATGGCGTTGGACATGTTCTCGCCGAATTCACCGGAGCCGATCAGGAACTTTTTCCACCAGGGCCACTTGATCATGGTGGACTGCGGTGCGGCGGAAACAGAAGTGCGCTCTTCTTTCGACATAGTGTGTACCTCTCATACTCATAACAAATTCAAAAATCGTGCAAGCAGGGGTGGCAGGAGCCGGCAGTTAACAGCGGCGCGGCGCGCTTTCCAGCGGAGATAGTCGATTCTCCATAAAGAAGTTCCCTCCTCATTTCCGATTCCGACATGCCTCTGCGATGCCGTTGCCTTTATATGAAGCAAAAAACATGCCAACTTTTTCGCCTATAGCGTCAGAGCAAATAATTTTCCCTCCCGCATCTTTTTCCCCAATGAAAGCATCCTATCTCCACAGAGAATAAAGCTCCGATATTCTTCAAAATCGAAGAAATCAGGAACAAATTCGCCTACCAAGGATAAAGAAATAAAAAATTCCAAAAATCTTCCCACCGCCGGAAAGCGTATACGACAGCAGCTTTTTCCGTGGGGAATTTTTAGAAAAAGAAAATGCAGTTGAAAAAAGTACCACACACGGGTATAATGAGAACACCAAAAACGGGAAAATTTCCTGGATTCGTGAGGAGGGTGCGCCGCTATGACAGAGAGCAAGCGGAGGGACCGGCACTATTTTGAACAGGTGAAGCGTTGCTGGGCCGCGCTGCCGGAAACCGGGCCGGACACTGGGGCGCTGCCTGCAGAGATCCTGAAATCCTGGCAACGCTGCACGGCTCTAGGCCTGGAAAAGGCACAGGCCGGACAGAATGTCGCAGCGGTGATGGCAAGCAAAAGTTCGGAGGGTTTCCAGACGTTCCGTATCCGCGCAGGCGGACAGGATGTGATTTTTTCCGTGATCGAGCTGCAATGCGGCGGAGCCCTCCGGCAGAGTATCTCCGAGGAGCGGATCGGGACCAATGCGGCCTCCCTGGCGTACCTGACGCGAAAGGGTGTATTTGTGAACGGGCCGGAACACTATGCACAGGCCCTTCACGACCAATATGCGTATGCCGAGCCCATATTTGATGCCAACGGGAATCTGTGCGGCATTTGCTGCGTGATCAGCCGCGATTACCAGGTCACCGTGCACATGAGCTCTCTGGCGCATATCCTGGCCTGCATCGGAAGCACGGTCTATTGGATGGAGCAGGACACCCGCACCCGCAGAAGCGCAGTGGTCTCGGTGCTGGACCAGGTCCCCCAGGGCGTGGTCTATATCGACCGGAAAAATGTTATACGGAATTTTAACCGGCAGGCTCTGGAGGTATTTGGCCTGAAAAACTCCAGCGAGGACAGCGTGATCTTTAGCCGGTGCATGGCCATGATCGGAAATGTGGTGGGCGAGGGACGGCAGACAGCCGTGGTGGACTACCGCAACAACAGAAAAAAGGTCCAGATCACTGCCATCCCCCTTTCGGACCAGAAATATGAAAAACTGTTCCTCCTGGAGGAAACACGCGCCGCGCCTGCGGGAACGCCGCAGCAGCAGGCCCAGTGGACATTCGATGATATCCGGACGGTAACCCCCCGGATGATACGGGCCAAGGAGAGCGCGGCCACGGCGGCGCCGTACGATGTGCCGGTGATGCTGGTGGGCGCCAGCGGCTCCGGCAAGGAGATGTTCGCCCAATCCATCCACAATGCCAGCTCCCGGCGGAACGGGCCGTTCGTGGCCCTGAATGCCAGCGCCATCGCGCCGAACCTGGTGGAAAGTACCCTGTTTGGCTATGAGCGCGGCGCGTTTACCGGGGCCAGCCAGGATGGAAAGACCGGGTATTTTGAGGCGGCGTCCGGCGGCACTTTGTTTCTGGATGAATTGGACAGCGTCCCCTTTGACGTGCAGACCAAGCTGCTGCGGGTCCTGTCCAGCAAGCGGGCCCGCCGGGTAGGCGGTACCGAGGATATTCCCGTGGACGTGCGGATCATTTCTGCCGGGCGGGTGGACGTCACGGCTCTGATCGAGCGTCACGCCTTTCGAGAGGACCTATACTATCGCCTTTCCCCGGTAAAAATTCGTATTCCCCCTCTGGCCGCGCGACGGGAGGACATTCCCGTTCTGGCCCGCAGCTTCCTGGAAAAGGAAACGAAAGCACTGGCGATCCCCTGTCCGGAGCTGTCCCCGGAGTTTCTGCGCTGTCTGTGCGCCTACGATTGGCCGGGCAATGTGCGCGAGCTACACAACACGCTGCGGTATGCACTGGTCTTTTTGGAGCCGGGTCAGTTGACACTGAAACCGGATCTGCTGCCCAATGAGCTGCTGGCGGCGGAAAAAGCCGATTCTCCGTTTTCGGAGGGCGGCATAGAGAATGAGAGCACACTGAAGCTGGCAGGGATCCTAGCAGTCAGCGAGTATTGCCGGCACGGCGGAAGTGTGGAAAAAATTGCGGAGAACCTGGGTGTTTCTGCGGCAACGGTTTATAATTACATGACCAAGGCCCGTCGCTATGGGCTTATCTGAAGAAGGGAGACATCATGGTCGGTTTGGAGCGATTCCCGGATAAGCAGTCCTTTCAGCGCTACCAAGTGCGGCTGCAAGCCGCTTGGGAGCAGTTCATGTCCGGCGAAAGCCGGACGCCGGACCCCAGCGTGGTCCCCTTCCGCATTGCGGAATCTTGGAAACGAAGCCAGGGATACGGATTGGACCCTTTTCATTACCAGTCCTTTGTCAAAATGAAAAAACTGAACATCAAAAACCGGGAGACACAGCTCCTGACGGACGAGACCGCAGGATACTGGCTGGGGGATCTTGCTAAAAAGTATGCCTTCAATGTAAGCGTTTTTGATGCCCAGGGGAATGACATAGCCCTGATGCCGGAGCGGGACCACGCCCTGTCGTTTGCCAATGAGATGATTTTGGGAACCAACGCGGCGGCCCTGGCGCTTCTGGAAAACCGGCCTGGCTGCGTCCTGGCCCAGGAGCACTATTCCCGGTTTTTCCACCCCCGCTTCTGCGTGGCGGCACCCTTCCGCGAAACGGACCAGAATGTGGTGGGTGCCGTCTGCATCAGCACCCTGAATTTCGAGATCATCCACTCTCTTGCGGAAATGGTGGAGCAGTTCGCCGAGATCTGCACACAGATATTCAACCTGGCGCATCAGCTGCCAAGTGACGATGACGAGATGCTCCGAGCGGTCCTGGCAAGTCTGGCCAATATGTCCGCACCGCTTTTGTATGTAGATGCCCAGGATAAGCTCCAGGCATTGAGTCGTCGGGCCCGTGAGCTGCTGGCCGGCTGCCGGGACGACAAGGAATCCGCCGGCCGCCAGCTGCGCCTGTGCCTGAATGAGGACCAGGGACACGGGCCGCAGCCGCAGACGGGTGGGCGGAAAGTGAGCCGCACCGACGTAAGTCCGGAACGGCTTTTGCCGGAAATGGCCCGTCCGGAATGCAGCATGGAATTTTCCGACATCATCGGGAGCACGCCGCAGATCATGCGGAGCATCCGTTTTGCCAAGCAGGCGGCGCTGACTGACTTTGCCATTGTGCTCAACGGAGAAAGCGGCTCCGGCAAGGATGTGTTTGCCCAGGCCATCCACAACACCTCTCCCCGGAGAAACGGTCCCTTTGTGGCGCTGAACTGCGGTGCCATCGCAGCAGATCTGGTGGAGAGCGAACTGTTCGGCTATGAGGAAGGAGCTTTTACCGGCGCAGACCGGAGCGGCAAGATCGGAATGCTGGAAAAGGCGTCCGGCGGCACACTGTTTTTGGATGAGGTGGAGAGCATGCCCCTGGCGGTCCAGTCAAAGCTGCTGCGGGTGCTTTCCGGCGGCAGCCTGCATAGGGTAGGCTCAACGGCGGAGATCCCGGTAGATCTTCGAGTGATCTCTGCCTCCAAGGTGGATCTGCGGAAGGCGGCGGAGCGCGGAGAATTCCGGGAGGATCTGTTTTACCGGATCTCGGTAGTAAGTCTCCCCATCCCGCCGCTGCGTGATCGAAAGGAGGATGTCCCTCTATTGGCCCGGAATTTTCTGGATCGGATCGGCCGCCGTTCCACTGCAGTTTCTCCAGAGGCCATGGCGGCGCTGTGCGCCTATAACTGGCCGGGCAATGTGCGTGAGCTGGAAAATGTCCTGCTTCATGCCTGCGTGTTTTCCGCCAAGGGCGTCATCACGATGGACAGCCTACCCGAGGAGCTGCAATCCATAGGGCGGGTCGCCAACCTGCGCCGTTTTCTGCGGGAGCAGGGATTGCTGACAGAGGACGGCGCTGCCCCCATGGCCCGAATCGAAGCGGAGCTGATCCGGTCCGCATTGGAACAAAACCACTTTATCCTGCTGCACACAGCCCGGATGCTACACATCGACCGAAAGACCCTTTGCCGGAAGATCCGGCAGAATCCCTGGCTGAAAGAACTTGCGGACAAAGAAGCTGCAGAAAACTCCTGAGGCGCGCCTTTTTTGAATATATTATTTAATACATCTCACCAGAGGCAATGTGGCTGCAAAGACTCCTTCCGGAGTCAGGTGCATAAGAAAATGCAGGAAAATTATATCGTTGGTATTTACGCACGGCTGAGCCGGGACGATGAGCGTGCCGGGGAATCCGTGTCCATAGAAAATCAAAAGGAAATGCTCTCCCGCTATGTGCGGGAACAGGGCTGGACGCTGTACGATTATTACTGTGATGACGGCGTTTCGGGTACGACCTTCGACCGTCCGGGACTGAACCGGCTGGTGCAGGACGCCACGGATCACAAGATCAACCTTGTCCTCTGCAAAGAGCTATCGCGCCTCGGTAGAGATTACATTGAAGCGGGCAAGTACACAGATTTTGTGTTCCCGTCCCTCGGCTGCCGTTTCATCGCGTTGAATGACGGTGTTGATACGCTCCGCAAGATTGCCTTGCAGCACAACGCGGAAAAAGTCCCCGCGCCAAGGAGCTTTTACTACATGGCAGAGGGACGGGAAAATCTGCGTAGCGAGACACCGTTCTGGAACGATGTGACGGTCAAAACCATTCTCCGCAATGAGGTTTACATCGGTCACATGGTACAGAACAAGACCGGGACAGTGTCCTACAAAAACCACAAGCAGGTCAGCAAACCGGAATCCGAATGGATCAAGGTGGAAAACACCCATGAGCCGCTGATCTCACAGGAAACGTGGGACGCTGTTCAGCAGATGGACAATCACCCTGCAAGAGGACGCAGCGGCAAGAGCGGCACGGTTGCCCTGTTCGGCGGTCTGCTGCGGTGTATGGACTGTGGATCATCTATGCGGTATATGCGGGACTACCGCAAAAAGGTTTCCGAGAAGGAGCCGGAATACAAGGCATATGTCTGCAACCGCTACGCATCGGGCGGCAAAAATGCCTGTTCGTCCCATTACATCAACCAGAAGGTGCTGACGCAGATCGTCATGACGGACATTCGTTGCAAGGCGATGTGGGCGCAGAACAGCCGTGAGACGCTGAGAACACAGCTTTTAGCGAGGGAACAGAACGCCAGCGCGGAGCGTACCCGAACGCTGCAAGCAGAGCTGAACGCCATCGGCAAACGGCTTCCGGAGCTGGATAAGCTGATTCAGTCCGCCTATGAGGATAAGGTTTTGGGGCGCATCCCGGAGAGCGTGTGCGTCAATCTGCTCAACCAGTACGAAGCCGAACGTCGGGAAAAGCAGGAGCGTCATAAGGAGTTGACCGGGCAACTTGCCGCCAGCCGGGAAACGGAATCCTCCGTGGACGCCTGGCTGGATATGATGCAGGACTACGCCCAGCTTGAAGAATTAGACCGTCCCACGCTGGTGCGGCTGATTCAGAAAATTGAGATCAGCGAACGCTATCCCGTGGACGATCACGAGGAACGCGATATTCACATCTACTACAATTTTGTCGGATATATCGAAGCATAAGCCGTCATTCTTTATTCGAGGTTGACTAACGAGTTTTTTGCCAAGGACACCAGCCGCAAAATTCGTGCTGTCAATAAGGCGAAGGGCGAACGCGGCGTTCCCCTGACCACCAATGTTCCGTTCGGCTACCGTAAAGACCCGGAGGACAAGACAAAGTGGGTCGTGGATGAAGCGGCGGCATTGGTAGTCAAGCGCATTTTCAAGCTGTGCATGGAAGGGCGAGGCCCGATGCAGATTGCAAAGCTCTTGCAGGAGGAAAAGGTTCTGAATCCCACCGCATATAAGAAGCGTGAGGGCATCAAGACACCCAGCCCGGAAACCGCTGATCCGTACCATTGGAACACCAACACGGTCGTTCACATTCTGGAACGGCGGGAATACACGGGATGCACCGTCAATTTCAAGACCTACACCAATTCCATCTGGGACAAGAAGCAGCGGGAAACGCCTCTCGACAAACAGGCGGTTTTCTACGACACCCATCCGGCAATCATCGAGCAAGAAGTCTTTGACAAGGGACAGGAGATCCGGCAGCAGCGTCACCGCAGGACGAAAACGGGCAAGAGCAGTTTGTTTTCCGGCATGGTTTACTGTGCCGACTGCGGAGCAAAAATGCGGTACTGCACCACCAATTACTTTGAGAAGCGGCAGGATCACTTTGTATGCGCCAACTACCGAAGCAACACGGGAAGCTGTTCGGCTCACTTCATCCGGGCGGTTGTTCTGGAAGATTTGGTCTGGATGCACATGAAAGCGGTCATCTTCTATGTGACACGGTATGAGAATCACTTCCGGGCAGTTATGGAACACAAGCTCCTGCTGTCCAGCGAGGAAAAAATCTGTGCAAGCGTCAAGCGATTGGAACAGGCGCAGCGGCGCATGGGAGAGCTTGACCGCCTGTTTATCCGCGTCTATGAGGACAATGTGGCGGGACGCATCAACGATGAACGATTTTCCATGATGAGCAGAAGCTACGAAACCGAGCAGGAGCAGCTTAAAGTGGAAATCCAGACCTTGCAGCAGGATATTGAAGTGCAGGAACGACAGATTGAAAACTTGGAGCAGTTTATCCAGCGGGTACACAAATACGAGGATTTGCAGGAGCTGACCCCTTGCGCCCTGCGCGAGCTTGTCAAGGCAATCTACATTGAAGCCCCGGACAAGTCCAGCGGCAAGCGGCATCAGGGCATCCGCATTTCCAATGACCTTGTGGGATTTATCCCCGTGGAAGAACTGCTGAAACAGGAAACGGCGTGACCGAAGCCACGCCGTTCCTGAGAAAATACGATATTACTTTCTTATGACCCCCGACCATTCCCGGAAGGACTTCCTTTGCTCTGAGCGGTATTTCGTTGTTGTCCTTATGCGTGTTCGCCTTTTTGGGATGCCGGTCTTTCTTATTTCAGACGTTCCGAAATTGCACGCGCCGCCTGCACGCCGGAGGCGCCTGCCTGCGCAAGCCCTCTGGTCACGCCCGCGCCGTCGCCCGCCGCGAAGAAGCCGGGAAGCTTTGTCTCCAGATTCTCGTCGAGCTCCAGCCTTGCAGAGTAGAACTTGACCTCCGCGCCGTAAAGAAGCGTATCATAGTTCGCCGTGCCCGGGGCGATTTTGTCGAGCTGATAGATCATCTCAATGATGTTATCGAGCTGCCGCTTGGGAAGCGTCAGCGAGAGGTCGCCCGGAACCGCTGCCGTGAGCGTGGGGCGGACGGTCGACTGCTTCATGCGGTGCTCATTCGTGCGCTTGCCGTCGACCAGATCGCCGAAGCGCTGCACCTGTCGGAGGCGACCGTCAAAAACCACCTCAAGCGCATCTTTGACAAGCTCGGTCTTGACGGCGGCGCGCGCGGCAAGCGGATGCTGCTGGCCGATGTGCTGCCCAAGATTAGCCCCTGAGGGGCCTATGAAACCCGATCACTCCACGGTAAACTGGTATCAGACCGTTTATCGTGGAGTTTTTTCAATTTCAATCCGGGAGGATCATCATGAAAAAAGTCAGGAACCTGCTTCTTGTGCTGTTGGCTGCGGTCCTGTGCCTGCTGCTTCTGACCGGCTGCGGCGAAAAGGACGTGACCGTCTCCGTCACACTCGTCAACCGCTCCGGACGCGAGATCTCGTCCATCAGCATCACCCCCTCGACCAGCACCGAATGGGACACCGAGTTTGTCGACGGCGCGTTCGCCGACGGCGAGACCATCAGTGCCAATCTCGGCACCTACAAGGAATCCGAGGTTCCCACTGAATGGAACATCCTCGTCTACGGCGAAGAAGATTACATTCTGTACGAAACAGACGTCGACGAGGTCGATTTCACGATGCACGACGGCGACTGCGTCGTGTTCCAGTCTCCGGAGGAGAGCATCAGCATCGTTGTCTGCACCGACGCAGAGTATCAGGAGCTTTATGCCGACTACACCCCCGGCGCAGCTGCCGAGGAAGTTGAGGAAGCTGCCGGTATGGACGTCAATGAAATGGGCGACGCCGGCGATATCTCCGGCTACACCGGCTGCTGGAAGCTGGACAACGAGCCGTTCTATTTCGTCATCAACGAAGAATACGAGTGGATTGCCGTCAACCTCTACGGTGAGCAGGTCGGTCCGGGCTATGTTGTGAACGAAGGCGAAAACATCACGCTCTGCATGGAAGACGGCACGGAGCTTGTCTCCCTCTGGCAGACTGCCTACGGCGCTTTGAGCGACGCCAACGGCAAAACGCTGACCGCATCCGAGTACATCATGCTCCTGCCGACGCCGGAGGACGAGCTGAACCAGACCGTCTCCTTCCCCGGCGGCTTCACAAACGTCACCATCGACTACCCCATCCAGATGGAGGCGCATGAGCATCCGAACGTTTCGAACTCCCTGAGCTTCAATGCAGTCATGGAGGACGGCACGGACGACTACTACTCCAACATCCAGATTTCCTTCCAGCCGATCTCGGGCTTTGACCCCTACATGGAAAAGGGCGCGGCGTCCGCGAAGCCCTACATGGTCAAGATGCTCAACGATTTCATGAACAGCATGTACGGCAGCTACCTCATTAAATCCTT
>ENA-ORRO01002705-ORRO01002705.1-human-gut-metagenome-genome-assembly--contig:-NODE-2705-length-10931-cov-3.061695_pt1 | contig 10931 bp, 7 predicted proteins | sample MGYA00242176_ERZ509136 | MGnify/ENA primary metagenome ERZ509136 (study PRJEB26280, sample SAMEA2338644) | human gut metagenome | biome: human gut; feature: human-associated habitat; material: faeces... | reverse complement strand
CCGGCCAGAGCATCCAGACGCCGGCCTGCGGCTCAAACTCCGCAGGCATCCGGTAGCCGTCGAGCTTCGGCGTGGAGCCGGTGATTCGTTTTGCCATAGTGGTTCCTCCTAAGAATGATGCCGGCGCGCACGCGCCGCGATGAGAATTTCGCCGATGACGATGCTGAGGATCGACCCGATCGTGATCGGCAGATAGCCGGAGAGCGTCTCGCTGTCGAATGACAGCGGCACCGCCGTGAAGAAGATCGAGATGAGGATGAGCGCCATGGGCACATAGGCCAGCACGCGCAGCATCCCGCGCCCGCCCGGCACGCGAAACGGCCGCTCGGCATCCGGGTCGCGCGCACGCAGGCGCAAAAACGCCGGAAACACCGGCACATAGCTCAGCAGCAGCATGACGAGGTTGAGCGCGAAAAAGCTCCAGAACAGCGACGACGCGGGAGACAGCAGCTCGATGATGACGCCAAGGATGCACACCGCGCTCGCAACGACGCCGCTCGTGAGCGCCGCGCCGACGGGCATATCGTTTTTCGCCCAGCGGCGGGAAAAGACCGCGGGCATATCGCCGCGCGCGGCGGCGTAGGCGGCGGTGGCGTTGACGCCCATCGACCACGAGATCATGTTGCCGAAGAGCGTGATGAGAAACAGCAGCGCCACTGCGCCGACGAACCAGCCGCTCGTGCGCCCGGTCATGAGCGAGACCGCGTCGATGAGCCCCGAGTCCTCGCTGATCTCCTGCGTGGGGATGGCGGCGCCAATGCCGAAGGCCGAAAACAGGTAGATGAGCGCGATGACGATGCCGCCGGTCACGATGGCCTGCGGGATCTGGCGCTTGGGATCGCGCATATTGTCGGCGTAGGTGCACACGACCTCGAAGCCGAGGAAGTTGAAGATGATGACCGAGATATACGACAGGCTGTGCAGGTCAAAGCCCGGCAGGAACGTGCGCGGCGCCATGTCGTTGACAAAGCCGCTGCGCGCGACGTAGACGATGCCGAGCACGCCCACCGTCAGCGCAAGGAGCATCTTGATGGCGGCGCTGATGTTGAGGATGAGGATGCTGTCGCACACGGGGTAGCAGGCGATCCACGTGATGACCCAGATGAAGGCGAGCTCGATGAGCAGCTTCGCGCCCCAGCCGAAGCGCAGCCCCGTGAGCACGCCCAGCAGCTCCGGACACACGACCGCGAGCGAGGCCATCCACAGCGGGAAGTTGATCCAGTAATACCACGAGGCGCGTGCGCCCCACTTCGTCTCCGGGAACGCCTTGTGGATCCAGTCGTAGAGCCCGCCGTCACCGGGATACGCCGTGCCGAGCTCGGACGAGATCATGCCGTAGGGCAGCAGGAAGGCGACCATCATGAACAGCCACCAGAAATACTGGCTGTTGCCGATGGAGGCGACGGGTGCCGCCGCCTCCGCCACGAACACAACGCAGATGACCGAGAGGACGACGTCCGCAAGGCGGAATTTTTTTCGTTCTTCCATGGTGTCTGCTCCTTTGGCAGCCGGTCAGCAGCCGCCGAGCCGCGCGTCGAGGAAGGTGTCGAGCTCCTCCTGCGCCGCGGCGAGCTCCAGCTCCGACGGGCAGCGGCGGCAGCGCGTGAAATACACCAGCAGCCCGCGCATGGCCGTCAGGCGGTTGCCGGCCTGCTCCCAGCACAGGGAGGCGGCGGAGTCGGCCACCTCGTCGGTGACGTCCTCACCCCGGGTGGCGGGCAGGCAGTGCAGGAACTTGCACCCGATGGCCCCCAGGCTCATCAGCTCCCGGTTCACCTGATAGTCGTGGAACACCTCCACCCGCTGCTCCTTGGGCATCTCGTTTTCATACAGGCCGTACCACACGTCGGTATAGATGAAGTCCGCGTCCCGGACGGCGCTGCGGTCGTCGGTGACCAGGAAGCTGCCGCCGCTTTCCCGGCAATTGCGCTCCATGATGGCCTGATGGCCGTCGGTCAGCTGATGGCCCTTGGGGCCGTAGTGGACGAATTTCATGCCCAGATGGGTGGTGATGAAGCCCAGGGACGCGCACACCTGGGTGCCGTCGCCCACGAACACCACCTTGCAGTCCGACAGCTTCTTGCCCCGGGGCAGGTTCTCCGCCATGGTGCACAGGTCGCCGATCTCCTGGGTGGGGTGGTTATAGTCGGACATGCCGTTGAGCACCGGGATGGAGCACGCCTCCGCCAGGTCCACGATGGTGCGGTGCTCAATGACCCGGGCCATGACCACGTCCACCAGATAGCTCAGCACCCGTCCGGTGTCGCCGATGGTCTCGTGTCCGCCCAGCTGGATCATGCCGGGGCCCAGATACTGGGCGTGGCCCCCCAGCTGGCTCATGGCCGTCTCAAAGGACACCCGGGTCCGGGTGGAGGACTGCTGAAAGATCATGCCCAGGTTCCTGTTTTTCATCAGCGGCGGGTAATAGCCGCCCCGGATGGCGTCCTTGATGGACAGGCTCAGCTGGATCATGTCCAGCAGCTCCTTCGCCGAAAAGTCGTTGGTGTCGATAAAATCCTTGACCATATGGTTTCCTCCTGCAAGAAATAGTTGGAAGATTTCCGCGTTCGGCCTTATTATGCGCCCGACGGCGCGTCTCTATGCAAAAAAAGCCGCCTCTCGCTCCACCGCCGTGAAAATGACGCAGGGAGGGTTATATTTTCTTGCGGAATCGGCAAATTTACTGTTGCAAAAGCGCGAAGAAGGGCTTAAAACAGATTCTGAATCAGAGCGCCTGAAAACGTGCGGGGGAGGTCTCCGCAGCCCCTCGTACAGGGCAATGGAAAATCACATACAAAGGAAAGGAATGAACAAAATGAACCAAACGCAAACACGATCTCCGCGGAAGAGATTGCTGTCGCTGATTCTGGCGGTGATTCTGATGATCGGGCTGCTGCCCATCTCCGCATTCGCCACCTCGGCCAGCGCCCAGGCGAATGACGCGGAAGACACCGGCTACAAGTACAACATCATGTTCTTGGACTGCGGCCGCAAGTATTTCAGCGTCAACAGCATCAAGCAGATCATCGACAATGCGTCGGCGGCTGGGTTTAACTATATCCAGTTGGCCGTGGGCAACGATGGCCTGCGCTTCCTGCTGGACGACATGTCCCTGACGGTAAACGGGACGACGTACAGCAGCCAGCAGGTGTCTGCCGCCATCCACGCCGGCAATGAGGCGTATCACAACTTCGACGTGGATGAGCTGACCCAGCCCGAGATGGACGAAATCATCGCCTACGCTGCCTCCAAGGGCATGGGCGTGATTCCCTGTGTCAACACCCCGGGCCACATGGACGCCATCCTGTCCGCTGCCACGTCTCTGACGGGGACGGACTGCTCCTATAGCGGCTCCGCCCGTACCATCGACGTGACCAACGCCACCGCCGTGGCCTTTACCCAGGCCCTGCTGCAAAAGTACATCAGCTACTTTGCGGGCAAGGGCTGCAAGCTCTTCAACATGGGCGCGGATGAATATGCCAATGACATATTCACCTCCGGCTCCATGGGCTTCGGCAACCTCCAGTCCACCGGCAAGTACAGCTACTATGTGACCTATGTCAATGACGTAGCCGCGCTGATCAAGGATGCCGGTATGACCCCCATGGCCTTCAACGACGGCATCTACTTCAATAGCAACACCTCCAGCGGTACGTTCGACACCGACATCCTCATCTGCTACTGGTCCAATGGCTGGAGCAGCTATACCCCCATGCCTGCGGCTAATCTCGCCGCCAAGGGTTTCAAGCTGATCAACACCCACGGCGACTATTACTGGGTCCTGGGTAAGAGTGACTGGCAGTGCAGCCCCGAGAAAGCCAAAGGTTTTAACTATAAGACCTTCCAGGGCGGCACCATCAATGATCCTACCGGCTCTATGTTCTGCATCTGGTGCGACTATCCCGGCGCCGAGACGGACACCTTCGTTGTCAACAACACGGCGGACACCATTGCAGCCTTTGGCAAAGCGCTGCCGAAGGTTAAGCCGGTGGAGGGTGTCAAGAACGTCACCAAGACAGATGTGACTACCGGTGTGTCCGTAACGGCGCCCAATCTGACGGGGCTGACCGTAAAGGGAGCTGCGGCTCCCAGCATTGACACGGCGGCCGAGGGCAAGGTCCTGGCTTATGATGTCACCCCCACCACGGAAAGCGGCAATTATGCAGAAGCTGCTTCCGTGAGCTTCAAGACTCCCAGTGGCTGGGACACCTCCCGTGTTCGCGGCTTTGTGGTGAATACGGACGGCACAGTTACCGATGGCCTCACCGGTGTGGTGGAAAACGGCAGCTTTACCTTTACTGCCCCCCATTTCTCCGTTATGGGCATCTATCAGCTTTCTGCCGACGCGCCTACTGAAACGAAGGACATCAACGTAGCAGTCGGCGGCACTGTGACAGTCACCGTGAAGCGTGTGAACCTTTCCGGCATCTACCATACCGAGAATGAGTCCATCGCCACCGTTACCGTCACCGGTCAGGATGAAACCACAAAGCCGCATTATACCGAGGCAACCGTGAGCTACAGTAAGCTTGCTGGCAGCAACACCAAATGGACAAAGACGGACTATTTCTACGAGGTTGACGGTAACTACCATCCGGTATATGCATATTACAGCAACTACCGCTACTACTACGGCTATTCTACTACCGACAGTAACAACAATGTCACACAAGTCGGTTATAGTTGGTATGGGTATGCATCGGTTACGGGTATTTATGAGCAAACTGGCACGGAGACCGTTCCCGCCTCCAGCACCATCACCTTCACTGGTAAATCTGTCGGCGACACCTTCGTCGTCATCGGCGACGTGAAGTATAATATCCATGTCACGGAAAAAGCCCCCGATAATGCCCTGACAGGTACCTCCATCAACCTGGAATACTGGATTACCAACAACAAGGTCTACGATGGAAGCCAGACACCCGCCAATCAATACCAGAAGATTACCACCTCCACAAATGGGGTGATCACCGATGAGGGCGTTGCCCTTGCCGACCTTGCCCCCAATCCGGCCCACTCCTTCTTTGACGGCACTGTAACGGTCTATTACTGGCAGGCTATGCGGCTGGATGCAAGTAATCAGCAGACCGATGAAGCCGGTGATGACGAGACAGCAGACGGTACCACCCTGACCCACATCCGCTATCACAGCGGCGCTTGGCAGTACAAGACCGCAGACGGTGTGTGGCACTATTTTGAAGCTGGCGACCAGCTGGTGGCATGTTACCTGCAAAAGACGGAGGTTACCAAGGAGATCGACACCTATGTCAAGGACTGGGGCTATAGCACAGGCAGCACGACACCCGACACATCCAGCGGTAAAGGCCAGGTTGCTTTGACGATCGCTGTGGTCTATCCCGACGGTACAGTTTCCCCTACAGAGGGTGAGATGTACAGCAAGTCTACTACCATTTTCAATTATTGGACTGATCGTGACATCGGTATTGTGGCTCCTGTGAACAACAGCAACTATAGTATCTCCAAGATCACGGTGACGGACGGTACGCGCAAAAGCAACACCTCCGATAACGTGTGGTATAGCAGCGATACTATCAAGTGGAACAAGACGCCCAACGCTGCCGGCAAGGAATGGTATGACGAGACCGAGGTCTGGAACAAGTCCTCCGGCACCACGCCCATGGTCAACGGCAAGAGAAGCAACATCACCTGGTCTGCCAAGAATACCGCCAAGCTGGTGTTGATTTATCTGGAGCCTATCGAGAAGGAAACCAACCTGAACGTGCAGTATATTGACCTCAACGCCAACAACAACGTGTTCCATAGCTATCAGATTGTGATGACGTACAATCAAGGTGACCCAGAGCCTACGTTCACCGACAAGCTGATGCTGGGTAATGCAGTAATCGGCCGCAACGGTCCGTGGGATGGCAGCAAAGAGAGCGATGGGAATTACCTGTCAGATGATGCGTATGTTGTCAATGCCGCTGGCACGAAACAGAAGTTCAAGAAGGACATTACCACAATTCCTGGAATCAACGGCATTTATGCAAGTGGCCTGTATCAGTATGCGCGGGCGGACATTTCCAAGGATGGCAAAACCTTGCGCCTGTACTACAACCTGAATCAGGCTGCGGGTAAGACCTTTGTCGTAGACTTTGGCCTGCCGGTTCAAATCCCGTTTAGTGATTTTGGAATTAAAAACGTTTCTGAGCTCACAGTGTCTTTCGATGAAAAGGACCCGAATGTGACGAAACGTCAGGGCAACTACGGCAATGGCGAGATCGATATGGTCAATCGGATTGTGACCTATACGCTGACCAAGACGCTGGATGCCAAAGTAGCTGTTCCTATCTATGTGACGGACGCGCAAGGCAAGAAGTTAGTGCAGAATGTCTACATCATCCCCGCCAGCAATGTGTACTACGAGGACAGCCTGGCCGCCTTTACGGACGGCACGGGCGCGGCTAAAGACGCAAAGTGGAGCATCGTGGGTACTGCGACTGATGAGCAGAAATCTGCCACCCAGGCCCTGGAGCAGCTGGGCAGCAGCGGCATCTACGGCAAAGACGATGCCTACAACAGCTCCTCTATGCTCTCCATGGGCACCGCCCACAAGGTCACCGTGACCGCAGACATGCTCGCAAAATGGAGCACGGATGGCACCACCTCCGCTTGGCCCACCGCCCAGTTCACCTTCAAGGGCACCGGCTTCGACATCATCTCCCTGACCAATAACAAGTCGGGTACGATTTTCGTTGATGTCACGAATACCGCAACGGGCAAACAGTACAACTATGTGGTCAACAACTACTATGGCTATACCTATCAGAGCGGCGAGTGGGTTGTGGATAAGAATGCGTCCGATACGTTGTATCAGATTCCCGTGATGAAGGTCGACGGACTTGACTACGGCGAGTATAATGTGGTCATCAAGGTAGCCTATAACAAGTTCTTTGACACAGCCGAAGCGAAAGAGTACAGCTTCTGGCTGGACGCCGTTCGCATCTATGATCCCATGGGTGAGTATGCGGACTACACCAAGGACAACGAGGGCTATCCCCAGTACATCAAGCTTCGTGACACTCTGGTGGATGGAACAGCCAAGCCTGACGGAACCGACAAGACAGTATTTATTGACGGCGGTTCCACAGCTGATATTAAGACGACCTACGCCAACTATGGCCCCAACAACGAGGTCTACCTGATGAAGGGCCAGGCCATTACCTTCAAGATTCCGGCCAATGACAAAATCGCCAGCATCCAGATCGGCGCCAAGGCCCCCAAGGGTACGGCTAACCTGAATGTGAATGAAAAGGAAATTGTTTCGGGTGGCCTTTCCACTGCCACGGAGATGTACTATCAGATTGCCACTGTCGGCGGGCAGTTCACCATCACCAACACCGGCGATGGCATCCTGTCCCTGACCAATCTGAAGATCACCTATTCTGCAAAGAGTTCTGTGAGCCTCGGCACCCTGAATACCCAGGAGCAGGAGAATGCCGTCAGCCTGGTGCGGGCTCTGTTCACCGCGCCGGTGGCCACCTTCAGCCCGGAGACCTTCCAGGCCGATTGGGGCCGGGCGGTCCGCGCCGGTAAGCGGGCTACCCTGACAGTAAAGACATCTGCGGACGTGGAAAGCATCACGGTGGACGGTCAGTCTATCACCGGCTATACTACCCGCACCCAGCGCACCGGCTGGGGCTGGTGGTCTCCCAAGGTTACCTATCACGTATTCACCTACACCACCACCGCTCCCGCCCAGACCACGGACTACGCAGTCTGCGCAGTGAATGCGGAAGGGACTGCCAGCGAAGCGGTCACCGCCACCCTGACGGTGAAGCCCACCACCTGGTGGAACTGGTGGTTCTGAGAAAGGAGCAATCGAAACCATGAAATCCTATGTATCCCCCATCGTCAGCTTCGAGAGCTTCGAGTTGAGCGCAAACACTGCCAATGCATGTGGAAATAAGACGCATACGCCGACCAATCACACATGCGGCGTGGATGTCCCCGGTGTCGGAATGGTATTTTTGAACGAAGTTGAGGGCTGCAAATACAAAGGCAGCGACGGCGATCATAGCGTTTGCTATGACATACCGTTTGATTCGACCCGTCTCTTCAATTCCTGACCCAACTGAACACCCTGAAAGAGCCCTGCCCCCATGGGGCGGGGCTCTTTGCAAAGGAGCAATGTATGAAACGAACCATCAAGTGCGCCGCCCTGCTGCTGGCCCTGGTGCTGCTGTGCGCCGGGTGCGGCAAAAAACAGCCCGCCCAGCCCGACCAGTACGGCCTGGCCCCGGAGCCCTCCAAGCTGGACGGCGTGGCCATCGGCAATGACCTGGAGATCGTCAGCACCGGGCGCTACGCCGGCCTGTTTGTGGAGGACGGCAGCGACGAGACAGTGTCCGACGTGTTTTGCATCCGCGTGAAGAACACCGGCTCCACCGGCGTGCAGTACGCCCACATCACCCTCACCCGGGGCGGGGAGTGCTACGAATTTGACATCACCACCCTGCTGCCTGGGGAGACGGTCCAGGCCCTGGAGCTCAGCCGCCAGACCCTGCCGGAGAAACCGGCGGAGCTTACCGCCGCCGTGACCACCTATGCCCCCTTCAGCGAGACGCCCTCCATGCACGACGACGTGCTGGAGGTGGCCGCGTCCCAGAACGGCATCACCGTTACCAACCGCTCCGACGCCGCCATGTCCCAGGTCTATGTCTACTACAAAAACGCCAGCGGCGACCTGCTGCTGGGGGGCATTACCTATCGCGCCGGGCTGACGGACCTGGGCCCCGGCGAGACCCGGACCTGCTACGCCGGGCACTACAGCCAGGACTCCAGCCGCCTGCTTTTCGTGACCTATGCCCCGTAAGCTGTACCGCTTCGGCGGCATGACCTTCGTCCTGGAGGCGGATTCGCCCATCGCGGACTCGCCTATGTGCGAGCCCTTCCGGGTAGGGGCGGGAGAACCGGCGGACCATACCGTCCGACTGACCTTCAGCGACCGGGTACCCGACCCGCCTCAGAACGCCCTGCGCCAGGGACCGTTATACCGCTGGTACACCGGCAGCACCCGCTGCACCCTGCAGCGCTACAGCGCTCCCGGCAGAACGCCGCAGTTCACCTACGCCGAGACCCGCCCCGGCCATACGGACCTGGTGTTCGCCGAGAGCTACCGGACCGGTGCGTCGGCCCGGGTGGTGCTGGAGTCGGCGGGGCTGTTCGACATCCTGGCGGATGCCGGGATGGTGGGGCTGCACAGCGCCTATATCGTCACCCGCCAGGGGGAGGGCATCCTGTTCTCCGGCCCCAGCGGCATCGGAAAAAGCACCCAGGCCGCCCTGTGGCAGCGCTATGGGGCCGCGCAGACCGTCAATGGCGACCGGGCCCTGGTCCGGCCCGACACCGGGACCGTCAGCGGCGTCATGTATGCCGGTACCTCCGGCATCTGCCGGAACGTCACTGCGCCGCTGCGGGCGGTGGTGCTGCTGCATCAGGCCCCGGAGAGCCGGGTGACGGATATCCGGCCCCAGGAGGCCTTTGCCCGGGTGCTGAGTCAGTGCGCCTATCACCAGTGGGACCCCGCCTCCGCCGCGCGGATGACGGAGCTGGCGGCCCGGCTGGTTACCAACGTACCCGTCCGGCAGCTGGACTGCCGGGCGGATGAGAGCGCCGTCCGGGCGCTGGAAGAAGCATTAAGGAGGACCTGAAATGGAATTCAGCAGCACGGAGCCCCGGCTGTCATCGTACCTGCACGCCAGGGCCTGCCGGTCCGGAACGCCCCTGGCCGGGAATTTTGAGCTGACGGCCCGGTGCAACTTCAACTGTAAAATGTGCTACGTCCACCTGACGGCGGAGGAGCAGCAGCGCCGGGGCCGGGAGCTTACTGCCGACGAATGGCTGGCCATCGCCCAGGAGGCGGGCTGCCCGGTGGACCTGGCCCTGTTCAACGAGATCAGCGAGAAGACCCCCAACCTGTGCCACCTGGCCCCTGCGGGCCCCACCCACATGCCGGACCTGTACGCGGCCGGCGGCATCCCTGCTGTCCAGGCGGAGCTGGCCAAGCGCGGTCTTCTGGATCTGGACTGCCTGACCGTCACCGGCAAGACCGTGGGCGAGAACATTCAGGTGGTCCAGAACCTCAACCACAACGCCATTCGGCCCATCGAGGATCCCTACTCCCCCACCGGCGGACTGCAGATCCTCTGGGGCAATCTGGCCCCCCACGGCTGCGTGGTGAAGCGCAGCGCCGTGGCCCCGGAGATGCTGACCCACACCGGTCCCGCCCGGGTGTTTGACAGCGAGGAGGACGCCATCGCCGCCATCTACGCCGGTAAGATCGTCCCCGGCGACGTGGTGGTGATCCGGTACGAGGGCCCCAAGGGCGGCCCTGGTATGCGGGAGATGCTGAATCCCACCTCCGCTCTCGCGGGTATGGGTCTGGACAAAACCGTGGCCCTTATCACCGACGGCCGGTTCTCCGGCGCCAGCCGGGGCGCGTCCATCGGCCACGTCAGCCCGGAGGCCGCTTCCGGCGGTCCCATCGGCCTGGTGCAGGAGGGCGACGCCATCGCCATCGACATTCCCAATGCCTCCATCATGTTGCAGGTATCTGAGGAAGAGCTGGCCGCCCGGAAGGCCGCCTATGTCCAGCCTGCCCCCAACATCACCACCGGCTGGCTGGGCCGTTACGCCCGGATGGTCACCAGCGCCGACGAGGGCGCGGTCCTCCGCTGAAGGCCTGAGATCGGGAGGAATGCAACATGCACGTACAAGAGATGTACCGGCGGCTGACGGGCCTTGTGGTGTTCCGCCGGCTGCTGCAGGACCCGGTGGTGGCCGCCTGCGGCGAGATGCTCTCCGCCCGGGTGCGGGGGGACAGCGGCGATTTCTCCGCCGCCTGCGCCGGATTTGAAGCCGCCCTCTTCCAGTCCAGCGACAGCTGGTCCTGCTATCTGCGGGAGACG